>Ga0209591_10004099_pt1 | contig 16652 bp, 19 predicted proteins | sample MAT01_FD_187207 | JGI IMG/M metagenome (GOLD analysis project Ga0209591, IMG submission 187207) | Freshwater microbial communities from Lake Fryxell liftoff mats and glacier meltwater in Antarctica - MAT-01 (SPAdes) (version 2) | ecosystem: Environmental > Aquatic > Freshwater > Ice > Liftoff... | reverse complement strand
GTGCTTCAAAGAACAAAAACCATTGTTGAATCACAGAGTACACGGAGGGCACGGAGGGTGCGCGATGCTGGCCGTGCGCAATGTGCTACCCTACCAAGTTTTGGTATGAACCGATCGCGCGGCAACACGCCTCCGTGATCTCCGTGCACTCCGTGCTTCAAAAAAACCGATATTGAATCACAGAGGGCACGGAGGGCACGGAGGGTGCACGACGCTGGCCGTGCGCGATGTGCTACCCTACCAAGTTTTGGTATGAACCGATCGCGCGGCAACACGCCTCCGTGATCTCCGTGCACTCCGTGTTTCAAAAAAACGATATTGAATCACAGAGTACACGGAGGGCACGGAGGGCACGCGCTACGCTTTGCCCCACTTCGTGCGCGTATACGCCACGCGAAACCCCTGACGCTCGGCGTTGCGCTGCGACGCGCTGCCGGGTTGCGTCGTCATCATGGCGATTTCGCAGGCCTGCGTCGCCGCAAAATCGAGTCGTGCTTGCAAGAGCGCATTCTGCGCCCCGCGCCCGCGGAACTCCGGCACGGTACTCGCGCCGGCCAACAGAGCGACGCCCTCATGCAGCGAGAGCGCACCGGTCGCCGCAACGACACCGTTGATCTCCGCGAGAAAACAGTGCGTGTTGCGGCTGGTGGCCATGACGCCGCCGATGTCGCGCATGAAGTCGCCGAGCTCAGGGTACTCGCCCCATCCGGCGGCGGATGTTTCTGCCCAGAGCGCAACTTCGTGAGAGCCAATGACGCGCACGTGTACATCGGCGTGACGGTGTTGCGACACGCCGACCGGCAGTGGCTGGTGCAGTATCATGGATTGCTCGATCGGCCGGAACCCGCCCGCCGACAGCAGCGCAAGTGCCATGGGGTCGGCGAGCGGACTGACTTCATGGTACGCAGAACTTGCGCGCGACGAAAAGAAGTGCGCAACCACCTCAAGCTGCGACGACTCCGGTTCGCTGAAGAGCCCAAATCCGAACGTTTGCGTCAGCGGCGAATCGACGCCGTCGAACATGGCCCACGTCCCGTCAACGTCCAGCCACATGGCTCCCACATCCGGAGATCGTCTCGCGCGCGCATCAACGAAGGAGGCATTCGCGGCGGCTTCGGTACGCTCGAGCCGTCGCGACAACGCCAGATCGGAAAACGCGTAGCTGGTCAATTGGGCACCACCGCAGACGACTTGATGCCCTTGACGTACGTGTCCATCCACGCCACCCACCGCGCCCACAGGTCGAGATCGCTGGCGTACGTCGCCACGCTGTGATCTTCGTAGGGGTACATGTACAGCGCGGCGGGCTTACCCAGTCCTTGCAACGCCATGTACATGCGCGTTGAACTGATTGGCGCGGTACCCTGGTTCTGGTCTTCCAGCGCGTGATACATCAGCAGCGCACCGGCGATCTTGTCGGCGCGGAAGAACGGCGACATGTCGACGTACGTATCCTGCGCCTGGAAGAAATTGCGGCGCTCACTCTGGAAGCCGAACGGTGTGAGCGAGCGGTTGTACATACCATCGCCGGCGATGCCGGCTTTGAAGTACGGTACAAGGGTCATCGCGTTGACCGTGCTGAAGGCACCATAACTATGTCCACCAAGTCCCATCTTCGTGCGATCTACGAAGCCCATGTCGACGACCGCGTCGAGGACCGCGTCGAGATTCTCTTTCAGGTCGCGGGTGTAATTGTCGTTCATCTTGCCGGAATCGCCAAAAATCGGCAGGTCCGGTTCGATGAACGCGTAGCCCTGCGACACCCATAGCTTGGTCGATGATGCCGGACGGGCGGAGGGCACTTCGGGGAACTTGTTGATATTGGTGCTAAAGCGCGTGCGATCGTACTCGGTCTGCCCCGTGTATTCGCGTGGGTAGAACCAGATCACGCCAGGAAGTTTGGTGCCCGGCGTCCAGTCGCGAGGCAGCGTCACTTCAACCCAGAACGTGAGCCCGTCACGCGGCCGCGTGACCTGAAAACGTTTGAGCTGGGCGCCAGTCACTTCCGGTCCCACGTCCACGTTGCTCGTCAGCTTCTTGCTGCTGTTCGCCGAGACGTCGCGCAGATAGGCGTCGGCAATGACGGTGGGCGATTCGTGGGTGTAGATGAACTGCGTGAGATTGTCGTCGAGCGCGGTCACGAATGCGTCGTAGGCGTTGGTCGGGCTCTCGAAGATGCGCGATCGCGTGTTCGTTTCGAGGAGCAGCCGGTCCACCCACGGGCGCGGCGCCTCGGTGTTCCACTTCAAGCCGGGTGTGCGCGTTCCGGATACGGCAGCAGACTTTCCGTCGGTCGACAGCATCACGAGCGCGGCGCCATTCGGGCCACGCTTGGTAAGCAGCGCGCCGACGGACACGGTATCGGTTGCCGCCGCGCCGCCGCCGCGGCCTCCAAAGCCGTCGCCAGCCGCGGGCAACGTGACCGTGCGTCCCAACGACATGCGTGTGCCATCGCGGATTGCCGTCACTATGCCGCTGTCGCTCACGAACATCGTCTTGCCGTCCGAGCCGAATGCGACACCCGTCAAACGGGCCGTCCCCTCATGCAGGACCTTCGTGTCGTTCGGGCCATACGGAGGAAGCCACTGCATGAAGCGCACAGCGCTTGGTTGGCGCGCCGCTGCGGCGCCGGCACCACGGCCGGCACTGCCCGCGCCGCGTCCGGCGGCACTGGCGTCTCGGGGCGGGGTTTGTCCGCCGGTACCGTCCACTGCGTACACCGACTGCAAATACACGAGGCCTGGCCCGACGGGATTCCACTGCAGATTGCGACGCCCTGTATCAGGGCCGGCCGCAGCTGCACCTCGCCCGCCTTCGGCACCTTCGCGCATCGCATTGGTTGCGAGCGTCGTGATCACGGTGCCGCTGGCATCCCAAAGTTCCTCCACCGATCCGAAGTTGCTGACGGGAACGACATAGGAGAATGGTTCGGTGATGCGCGTAACCCGTACGTGCGCACCATCGGGCGACGCATCGATGTCGCGGATCATGGTCGGCGCCCCAATCTTGCGGACTGCCTTCGACGTGACATCGATCATGGCCAGCTGCGACGTGCCGTAGTACGTGAGCAGTTCCTTTTCGTAGGGGTCTTGCAGCAAGCTGAAGTGCACCGGCTGTGGCAGCGCGCGTGACTCGGTGAGCCGAACCTGTGGTCCATCGGCGATGTCATCCCCGCCGCGCGTGGGCACAGCGCCGCGACCGTCGGGCACGAGCGTGACCACGACGAACTTGCCGTTCGCGGTGTAACTGATGTCCGTCACCAACGTGGCGTTCACCGCGGCGCGACTGAGTTGCGAGGACTTGCCCGACACGACATCGGCCACATACACGTATGACGCATTCTCGAAGTTCGCCAGATACGCGACCTGTGTGCCGAGCGGCGACCAGATGGGCGACGACAGCGTTGCGCCCTTGGGGATCTCTAAGGTCTTCGTCGCGCCAGTCCGCGGATTGACGAGTGTGATGCCGGTGCGCGTGCTCGTCGTCACCGAGCGCGCGCGATTGGCGCGGGTATCAACCTGTACGCCACCCAGCCAGATGTGCGACTTGCCGTAGGCGTTGATATCGCCACGATCCGCACCAGTGGCGCGCAGAAACCACGTGCGATCAGGGCTCGGATTGGTGAATGAGATGTCGACGCGCGGCGCCATGATCATGCGTTCGATGTTGGCCGGCGGTTTGATAAACCGCTCGGCGCGCAACGCCTCCTGCGGATTCCATGCCGAGTTCGGTGCGTTCGATGCCGCCGCTGACGTCGCGCTTTGGGCGTGCAGCGTGCTCGAGCCCACGAAGGGCAGGTACGCACTCAGCGCGATCGCGCCGACGCGGTGCACATGAGCGAGAATTGGACGGCGAGTGGTAGCGCGGGTCATGCCCAGCTCCGGAGGCGGCGGGTCGGTAAATCGTCGGCCGAGCCGACGGGGTAGAGAGGTTTCCGTGGAAGATACGCGCTGGAAGCCAAACGCGTTCGGCATACAGTAGCGACGCGTCTCGTTGCCGTCTGGCGCGCGCGGTCCCAGATTGCCGCTATGCAACGACGCGAGTTTCTCCTGACCGCTGGCGCCACGGCCGCGGGCCTTGCGGCTTCCCGTTATCCCGGGCTTGCCGCTCCGTTCACGAGCGATGGTGGGCGGCTTGAGCGAATTGGTCTGGAGCTGTACGCCGTGCGAAATGCCATGAAGGCCAGTCCGGAGCGCACGCTGGCCGCGATCCGTGCTATCGGGTACACCGACGTAGAGCTCCTCTGGAGTTTCAATAACTTCGGACAGACCACCAAAGAGATTCGTGACACGCTGAAGAAAGAAGGGCTCAAGGCGCCGTCGGCACATATCGCACCGGAGCTGTTGCTCACCGATTGGGAGCAGAGCCTGGCGACAGCGCGCGCGATTGGTCATCAGTATCTGATCGTGCCAAGCTTACCGGCCGAGACCAACCGCTCACTGGACGCGTGGAAGCTGTGGGCGAATCGCTTTAATTCGGCCGGTGAAGTGGCTCGGCGCGCTGGCATTTGGTTGGCGCTGCACAACGAACCCGGTCACCAAAAGCGTCTTGAAGGCAAAGTCCCGTTCGATGTGTTCGCTGATGCCATCGACCCGAAGGTTGTGCGGTTGCAGTTGGATTGCGGCAACATGCTGATGGGCGGCGGCGATCCCATGGACTTTTTATCGAGGCATCGGGCGAAGTGCTGGAGCTTTCACCTCAAGAATGTGGTGGCCGACAAGTCCAGCGATACCGAACTGGGCAAGGGGACATTCGATCTCAAGGCCTTTCTTGCCGCAGTGCCGGAGCTTGCCAGGAAGCCGTGTTTCGTGGAGCAGGAAGGGGCGGCCGATGAGCTGGCGAGCGCAAAAGAGAACTTCGCCTATGTGCAGGGGCTGCGCTGGTAGGGGTATTGCGTTGAAGGTCCGACTGTGTGAAGATTCACACATGGCAACCAACATCGAGATTGATGAGGCCCTCTTGGGGGAGGCGCTTCGCGTCGGCGGGCATCGGACGAAAAAAGCGACGGTGAACGAGGCGCTGGCCGAGTACGTGCTGCACCGGAAACAGGCCGGCGTGCTTCGCTTGTTCGGAACTGTCGATGTCGACCCGAGCTACGATTACAAGACGCAGCGCAAAAAGCGGTGAACGTCCTGGTAGACACGTCGGTGTGGTCGCTCGCGTTGCGCCGTGGAACGCCGACGGCGAATACGGTCGTCAAGGAGTTGTCAGAGCTGATCGCTGAGAGCCGCGTCGAGCTGATAGGGGCGATTCGTCAAGAGTTGCTGTCCGGGGTGAGGCAGGCAACGCAGGCCCGAGCAGTGCGCGAGCAGCTGGAGGCCTTTCCCGATCTCGTCCTGCAGCGCGAGGACTACGAGACGGCCGCGGACTATTTCCACCAATGCCGATCGGCGGGCCTTCAGGGCTCAAATACGGACTTCTTGATCTGTGCGGTAGCACGGCGGCGGTCACTTGCCGTGTTCACGACCGACAAAGACTTCGACGCGTTTGCGCCTATCTTCGGCATGACGTTGCATGCGCCGCGAGGCGCGTAGGCGCGCCGGTCCGCCCATTGCTACTGCGCGTTCGGCTTCAGCACATGCGAGGCCAGCAGCTCCGAGAACTCGACCGTCGTTAGGCCGTCGACGTTCGTTTGCAGCGCATCGCGCAACGCATCATCGAGGTATACGTAGCTGTGGTCCTCAGGATCCTGCAGGTCGTTCTCGGCGATATGGGCCCACACACGATTGGTGATGTCGCGATCGCCAATGGCGTCGTCGCCGACCAGCAGGGCCAGCGATGGTGATGGCGTCACCGGCCAGAATACCAGGTCGTCGCTGTCGAAGCGTGCGCCGTTGGCGATGGCCGCCGCGCGCACAATGGCAGTGACGGAATCGGGGAGTGGGACCAAGTCCTTCGGCGCCGGATCTTCTTCAGGCAGCTCGTCGTCTTCGTCGCCGCGGTCCTCGTCTGCGGTTTCGTCCGCACCACTGATGTCATCGTCGCCGGAGTGCTCATTCTCAACCGATGGCGGCGCTTCCGCTTCGAACGGAATTGGATCGAGCATGAGCGCTTCGCCCAGCTCAACGAAAATAGCGTCCGCATCCACATCGCCAAGCAAGATGGCGTCGACGTCGGTGGCGACTTCTTCGAGTGACGCGAAGCTCCACATATCCACGATCACCGCCACGCCAACGATCGCGTTCGTCGGCAAGCTGTCGATGTCGCTGCTCGAATGAAGCCCAAGCGCTGCGAGACACTCTGCGAACTCCGGATCGGATTGCCAGCGCTCGACGGCCTCACCGTCTACATGCGCGCCGGCGATGATCGCCACCGTTCCGCGATACGCGTCGGCTGCGCTGCGCGCGAAGAATTTGGCCTTCCCGCGCGCGGCGAGTGTGGCCCAGGGTTGCAGGAGCGAGAGCGTGCGCATCAGATCACCAATCCGTGGGCGTGTAGTCTTTCAGGAATTTCCCCCACATGTGGGTTCCTGTATTGATACCGTCGATGATCGGGTCGACGATGCGCGCGGCACCGTCGACGATATCGAGCGGCGGATGAAACCGATGTTCTTCGACCTTGCGCGCGGCAATCTCGGCCGGATCTTCGTCGGTCACCCAGCCGGTGTCGACAGCATTCATGTGAATCCCGTCGTTGTAATAATCAGCAGCGGCGGTGCGCGTCATCATGTTGAGCGCGGCCTTGGCCATATTCGTGTGCGGATGCCGAGTGGTCTTGAAGCGACGGTAAAACTGTCCCTCGACAGCGGACACATTCACGATATGCTTGTCGCGATTGTCGGCGCGCAGCATCAGCGGCTTGAGGCGCGCGTTGATCAGGAACGGCGCGACCGCGTTCACCAACTGGACTTCCAGCAGTTCCACGGCCGGCACTTCATCCATCAGCATGCGCCATGAATTTCGGTCGCGCAGGTCGATCTGCTGCATATCCTGATCGAGCTTGCCCTGCGGAAACAGATGCGCCTGCGGTGACGCGTCGTCTGGCAGTAACGCCACCTGCGAAAGCTCGGCGGCGTGCGTGAGTCCGGCCACCTCGCTCAGCTGCCGCGCCGCCAAGGCGCCCGCATCGCCAGGTGCGGACGGCGCGCTATCGGGCAGCATGTTGTAGGCGCGCACGCCTTCGTAGGCACCGAGCAGGGCACGCGTGTGTTGTGGCATCGCGCCGAGGGAGGCGGTTTCGAGCTCCATCATATGCTGATAGAACTCGGGCGGCCGACGCACCGTCTGGCAGGCATTGTTGACGATGAAGTCGAGTCGGTCGTGCGTCTGGTTGAGCTGATGGCAGAACGCTTCCACACTCGGCGTGTGTCGCAAATCAAGCCCAAAGATCTCCAATCGGTGTCCCCACGTCTCGAAATCTTCTTCGGCGGCGTATCGCATCGCGGAATCGCGCGGGAATCGCGTGGTCACGATCAGATGCGCGCCGGCGCGAAGCAGCTTGATGCCCGCCTGATACCCAATCTTGACGCGCCCGCCGGTCAGCAGCGCGACGCGGCCCGTGAGGTCGGCCAGTTCACCGCGCTTGGCGAAGTTGAATGCGGCGCAGGTGGGACAGAGTTGATCGTAAAAGAAATGCAGCTCGGCGAACTTCACCTTGCACACGTAACAGTGCTGCGGCTCAAGCGCTTCGCGAAAGTCAGGATCGGCGATCGTATCCTGCGCATCATTGCCGGGCAGCAGGTAGTTCGGCGTCGTGAACACGGTTTGCCGGCGCAGCTCGCGGATACCGGTGGTATTGAGCTGCGCCTCGGCGTGTTGAATGTGCTCGCGGCGATCGGCTTTGCGCTGCCTCTTGGTGGCCTTCACCATCTGGCGTCGGCGAATCGCGTCGGGACGCGAGACTTCACCGGCTGCGCGCAAGAACCGATTGCGCTCCTCCTCGGGAATGTGCAGGAGCAGGTCGCGATCGTTGGCAAAGCGCTCAAGCAGCGCCGTAGCGGCGTGGAGCTGATCGTTCAGGTCAGGACTGAGGGACATAGCCCTGAAAACTAGCCACTTGGCGTGCCGATCGGTGGAGCCGGAGCGACCTGCCGAGCTTCGCGCCCAGGTGTTCGGCGTCATCGCGTCATCTGGGAACCGACTACCAGTCCTCAGGACGATCCATCGGGAGACGAAAATACCACCATTCTCCGTCCGGCGACCAGCCCTCGTCGTCGGCGTTCGCCTCACCCCAGATGCACCCCTCGGCGGCTTCTGTCGCCGACACGAAGCGGGTGTCGAGCGCGACCAGCGTGTCGCGAATCCCTTCCTGGCCATCGCGCGCCGCAGGCGGCACGCCGCGAACGGTGCGCGCGATCAGGTTGCGGAGGTCCATGTCGTTCAGGTAGTCGTCGAAGGTGAGCGCGTACCCGAGTTCGACTTCCGCGACGATCTCCCCCCAGCGCTCGATCAGCATGGGGAGGGTAGGGACATGGCTCTGCGACGAGTCTTTCATACGAAATGGCTCTCAAAACGGCTCACAAAACGGCTCTCGGAAGTGCGTGCGAAAATGCTCATGGCGCGGGCGGGCGTTTGGCCTGTCGACGGAAATAGGCCTCGCCGTCGTTGGGTTTAAAATAGGTGCGGATCGTGCGATCGGGGTTGAACGCCAAAAATGCTCCTTTCTCCTTGTCGAAGCGCGACACCACGCCGTCTGCTGGTCTCACGATTTCGAGGACCGTGCTATTCGTTGGTGCGTCGCGCAGCGTCTGCGCCATGGCGAGGTAGGTATCCATGGAGATGGTGCCGAATTCCCGGCCGTGCTTTTCGTAGTGTTCGACCAAGCGCGTGCGCGAACGAAAGCCGACGGTGGATCGCACACCGCTGTTCGGCGACGAGGCGCCCGTATTCGAAGCGGACGGCGATGCCGAGGTGGTTGGCGTTCGATTTGCGCTCGCAGCAGGCGTTGGTCGCGGGGCGTTGTCTCGCAATCGCGCGTTGGTGTTCTGCGAGTCGTAGACGACGTACGAGATGGCGGCGGCGACAAGGAGCGCGAGAAGTCGTTTCATGTGACCAGCGGAGTGGCGAACTGACGGCGGACGCGGCAATCCGTGTAAGATACGGGGGAGTAGACTTCCTTGCCGCTCGGTGCGCCACCGGGCTGTGATCCTTGTCGCATCGCTCTTCGCCCAACGGACGCACCATGACCGTCGTTGCCGACTTGCTGGACCTGCTGGAACTTGAAGCGCTCGAGATCAACATCTATCGTGGTCAGAATCGCGACCTCGGTACGGGGCGCGTGTTTGGCGGGCAAGTCTTCGCGCAAGCCTTGGTGGCTGCGCGTCGCACGGTGGACGAGCCACGCGAGGCACACTCGGTGCACGGCTATTTTTTGCGCGCTGGCGATCTCAAGGCACCGATCGTCTTCTTTGTGGATCGACCGCGCGATGGCGGCAGTTTCACCAGTCGCCGTGTGACAGCGATTCAGCATGGCGAGGCGATCTTTCATCTCTCGGCGTCGTTTCATGTAGCCGAGGAGGGATTGGAGCACCAAGGACTACCGCCCGATATGCCGCCGCCGGAGTCGTTGCGCCCGGAGTTGGAGATTATGCGCGAGCGCGCGGAGCAGCTTCCGGAATCGCTGCGTGCGGTGCTCACGCAGGATCGCCCCATCGACTTTCGTACCGTGCCGACAGACCAACTCACGCAAGGGCGCGAGCCGCGTCGAGCAGCGTGGTTTCGCGTAGTGTCGCCATTGCCCGATGACGTGATTGTGCATCAGGCCATTGTGGCGTACGCGTCGGACTACGGGTTCTTGCCCACCGCACTTGTCGCCCATGGCGTGTCGTACCGCGATCCACGCTTACAACTGGCGTCCCTGGATCACACGCTGTGGATGCATCGTCCGTTTCGCGCCGACGAGTGGCTGCTGTACGTGATGGACAGCCCGGCGGCGTCAGGCGCGCGCGGGTTTGTGCACGGACAGCTGTTCACGCAGGACGGAATGCTTGTGGCGTCGACGGCGCAGGAAGGGTTGATTCGACTGCGGGACGCCACGTAGCGACGCATGTGGGAGCGATCACGTCATGTCATCACCTTCGTTTTTGCTCCACTGCCTGAATCATCCGTTCAAAATCTGCTTTCGTCGCCAAGTCAGATGGCGACAGCCCTTGCTCGCCTTCTTTGACGACGGCGCGGAACGACGGGCTTTTGGCCGGCCCAGCCAGCTGCCTGTCCGGAGAATGTCGCCGCTGGCAGTCGGTGCTTGTCCGGCCGCGACAGCGCCGGGCGTCCTACTGGTTCGCTGTGCCGCCTGAAAGTGGCACGTTGGTGGCGCATGCGCACGGCGGTCCCGAACTGGGTGATCCGAAGGCCGATCGTCTGGCTGCGGATCGCGCGCGCGTGCGTGAGCGCTTCTCGCAACAGGTTGTTGTGCTTACGCGCACTCAGGTCGCATCGCGGTGCCTTGTGCTCATCAAGCACGCCGTGATCGAACCCACGGCGTTTATGTAATTCGAGTCGGTTTCGCAAAACGATGCGGCGTGGTGGCAGCGGCGATCGGCTCGTGCAAGTGGTTGTCTATTCTTGCCGAGCTGTCAACCGCGGGTGCTGAGTGCGCGAGTGCCGCGCCGATAGGGTGTTGCAGCGCAAGTGCGGAGAACAGGGCGCGCAAATTGGCGCGGACGATGCGCATGACGAGGGCGCGAGGGACAGCAACCTCAGCTCGGCGTTACAGCGGTACACGCGAAAACGGCAAGACCGTATCGTCAATCAAGATTGACCGCCATAGTGTGTGTGTGCATTGACCTTGTCCCGCAGCGTTCAACAGTCGCCCAACATGCCGAACACAACAGAAAACAGCACGGCGCACTCCGCGGAGGCGTCAACCCATGCGAGACCTCGCTTGACACATGTATATATCCAGTATATACTCAATTTGTGAACGGCGATCTCGGCGCGCGGCTCGCTGGATGTGACGGGTTCGACTGGGACCACGGCAATGCTCCCAAGGCGTGGGCTCGCCATCAGGTCGAGCCCGGTGAATGCGAGCAGGCATTCTTCGGTGCACCGCCGTTGTTGTTCGCCGATCCGGCGCATTCGACTACCGAGCCGCGATGGCGGGCGTTGAGCAGCACGCTGGGAGGACGTCTGTTGTATCTCGTTTTTACCCTGCGGGGCACCAAAATCCGCGTGTTGGCTGCGCGGAACATGAACCGGATGGAGCGACGAACCTATGAGCAAGCCCAAGCGCGCGCTGAAAACGATTCCGACGTTCGAGACCGAGGAGGCTGAACGCGAGTTCTGGGCGACCGCTGATTCTACGGAGTACGTGGATTGGTCAACGGCGCGCCTCGTGCGGTTTCCGAATTTGCGGCCCACGTCGACGGCGATCTCGGTGCGGCTTCCCGAAACGCTGTTGACCGAACTCAAACTCCTCGCGAATGAACGCGACGTGCCATATCAGAGTTTGCTCAAGATGTATCTCGCTGATCGCGTCCGTCTCGAGCGGAATCGCCGTCCGCCAAGGACGACTGCTTAGCGATGCGTGCGGCAGCGAGCGGTCTCAAGGGCGCCCGCAGGGTCTGACGTCAGGCGTTCTCGGAGGCGCTCGATCCGTGTGCGTCGTCGCGCTGCGTACAGACGTACCAGTACAACACGACCACCGGCACGCGCGATACTCTGCTCCATCCAAGCCCGAGCGGCGGTACACACACCACGCGCTCTACGCATGATGATCAGCTTCGTCTCCTGTCGTCGGTGCACCCAGGTGGTGTGACGCAGTCGCGCAGCTACGATGCAGGCGGCCGCGTGGTCACGCGCTCGGGGCCCTTGATGAACGACGCGCTGCCATATGACGCCGCCGACCGGCTGTTGAGCGGCACGACGGTGATCCCCGCCACGCAGGCGACGCAAGCGCTTACGTTTGCGTACAGTGGATTGCCGGCGTTGCACTACGCGCAGGGCGGGGCGAGCGGCGTATCGTATGAGGAATTCAAACCCGATGCGCTCGGCAATCGGTTGTGGGTGCGGGACCCGGAGGTGATCGATAACGTCGATCGCACACGCTACCACAGCATCGACGCCGGCACGGGGCAGCTGACGGCGAGTGCGCTCGGCACACCGACGTGCGGCACGAGCAGAGGAGCTTGTCCAACGGATCTATGTCAAAGAGGTTGTCATGGATCAAGGCACGGCTGAAACGGAGGTCGAGCGGCTGAACGGGCCCAACCACGACAAGGGTGCGTACTATTTCGCGCAGTCGACGCGCTTGCGAGATCGCGAATCGAAGGTGCTGGGTTTGTAGATGGGGATACGAGCATTCTTGGCAAGACGTGGCAGTTGACGCGACTCCAGGCGCGGCAGGTGTAGGTCTCGCAGGGAAGCTGGGCAAGGTGGGAAGGCTGGCTGTCGCCGCGGAGGAATCCGGTGCTATCACTACGGCCAAACTTCGCGCTACGCGCGGTGTCAGCAGGAAAGCCGTCGGAACGTTGGCTGCGGACATCGGTTAGCGACTACTGCTCACGCACTCGCCAGCTCCCAACGCAGAGCCATTGCTCGGAACGCGGCCTCGTGTGCAGGCCAATCATGTAGAGTCGCGGGATCAAAATCCGCGCCATTCGGCCATACCAGTGTGTGGATCTCGGAATCGACCGATACCTGATTGAATAGCGCAACGTCGCGTAATGGCCCGAAGAGTTCTCCGGCCAGAATCGGGTGGAAATCGATGCGACGCGTTACCCCGTCACTGAAGCCGATTTGCAGGGTAAAGGGGGCGACAATTTCCACTGAGGTCACACGATAGATGGGATGAGTGAGCACGGTTAAGCCAGTGGCTGAATGGGGACCGGAGCCTGGCCCTGCTGCAGCCGGTTCCAGGCTTCAATGAGTTCCGGTTGGTGTAATTCCGCCCACGCCTCCACGAGGCGCCGCTGGCGTGTCGGCAGCAAATCCGCGATGACCTCCACCGGATCAATGCTGATGACCGCCACTTCGCTCTGCCAGTACGCGTGGAAGTGCGCGACATGGTGCTGCCCGCCCGCCTCGGCGAACATGCTGATGATGATTCCGAAGAAGCGGCTGAGCTCTGGCACAAGTGAATCTTACCAACGAAATGTCCGTGAAATCAATTGTACGATCCGGCAAGCAGGCAGTTTACGCAGGAAGATCCGATCGGGCTGGCGGGTGGGAGCAACCTGTATGGGTTTGCGGGGAGTGAACCGGTGAACTTTCCGGATCCGTTTGGGCTGTGTGCGGAAAGTGGGGGCGGCGCGCGTGCAGCGCGCGCACGCGATCGGCACCGACGCCACGGGGCTCAAGGTGCCGGACCCGACGAGTGCCAACAACATGGGAGATTTGCGTTAACCAAAAATCCAACCATTGTCTGTGGTCGGGTTTTTGGCGGCGAGTGAGACTCACGCATTTCACGATTAGGCTGACCGGCTCACGTACTTCAACCGGCAGGTCGGGGTCACGCTGCCGGGCGAGGGCACCGGTGTGTTTGTGGAATACCGGTCGGATGCGCTGGGGCGCCGCGTGTTGGTGCGCAGTCGCCGCCCGCCGTCGTGTCCCTCGCCGTGTGAGGCGTTTGTGCAGCGCACGGTGTGGGATGGGCGCAGGTGCTGTATGAGATCCGCAGCAGTGGCCAGACCGGCACGGTGGCCAGTGCCATGGAACGAGAGGGTGGCTAGCAGACGGGCGATGACGCCAATGTGTTTGGGATCGTGGCGTATGCGCACGCCGAGGGAGTGGAACAGCCGGTGGGGGTGCTCACGCAGTATGCGGCGACGATCGGGAGCAGTGGCACGTGGGGATACCTGACGCCACACGCGAACTATCAAGGCGTGTGGAGCTACGGCACGTATGACAGCGGGGCGCCGTGCACGACAGTGGGGCAGACGTGTCCGGCGTGGCCGGGCTACGCGGTGACGGTGGATGGTCGCGCGCAGGGCGCGGAGACGCCGACGTATGTGGCGTGGTGGGGCGACGTGCTGCGCGGCGCGACAACGACGGGCGGGCCGCAGTATTTGCGGAGCCGGTACTACGACGCCAATACGGGGCGGTTTACGCGGCTGGATCCGGTCGGGCTGGGTGGGGGGATGAACCTGTATGGGTTTGCAGCGAGGGATCCGTCCCTCGGCGTATCTCTACCAGGCGCTCGGGCGTCGCGTGTGGATGCGCTCAGACCTGAAGGGTTCGGCAATCAGCGGCTGATTCAGCGCCGAGTGGGTGGAGTGCGACCTGAGCTGCACGTCGGGTGCCCTGGACAGGACGCGGGCGTCGCAATCATACTCGATGGCGCATCGCAGGCGTCGCGCCATCCACCAGAGGGGCAACTGCCACGGCAGCAGCACGATGAGCACCATGGACGACAGCAGCAGCAACGGGTCGTGCGCCAGCAAATGTTCACGCTCGTGTTGCAGCACCAACCCGCGACGTGTCGGCTCCAGGTCGAGTACCCACTGTGGCATCAGAATGCGCTGTCGCAACGTGCCTATTGCAGCCGGACCCACGTTGGTCGTGACAATCACGCTGTCAGTGCCCTCTTTCGTTTGGCCAACCCCCGATCCATCGAATGCCCGTCTCGCAGCGAGCGTGACGGCAACCAACCACAGGCCCAACACGACGGAGCTGACGATCCACAGGAAGAGCAGTGGCCGATCAACCGCGGCCGCGTCGGCGCGGAGACGCGCGACACGCGCGTTCGTCCACACCACGCCTGGCTCAAAAATGGTTGGTGAGACGCGCGCGGATGTGGAGATCGCACGCGACTCAGGCACGAGCGGTAACACGAGAGGCCCACCACGAGACCGAACAACATAAACGTCGCAATCATCTCAAGGCTCCTATCGGGGTTTGCGGGTTCGTGCTACGCGAATGGGATCACGAGGTTTGGCGAGCGTTTTGGCTCGCCCTTGTGGGGTGGCAGCAGGCGATTGCAACTTGGCCACGCGCTCGTCGAGAAGTTGCTGCAGCGCGCGAACGTGGTCGGCGGACAAGCGCTCACGCTCCACGAGATGGGCCATCAGGCTGAACGGCGAGCCGCGGAACAGTTTGTCAACGAGTCGCGTGACGAGACGGCGCTGCACACGATCCTCGGCGATCAACGTGAAGAAGCGATGCCGCCTGCCTTCTTCGTGGTGCGATACCACACCTTTCGCTTCGAGATTTCGGAGCACGGTGAGCACTGTATTGTACGCGAGCTCTCCCGGGAGGCAGTCGCGCACTTCTGGCACCGTGCCGGGGCCGTGCTTCCAGAGCACGCCCAGGACATCAAGCTCACGTTCGCCCGCGACACGTCCATGGCGGCTCCAAACCTATGAGGATAGTTGATAAAGTTTCGTGGCTTGGTGTTTGTCAACTAGATACGTAGTTTGACGGTGCGACGCGCAACGCTGCGAACGCCAGCCGCGCTCGCGCTAGGTTGGCGTGGGCGGCGCCACAAAGCGGCGCGAACGTTGCTCATACGCATGCGCGAATTGCAGCAACTGCGCGTCACTCCCCGGCAGTCCCACGAACGACAGGTTGCCCACCGGTATACCGTTCACGCCGAGCCCTGCCGGTACCGAGACCTCAGGCAGGCCCAGCCAGTTTCCGTAGCCCAGCGTCGTGCGAACATCGGGCCACGCGTCGCTGGCGGCCGGCGCGGCGAAGGGCATCGTGGGATATACCATCGCGTCAATGCGTTGGGCGCGGAACGACCGCGTAAGCTGTGCCACGACGTCGGCGCGTGAACGTGCGAAGGATACGCCAGCGGCATCGCGTTCATACGGCTGCTCGATCAGACGGGACATGGCGTCCCACTCGGCAGGGAGCACATCGTAGAAGGCGCGGTAGGCCGCCAATCCCCGTTCCACATCGCGCCGCGCTTGGGCGTGTGCATCTGCGCCTCGCAACTGCGTGTGCTGTGACGCGAAGTAGCGCAACAGCGCATTCGCAGTAGACGCGGGTGCATTGGCGTTCGGCGGCACATCGCCACGAGCCTTTGCGGCGTTGGCAAACTGTTCGCGCACGGTGGCGCGGTTCACCGATGGCACAAACCGCTGTACCACAGCACCGGCCGCTGTGCAGTCGGCAATGGCGCGATCGAAGACGGCGATTGACTCGGGCGTCATCTGCGCACGCGGGACGTGAAACTCCACCAATCCTAAGCGTGCTCCTGCGAGTGCGTCGTCGCGCAGATGCGCCAGCGCACCGCGCGCATACGGCGGGCGCAGCGCTACGCCATCGGACGCATCGGGGCCGGCAATCGCATCAAGCATCAGTGCGGCGTCGGCTACGCATCGTGCGAGTGGTCCGTGCGTATCGAGATAGGGCCACGTGGGAATCACTCCAGTGCGCGGCACCAATCCAAAGGTGGGTTTCATGCCCACCACGCCGGTGAATTGTGCCGGAATGCGATTCGAACCACCATCGTCGGTTCCCAAGGCCGCGAATGCCATGCCGCACGCGACGGCCACGGCGGATCCAGCACTCGAACCTCCAGGCGTACGAATGCCCGATGGGTCATGCGGATTGCGGACCTGACCGGTCAGCGAGCTGGTGCCATTGCCGCGATACGCGAAGTCGTCGGCCGCGGTCTTGCCGAGGAGGACCGCGCCGGCCGCGCGCAATCGCTGTACTTCGAGTGCGTCGCGCAACACGGGGGAAGGGAAGAGCCGCGCCCACTCAGCGCTTGATGCCGATGTGGGAAGCCCGCGCATATCGTAGATTGACTTTGCGAACAGCGGGACACCA
>Ga0209591_10004091_pt1 | contig 16677 bp, 13 predicted proteins | sample MAT01_FD_187207 | JGI IMG/M metagenome (GOLD analysis project Ga0209591, IMG submission 187207) | Freshwater microbial communities from Lake Fryxell liftoff mats and glacier meltwater in Antarctica - MAT-01 (SPAdes) (version 2) | ecosystem: Environmental > Aquatic > Freshwater > Ice > Liftoff... | reverse complement strand
CTAAGCTGGACTTAGAGTGACTAAGTAGACGGCGTTTGACGGTCGTAACGAGAATTAGACTTTGGGTAATATCCTTAATCTAATTCTGTCAGTAGAATCTCAGTGTCTTTAGACCTGAGAGTGTCAATTCACCTCTTAACCCAAAAGTATTAAGCTATATTTAGCTTGTATATAATACTACCCTGAAGGGTAGTATTATTATTTTATTCTGAAACTAATATGAATATTAGCATCAGTTTCTTGGTATTACTAAATAAAAAACTGAAGCTTTTATCCTCCAAACTGCAACTATAGGAGATAGATTAATGGCAACTGTTTTAGGGAAATTTACTAATTTAACAAAAATTCAGTCTACTAAGACCACAATTAAACTCGCCGAATCTGATGCTAACACCATCAAAGAAATCCAGACTCTACTCAAAAAGAAGAGTCTTTACACAGGTGAAGTTGATGGCATTATAGGCGATTTAACCCAAAAAGCGTTTGCAAAATTCAAAGAGAGTGTTTGGCTAGATTCTCCAGAATTCTTAGGAGCGTCCGCAGCTGCTGCATTACTAGAGATAGCAGAGGATCATCAAGTTAGTGAACAAAATGATCGGTCAGAACCTATACCTGAATCAAGTAAAGGTAGTAACACTGGTAGGAGTATGAAGTTACCAAATGCAACTATTGTTTACGAGAATCAATTGATAGTAACTGGTATCCCTTTTACTTGGGGAGAGTTCACCAAGGGATGTACCAGAGTTCCAGAGTCGAATGCGATCGCTAACAATATTATCAAAGCAGCAAAAGGTTTTGGTAAAATTCGTGATAAATATGGTACTGCAATCCAGATTAATTCTGGCTATCGTCCACCTGCTGTTAATCGGGAGAAAAATGGCGCTCGCAATTCTCAGCATATCCAAGGACTAGCAATCGATCTTTCGCCCCTTGATGGGAACTTGCAGCGTTTATTTCAAGTTTGTCGCGTTTCTGATTGCAAAGGATTGGGAAGAGGAATGCATAGAGGTTTCGTGCATTGTGATTGGCGTCCTGGCGTTCGCGTAGTTTTTGATTATCCTTAAGCAGGATCGCCGATGACGTCTTTGTTTAAAAAACAGGGCTGTTTCATTACTAGTAGTCTGTCAAGCAAACGATGCTTGGTAAAAAACGAACCGCAGAGACACAGAGAACACAGAGTTGGAGAAAAAAAGGGATGTTTAAGAAGTTTGTCCACCCAGTAAACTTGCCTTGGCAGACTACTAGTGCGGGCAAGATGCCCACCACACAAGAGGTTTATTTTTTTGAGGATGCAAATTAAAAGATTTTTAGCTTAAAGTTTTTCGACCTGTAGAAGTCTTTTACTCTAACCCGTTTTTTTAATTACGAATTATTCTTTAAGGATTTCCAATAATTGCGCCTCGCTTAACTGCGTAATTCCCAAAGAGAGCGCTTTTTCTAATTTAGAACCTGCATCTTCTCCTACTACCAAATAATCTGTTTTTTTACTGACTGAATCAGTCACTTTTCCACCAGCTTTTTGAATCAAAGCCTTTGCCTCATCTCGCTTTAAGGTTGGCAATGTCCCTGTAACGACAAAAGTTTTACCTGCGAACTTTTGATTACCATCACCAACTGTTTTTGTTTCTTCTGTGGCAGCTAATTGCAATCCTTCTGCTTGTAAGCGTTCTATTAACTTTTGGTTGGCATCAATCCGAAACCATTGGTACACAGATTGGGCAATTTCAGCACCAATACCATAAATTCCTTCAATATCTGATTGTTTTGCTGTCGCTAACTGGTCTACAGTGAAATATTTCTGAGTCAACAATTGGGCATTCACACTGCCAACGTGACGGATGCCTAAACCGTACAATACCCTTGACCAAGGTTGGTTTTTTGATTGAGCGATCGCATCTACCAATTTCTCTGCCGACTTCTCCCCCATCCTTTCTAATGCACACAATTTGCTTTCTGTCAACTCATACAAATCGGCAACAGAATGCACCAAACCTTTATCAACGAGTTGATGCACCAACTTTTCCCCCAAGCCTTTAATATCCAAGGCATCACGACCTACCCAATGTTCAATAGAACCTTTGAGAATCGCTGCACAGGAAGCATTGACGCACCGAGTCACCGCCTCACCTGATTCTCGCACCACTGGTTGACCGCAAACTGGGCAATGGGTGGGCATAATGAAAGGTTGAGTGTCAGAGGGACGGAGTTCTTTTAATACTCTCAGTACTTCTGGAATGATTTCCCCAGCTTTGCGGACGATGACAGTATCGCCAATGCGGATGTCTAATTGAGTAATGCGATCGCTGTTATGTAAAGTAGCGCGAGAAACCGTTGTCCCCGCCAGTTGCACCGGGCGCATCTCGGCTAACGGCGTTAACGCCCCCGTTCGTCCCACATTTACAGCAATATTTTCTACACGAGTGGGTGCTTCTTCGGCTGCGTACTTTAAAGCGATCGCCCAGCGAGGAAATTTTTGCGTAAACCCTAGCTGTTCCTGAAGTTTAAAAGAACTCAGCTTCACTACTACCCCATCAGTCATGTAAGGTAAATTCAGCCGTTCCGTATCCCAGTATTCATAATATTTTGCCACTTCTGCGATCGAGGCACATAGTTTATGGTTGGGGTTGACTCGAAAACCCATCTTTTCTAATAACTCCAATGCTTCCCATTGGGTATTGGCAATACTGGCGTCATCTCTACCAGGAATGTGCAAGGTGTAGCCAAAGAAATCTAATCGCCGTTTGGCCACAATGCGGGAGTCTAGTTGTCTGAGTGTACCAGATGCAGCATTACGGGGATTGGCAAATAGTTGCTCACCGGCTTTTTGCCTTTCCTCGTTAATTTGTTTAAATACTTCCAACGGTAAAAACGCTTCACCGCGTACTTCCACCCTTTCCAGAATTTCTAAGCCTTCAAAATTCAAACGCAAGGGAATTGAGCGAATTGTCCGCACATTTTGGGTGATATCTTCACCCGTCACCCCATCACCCCTAGTTGTACCCCTTACTAGAATGCCATTTTGATAGGTAAGAGCCAAAGCTGAACCATCAATTTTGAGTTCACAGACATATTCCACCGAGTCTATTTTCGGTACTTGTCGCCGCCAACGCTGATCCCACCTTTGCAACTCATCGATATTAAATGCATTCTCCAGACTGTACAGGGGGATATTATGCCGCACCGTGGTAAACTGCGTATGCTTAAGCTCACCCACGCGCACAGTAGGGCTATCAGGTGTCGCCAATTCTGGATACTGAGTTTCCAGTTGTTGCAATTCTCGATATAGCTGGTCATAGACTGCATCCTCCATAATTGGAGCATCTAAAACGTAATAAGCATAGCTGGCTTGTTGCAATAACTGGCGCAATTCTTCTGTACGTTTTACTTCCGGCTTAATCTGGGTCATTAGACTTATTACAAAATACCTAGCGAATACAATAGCCTGCTTATGCAGGCTTTGTTTGGGTAGCCGTAACTTGTAGTCGTTGGGAATTACCGATCCCAGTCTTCGACTTCATATAAAAATCGAGTTTTGCCTATCAGTTTACGATTAGCAGAGGTACTTTGGACAAACACAACATACTTTTCTAGGTTACTCGGTTTAATCCGAATCGTTGCATCCATCGGTAGACCTAACATTTCTCGTGCAGCACCTCCTTCAAATAAATCACCCGTTCCCCTATCCATTAAGATAATTTCTTTTTGAGCCTGGATAGTTTCTGTTTTTGTGAATTCGTAGAAACCCCGCCCAACTTTAAAACTCAAACCATTTTCCAAGACAAACGCTTTAATTGAAATATCTTGTTCAACCTCTAAAATCTGGAAACGCCCCGGAGTAACTGCCCGTAAATCAGCCGATTCGTAATAGGATGTTGTTTCCCGGTTCATCATGGTGTTAAATATATTATTTAACCCACGGCTCATCCGTCCTTGGTCAATTACTTCTTGTTCATAAGCTTGTAGCTGTTCATTAGAAGATTGTTGGTAACAAACTGCTAAAAACAAATCACTAATATATGAAAACTGGTCTAAGTTTATATGAAAACCGCCAGACTTTTCTGCAAGTTCTTGATAAAAAAGAGTGGCATGAGGGCGATTGAGTGCTTGAACTCCGTAAACTGTAATTTCTGCCTCAGCTAATTTATCTAACTCTTTGCGCCAATTCAGTTTTTTAGGATTGTGTGCTGGAGGATGGGGGATATCATCGCCAATCAAAACCAGTGATTTCGTTGCTGATTTTGACCAAGATAAAGATTGAGATTCATGTAATACTAATTCGTAACATTCTGGTGCATCTCCGCCACCAGTAGGTTCGACATTTTGCACAAAATCACAGATAGCATCAACATCACCGGATATATTAAATATTTTGGTGACATAAGTTGAGCCTGCATCGCAGTAGTCACCATGAGCAATAATCCCAATCCGAATCAAGGGAATTTCGTCTATCAGTCTGGTAACGGTATTTTTGATTTTTCGCCGTACCTGGGTAAGGCAAGGATACATACTCCCAGTTGTATCAAAACTGAAAACAATCTCAATATTATTACTTGTCATCCGCTCACCTAAATTAATATTTAATTTTTAACTTACAAAATTACAAATGGCACGCAATTATGGTTAAAAATTTTACACGTAAGCCCCAATTATCATTGCTCATCGAGGCGCTAGCGGCTATCGTCCAGAACACACTTTACTTTAGCTGCTTATGAATTAGCGATGCCTGCGGTTTTTGCTAGCCTACGCACATATACAGATTTAGCAACTGCATCAGGTTTAGAAGAAATTTCTAAATATACACAGGCGGTTGGGATTCATAAAAATTTGCTGGTCTCTGTACCTGAACCAACTTCAGCCTTTCCTATTTTGTCGTTCGGTGGTGTTGTAACTTTATTTGCAGCACTCAAGCGCAAACGTCACTCTAGCAGTGCAGTCATACAACAAAAACTTCAGGTAAACAAAGCGATGACCTGAGAATACAGATTAAATAAATCTGTATTTACTAAATTAGAATTATTATTAGGACTTACGCAAAATTAGACGCTGTAGGGGCAATTCATGAATTGCCCCTACAGATCGTGATGTAATGTTGTAATGCATCTGAATGGGAGCCGCTATATATATAGGCGGTTGAAATTCATAAAAATTTGCTACTTCCTAAAGACAGCGCTAGTGAGTTGTTTTCGATTTTCACAAACTAGTCATAACCTGAGCCAATTGATTAGATAAATCAACTACAGAATCCTGGCATTTGTTAAATAAAACGCCAGCTAGAAAATAATAATCGCCAGAATAAAATGCCATGTTGTTTTTTCGGAGTTCTTCTATGTGGTTCTTTACCTTGGGATCAGAGCTATAGTAGCCGAACTGTAAAGGTAAGACCATGAAATTTTGAACACAATATCCATTTTCTTTTGCTAGGTTCAGCGTACTTGTTGGATTAGAAAAACTAGATATTAAAACCAACACATTTTCATAATCTAACGACAAAAGATCGTTGGTAATTGTGGCTCCATCTACGCCCCCAAATAAGAGTGGCATATAAATATCATTATCTGGAGCAGGGAGATAGGGTGGATTGGCTACAAGATACTCCGCATCGGGTTGAGAAGAATTAAACAAAGATGAATTATGGATTATATATTTATTAGTGAGATTATATTCATCGATAGTTGAATTTGCAACTTTCCATGCAGAGGTATTTAATTCAAATCCCTGGATGATGCCATCGAAGTTGTTTCTTAATAAGGAATTAATTACAGGGCTGCCATCTCCTGAGCCAAACTCCACAATTGATTCGTAATTTTTACAATTTCTGAAAACAAAATTTTCTAAACAGTTTGAGTAGAAATTAGATTCTTCAGGACAAAAAAAGATATCTTTCATTTGACTGCACTTCAATTTGTAAGGTATAATCAATGGAATAGGAGGTTATTTTATGCCTTGATTTCCAGGTAAGAAATAACCGTTTCTTTAGTAAAGAAGTCCTCACTAAAGAAATTTGATGGTAGGTAGATTAGCAATACAATGATTTAGAAATGTGAAATTATAAACTTCAGAAAGAATCTGCAATTTTTTAATTTCTAATTTTTTAGATTTCTTAGATGAGTCAGGGGGATTGTTTTGCTTCACGTATCGATCGCACAACAGCAGCACCGGCGCGATCGCCCATGAGTTTCTCCTGGTCATAACCAAGCACTAATTCCCAGGCATCATTGGGATATCGTTCTGCCAAAGGCAAAGCCACATCATCCAACATCCAACGACCGTGACGCTCATCTTCCCTGATGTGCAGTTCCCAATAACCCATCGCCGCCTCTGACAGTCCCAATCGTTGCGCCGCCGCCAGATAGTTTTTGTAAGCCGCAGGGCCAGCCACCTCAAAATATGTCAGTGCGCCATTGTAACGGAGGAAATAACGTTTGCGATCGGTGGTCAGAAAGTTATGATTAGCGCAAGCTAAGACTTCCCAAGGGACTAAATCGAAGTATCCTTCTGGTTCAGTGTTCATCTCAAACTCAGTCAGCATTTGAGCAAAAAATGTCGAGTGCTTGCGGGATAAACGACCATTGCCGTATTCTTCTAGTAATACTCGCACCAGCGTACACTGCATTTCATTAGCAGCACCACCCAATACGTTGCAAAGACGACTACCTTCAACTAAGCCATCAAAGGAGCCGATCGCTAGCAGGTGACGATAGCCAGATTCAGTCATTTCCTCACGGATGTAGTGGCTACTCTCCGACAAAAGCGGCTCTAAATCGGCAGATGCACGCTCAATTAAAGCTTGTTTTACATCTAATTGTTGCAGTGCAGCCACATCGATTTGCGCCAGTTCCCACTGTTGCCAAGCAGCTTCAATTTGCTCACGACATGAGGATAAGTAAAGCGATCGCTCATTGGTATAGTTTTGCAAATCGTCATACCAAAACAGCTTTAGCCGATTAATTCGATAAAGTATCCGTTGCAGAAAACGGTGAGCCTGTTCATCAGAGCGATCGTTTTTATAGGCGGCGCGAATTGCCCTTGAGAGCGCCTGTTCAAACTCACTAGCGATTTCGGGTTTTACATCTAGTTGATGATCCAAATCCTCCATTGCTAGCAGTTCTATAAATTGCTCCTCAGCACGCTCGTACTTGGTAATTGTTCTTTCTTCTGTTTGCGTACTCTTTTTCGCAGCCCCAGCGTTAGGAAATATAACTAAATTGCTTTGCATGGAATCTTCGGTAGCATTGGAAAAGTGAGAAATTACTTTCACCTCTAATACTTAACTTCCCACACGAGTAGCTTTCTGTACCTCTTTCCCTGGTTATAAAGAAAAATTAAGTCTAGAGGAACAAAGGAAAAGGGGCAGGGAGCACAGAAGAATGATTTGTAACTGTAATTTGGTACAGGACTTACGCAAACGATAGCCGAAAAGAATGATTTTCAGGTAGGGGCAATTCATGAATTGCCCCTACGGCGTGTAGTTTTGCGTAAGTCCTATGGTAGAAATTAAAGTATGGGAACGAGTCTTTAATACTCGTGAATGAGTCTTTAATACTCGCCAACGAGTTTTTTAACTCAATTCTCCTCTGCCCCCTACTCCCTACTCCCTACGGCGCTTCCTTCTGTTCCTCAATCGCTTTACTTGGCGGAATCTCCTCAAGAGGAATGAGTGCTTCGATTACCGACTTCACAATTGGGGCGGCGACAGTAGAACCATAAGCACTTTCTCCTTTTGGTTCATCTACTAATGCGAACACTACATACCGAGGAGATTCCACTGGCAAAATAGCCACGAAGCTGGTCATTCTAGCACCCTTGATGTAACCACCATTAGGACTAGCTTTTTGGGCTGTACCAGTTTTACCAGCAATGCGATATCCCGGAATTTGTGACGCCTTCCCGCTACCTTCATTAACAACAGTTTCCATCATTTCTACAACCTTTTTGGTTGTTGCGGCTGAGAAAATTTGGCGGGGGACGGTGCGAGTTGGTGAATCATGCATCTGCCCTTTGGTATCAATCAGCCCCCGAACTACATGGGGTGTTACCAATTTACCGCCATTGGCTAAAGCACCGTGCATTTGCACTAGCTGTAACGGTGTCATGGAAAAGCCTTGCCCAAAGGAACTAGTAGCTGGTTCAATTGGCGAAGCGATAAATTCTTCTTGACTTTTAAGCCGGCCACCAACTTCAAAAGGTAAATCTGTATCAACTTTTTGTCCTAGCCCCAAGCGTTCTAGCCAGTTGTAATAGATTGAAGGCTTTAAGCGTTGGATAATTTGCACCATGCCAATGTTGCTGGAATATTGCAAAATCTGAGCAATGTTGATTCGCCCATTCCCATTTTTCATCGCATTTTGGATGGTGTAATTAGCTACTCGAATAGAACCGGAGTCATTAAATACATCATCTGCTTTGATAACGCCATTTTCCAGAGCGATCGCTACATTCAAAGGTTTAAAAGTCGATCCCGGTTCATAAAGATCCGCCACCGTCCAGTTTTTAAATAGCGAGATATTAGCTTTAGAGTATTCATTAGGGTTATAGGTAGGCTGAGAAACAAGGGCGAGTAAGGAACCATCCAAGGCATCCATCACAATTACCGCCCCACGTTTGGCGTCAAACTTATCCATTTGTTGTTTGAGTGCAACGCGGGCAATTCGTTGCAGACGGCTATCAATAGTGAGTTGCAGTCGCAAATCATCAAAATGCAAAAAACCTTCGGGCGCATGATCCGGCATTATGTCCCCATTACCCGACCGACTAAGCCGCACCGTTTGCACAGGACGTTCTAGCAACTTCTCTTGAGAGTATTCCACACCCGCTTGACCACGACGATCAAGATTCACGTAGCCCACCACATCAGAAACCAAATCGTCTGGCGGATAATATCGGGAGTATTTTTGAGTCCACTCCAGGCCATTTAAGCGCAAAGAGATGACGCGATCGATAATTTCTTCCGGGAGGGCTGGGGTAAGTATAATTCCGCTTCTTTTGCTTTGAAAAGTTTTTACCAATTCAGCAGTATCTTTTGCCAATATTGGGGCAAGTCGCTCTGCAATCTCTTCATTAGACTTATCAAACAGCTTGGGATGAGCGTACAAAGTATAAACAGGACGGTCAATCGCCAACAGATTACTATTGCGATCTACCACCGGGCGACGGGGCATAAAAGGTCGCAAATTCACCATTTGCTGGTTTCGCGCCTGCTCTGTTAACTTTGGCCCCTTGACAATTTGTAAATTATACAATTTGACACCCAACCCCAACCCTGCTGCCATTAATACGCCCCATACTATAAACAGTCGGGACTTGGTGCTGGATGTTTGGTCTTGGATCTTAGAGGCAAATGTCCCCAACAATCCTCTCTTAGAAACCTTCTGTTGCCTTTTAAATGTTGGATTCCGAAACTTTCTGTTTGTTCTGCTTGTTAATTTTTGCATTACCCTACTCAGTAGCAAATTGCTTTTCGGAATCAAGAGTCATATTCAAAATTTAAAATTGAATGACCGAGACAATTTTAGATTTTAGATTTTGGATTTTGGATTAAAATCAAAATCTGAAATCTAAACAGGTTTCAAGCCCCCAAATTTATTTGTGGAACAAATCGAAAATCTAAAATCCAAAATTTTTAATTAAAGCCCCTGCATTAATGCATGGGGTAAATCTAAAATCTAAAATCCAAAATCCAAAATTGAATGACTCCTAACTTTAATATCCCAGTGGCGAGAGTGTTTGCTGTTGCGTTTCAGAATTTGGCGTTGTGTTAGATGATGCTGGCTTACGACTATGAGATGCTGGAGGCAAGAAAATCATCCCTTGAGGAGTCGGCGATACCAGCCCTGCTGTTGGTTGTTCTGCTTCCTCGGCAAATTTATTTGTCAACGTCGCGTTGGTTGTCCTTAGTAGCCGCTCATGACGTTGGAGGTTTTGCAGTCTGCGATATGACTTACTCCAAAGCTCTTGCGAATATACCGTCCAGCCATAAACAGCAAGTGTTGATGCTACTAACAAGAACGCTAAAACTGACGAATAACGGCGAAAGGTGTACAAGCGCAGCAACCACAAGGGTACCGCTCCAGAATTAGGCATTGTGGGAAGGCTAAGAAAACCTACCCCCGGAGTTTTCTGGTTTGCACTCGACTGCTCATTGAGATTTAGCACTTGTTGTCTACCCGCCTCTTTCACCGATTTGGGCATAACTGCTTTATTTGTGGAAGAAGCCGCTAGATTTTTTGAGGAACGCTGTCGTCGTTTAGATGATACTGGTGCAGCTTGGGCAGATGGTGTAGAAGCCCTTTGTGCTGCTGATTCTATACGTGCAGAACGTCGCCTCCCTAAAGAAAGGATAGAATCTCGTCGGAACCAAGTACCCCTTGTAGAAACAGCAGATTTACGAGCAACTACCATAAATTTTTTTTAGATAGGAAATACTGTACTTTAGATTGATTGTGTTAATTCTCTGTTTTTGCTTAGTTAAAATCGCCTTCTGTGCAACAAGCACACATAACAGACTACACCCTTTTAACTGTTCTGATAGATAGCTGTACCAATTACATCCTCTAGATATTGCAATTTTGCAATCAGCGATTAGCAACTAGACAGCTTGCCCTTTAGATATCGCACCTAAAGTATGGCAATGCGGGGCAGCAAGGTGCAATACTCTGGGAAAAAATAAATTTTTTGCTATGATAGCTCGGTTTGCTAGAAAATTTGGTAATTTCCGTTTTGTTCCTGAGTTAAGAGAACCTAATCAGATGCCTGTATGATACCTAATCCGAAAAACAATACCCCAAAGGATTATTTTTTTTATTATGTAATCTCGTAGCATTTAAAAAAAGCAATAAATACGGTATCGTATTGAACAGGCGAAAAATTGTTCTAGCCACAATTGGTGAAAGAGGAGTTATGAAAACAAGAATCTTTGGTTTGGCTGTAATCTTAAGTTTGGCTACAATTCTCGGAGCCTGTGAAGGCGGTGGTGATGCTGGTGGTGGCGGTACTACTAGTACTCCAGCTGCTACAGGTGAACCAACTGATGCACCTGCTGCTACTCCCACTGCTACTCCCACTGCTACTCCTTAAATAAGGCATCAATCAGCTTTAGTTTAAATTATGCCCAAAACCAACTTAGCTACAACGCTCGTCACCACCAGGGGATAGCGGTAAGGCTGGGAGCTGCGTCTATGAGTGAGCGCGGGGGAAAGCCGACCCGTGCGGTTTTAACCGCCTACAATATTATCCATGAAACCAAGTAATATCAATGGTTTCATGATAGACTTTACAAGTCAGTATAAGACTCTAAAACCTACCCGTGGACTGCGGGAAAGTTACGCTTGTCAGATACGATTCCGCCTGAAAAGGCAAACGGAATCGGGGCAGGAACCGTAATCCAAGGTTTACCCTGAGCTTAGTCGAAGGGCTATGCCTGAAAAACGGATATTAACTGAGTAGTTAACGCTATTTAATTAAGAATCCCCGTCTCTTTAGAGCGGAGAGTGTCAAATAGCTTGAATTACATTAGGTTCACGTAAAAAGCTGTATTTTTCTGTTGGTGTATCAGAGCCTAGATTTTGCTCGAATATTAGCTAAGTAGGGCAGCAAGTAAAGGACACTGGTGATGAGAATTACCTCATCAACCATGTGTCCGCCGGAAATCCTCGCCTGACCAGAGAGGCAGGGGAGCAGTTATTGCTAGGGGCAAGGGAGAAAGATGCTGGAATTCCCCTAGCAATATTAAACTCCTGAGTTTTCAGAGGAAAAAACAATTCATTGCGATCGCTGGCAATTGCTCTTGGGCATTCTCTATAGTCTATTCCGTATCAGAACAGACCTGGTGATGTCCCTTGATATTGCCAGATTTTTATTGGGAAAATTTTGAACTTTGGGAATGGGGAATAGGGAATGGAGAATGGGAAAAACAGATTTTCATTCTGCGTTGTGAACGCAGTTCAGGAGATGGGGAGAGTTAAAGCGATAAAGGCAATAAAATTATTGAGCTTAATTGTGATTAGTGGAACATTTTTTGTGTTAAGTAGCTCTTGGCGATCGCCAGTAATAGCATTACCACCACCAGAGGATACACCAGAAGAAATATTACGCACTAAAATTATCATAGAAGCGCGATCGCCTATTGATGGAAAATCCCTAACATCTGCCGAATATATTCAATTACAAGCGCAGCTCCAACTTGCCCCGCCCCCAAAACTAGACCCCAAAATTCGGGAACAGATTTTCTTACTTCGCCTACGTAAAACCTTACTTCAGTTTTTCCCATTTTTAAATTTTTGATCATCAATTACTCAAGGGTCAAAAGTCAATAGCTTTCCCCAATCCCCAGTCCCCATTCTGATGTAGGATAACGGTGGCGACAAAATTGCAAATAAATGTAAAGAATATATATAGATTTTAAAAAAAAGTAGATTTAGTCAATCACGTTATTTCGCTTAGGTAGCTTAATGTCTATGACCACGATCGCCCCTGAACAGGTTAACAGCATCGTTTGGAATCAGCATAACGATCCCTTTGAAATATTAGGTTCTCATCCCATAGAACAAGACGGCAAAACTGTCTGGGCTGTGCGGGCCTACCTACCAAATGCAAGTGCAGCATGGGTGGTTCTTCCTGAACAACGCAAGGAATACCCAATGCAAACAGTGCATCATCCCCACTTTTTTGAATGCACGATTGACATTCCAGAACTGGCAAACTACCAGTTACGGATTAAAGAAGGGGAACATGAGCGAGTCACTTATGACCCTTACGCCTTCCGTTCTCCCAACTTGACAGACTTTGATTTGCATTTGTTTACTGAAGGCAACCATCACCGGATATACGAAAAGCTGGGAGCGCACCCCACGGAAATAGGCGGCGTTAAAGGCGTTTATTTTGCAGTTTGGGCACCTAACGCTCGCAACGTTTCATTGTTGGGAGACTTCAACCTGTGGGATGGGCGCAAACACCAGATGCGTAAAGGCCGCACTGGAATTTGGGAATTATTTATTCCTGAAATCGGTGTGGGAGAGCATTACAAATATGAAATCAAAAATTTTGAAGGACACATTTACGAAAAATCCGATCCCTACGGCTTCCAGCAAGAACCCCGCCCGAAAACCGCATCCATTGTCACTGATTTAGATTCTTACAGTTGGGATGACGAAAGCTGGATGGAAAAGCGGCGTCACACTGACCCTCTCACCCAGCCCGTCTCAGTCTATGAAGTGCATTTAGGCTCTTGGTTACACGCTTCGAGTGCCGAACCTGCTAAACTGCCAAATGGTGAAACTGAACCTGTAGTTATCGTTTCTGAACTTAAGCCCGGCGCACGCTTCCTTACCTACCGGGAACTAGCTGACCGACTCATTCCTTATGTCAAAGAATTAGGATACACCCATCTAGAATTGCTACCCATTGCGGAGCATCCCTTTGATGGCTCTTGGGGTTATCAAGTAACTGGGTACTATGCTCCCACCTCCCGTTTTGGCACCCCAGAAGATTTCATGTATTTTGTTGACAAATGTCACCAAAATGATATAGGGGTAATTGTAGATTGGGTTCCTGGTCACTTTCCCAAAGATGGACATGGTTTAGCTTTCTTTGATGGTAGCCACCTATACGAACACGCTGACCCCCGCAAAGGCGAACACAAAGAATGGGGTACTTTGGTGTTCAACTACGGTCGTCATGAAGTTAGTAATTTCTTAGCAGCAAATGCCCTCTTCTGGTTTGATAAGTACCACATTGACGGGATTCGTGTTGATGCTGTTGCCTCAATGCTCTATAACGACTATTGCCGTAAACCAGGAGAATGGCTGCCTAACCAGTACGGCGGCAGAGAAAACCTAGAAGCAGCAGATTTTTTACGTCAGGTAAATCACATTATCTTTAGCTATTTCCCCGGTATTCTTTCAATTGCTGAAGAATCCACTTCTTGGCCAATGGTATCTTGGCCCACCTACACAGGCGGACTCGGCTTTAACTTGAAGTGGGATATGGGGTGGATGCACGATATGCTGGATTACTTCAGCATGGACCCTTGGTTCCGTCAGTTCCACCAAAACAATATCACCTTTAGTATGTGGTACAACCACAGCGAGAACTTCATGCTGGCTCTGTCCCACGATGAAGTGGTGCATGGTAAGAGCAATATCATCGGCAAAATGCCGGGGGATACGTGGCAGAAGTTAGCAAATGTGCGTTGTTTATTTAGCTATATGTTTGCTCACCCAGGTAAGAAAACCATGTTTATGAGCATGGAGTTTGGGCAGTGGAGTGAGTGGAATGCTTGGACAGATTTGGAGTGGCATTTATTGCAGCATGAAGCCCACCAAAAGTTGAAAACGTTTTTCCAGGAATTGAACCATCTCTACCGTTCTGAACCAACTTTGTACACCCAGGATTTTGCTGAACCTGGGTTTGAGTGGATTGACTGTAGCGACAACCGCCATAGTGTAGTTTCTTTCATGCGTCGTGACAAGGATTCTGATGATTTTGCGATCGTGGTTTGCAATTTTACACCGCAACCCCATTCTCACTACCGCATCGGTGTACCGCAAAAGGGATTTTATACTGAGTTGTTTAATAGTGATGCGCGTCAGTATGGCGGCAGCAATATGGGCAACTTAGGTGGTAAGTGGACGGATGATTGGTCTTTGCACAGTCGTCCCTATTCGTTGGATTTGTGTTTGCCACCTTTGGGTGTGTTGATTCTCAAGTTGGATAAGAAGAAGACTGCTGAGGCATTGAAATAACAATTATGGGTGGGCATCTAGCCCACCCATAATCCAACCAAGGGCGGACAAGATGTCCACCCCACAAGATTGGATAATTTATTTGTTGGTAATCCTCAAAGGCTCATTAATGAGTATCAAAGGTGGATGAATGGAGTTAAAAGACTCATTAATGAGTATCAAAGGTGGATGAATGGAGCTAAAAGACTCATTAATGAGTATCAAAGGTGGATTAATGAAGCTAAAAGACTCATTAATGAGTATCAAAGGTGGATTAATGAAGCTAAAAGACTCATTAATGAGTATCAAAGGTGGATTAATGAAGCTAAAAGACTCGTTAATGAGTATAAAAGGTGGATGAATGGAGATAAAAGCCTCATTCACGAGTATTAATTTATCAACAGCCGGAAGTTTTTGCCGCTCTACCTTTACTAATAGCCTTAAAGCGATCGCTCAACAATTCTGCTACAGTTTTTAAGCCTGGAGTCTTTTTCGCTGCTGTCTTGACGTAATCATAAACTGTCAAACTGCCGAGCATCGCTTCGCTACCGACTGCCAATAGGGTATCATCTACTTGTTCGCTGAGTTGCCGGATTGAGATTAAAAGTTCGCTGAGGGTGGTAGCTAGTTCATAATCCTGGATAAATTCTTCAATGTCAAAGCTGGCTGGGAGAATCTCACGGTTAGACTGAGCAGCGTTGACGCTATTGGTAACAAAAGCTAGGCTTTTATCGCCCATTTTGAATAACTTGCGGCGTTCTTGTGCAGTCAAAGCAATGAGAAAGGGCATTTTTTGTTCGATTATTTGTAGCGCTGCTTTAATTTCGTGGATATCTTCTGGTGAAAGAGTGCCTGCAATATTTTGATATGACATCGTATAGTTACCTGGGGATAGTAGAGATGAAGTAGCAATATTTGCTAAGTATATGATTCCCAGAATAAATGCGACGGTACATCTTTTGATTAGAATTTTTAGTATATTTATTATGATGTTGCATCATGCCAGCGTGAGATATCTTTCACAATGCAGTCAAGCGATGCCTACGGCGGGCTACGCCTACGCTACAAAAAGAAGGGTGGAAAATTACCCATAATCCCTTACCTGTTAGTACTAAGGTTTTACCCCACCCTAACCCTCCCCTTATAAAGGGGAGGGAACTAGATTTCTTGTTTCCCTCTTTGAAGTTTTCATTTTGTAGCACGAACTTGTCGCTTATAAAGGGGAGGGAACTAGATTTCTTGTTTCCCCCCTTTATAAGGGGGGATTAAGGGGGGTAATTCGACTTGTGTGTACACCGTAGCCTAAATGCAGAAGTTTATAATCAAATACCTACACTTTCGTTTAATAATGTAACCTGAGTTTGTCAAGCTACTTCTATAATTCTGCCAACTTCTCTTGAGCAAACTCTCGCACTTGCTCATCTGGGTCATTCTCTACTCTGTCGCGCAACAGTGGTAAAGTCTGGGGATGTTGAGGAAATTGCTTGATAATTATCTCCAGTGCAACGCGCCGAGGGTTGGGGTTAAACCGGGAATCATGGCTACCTTCAAAGGAGTCATTGACAGCGCAGTTGTAGTAAATCTCAAACAACTCAGGCTGATTTCTGAAGTATTTGGCTAATGCTTCGATGGCTGCACGTCGCACATACTCTTTATTATCAGCAGTGGCGCGGTCTTTGAGAAACGTGCGGGTGTCCGGGTCATCTTTGAAATTGCTGGCTAATGCTTCGATGGCTGCACGTCGCACATCCCATTCATTATCAGCAGTGGCGCGGTCTTTGAGAATCGTGCGGGTGTCCGGGTCATCTTTGAAATTGCTGGCTAAAGCTTCGATGGCTGCACCTCGCACATACTCTTCATTATCAGCAGTGGCGCGGTCTTTGAGAATCGTGCGGGTGTCCGGGTCATCTTTGAAATTGCTGGCTAAAGCTTCGATGGCTGCACCTCGCACATACTCTTC
>Ga0209591_10004090_pt1 | contig 16680 bp, 15 predicted proteins | sample MAT01_FD_187207 | JGI IMG/M metagenome (GOLD analysis project Ga0209591, IMG submission 187207) | Freshwater microbial communities from Lake Fryxell liftoff mats and glacier meltwater in Antarctica - MAT-01 (SPAdes) (version 2) | ecosystem: Environmental > Aquatic > Freshwater > Ice > Liftoff... | reverse complement strand
GTCCTCACCGTCGCCTTGCCATCCGGGCGCCTCGACCGCGATCATCGACCGTTCTCGCGGCCGATCCATCCCGACTGGCTGCGTTGCCGGTTCCGGTCCTCGGGTCACATCCGTCGAGGATGCTCCCCTGCGGTCCTCACCGTCGCCTTGCCATCCGAGCGCCTCGACCGTTCTCGCGGCCGATCCATCCCGACTGGCTGCGTTGCCGGTTCCGGTCCTCGGGTCACATCCGTCGAGGATGCTCCCCTCCGGTCCTCACCGTCGCCTTGCCATCCCGGCGCCTCGACCGCGATCATCGATCGACTTGTCCACTCGCGGGCCCCTACTGCAGCCGCGGGCCGAAGATGCGCAGGCTGGCGGTGATCTGGAGCTCGTCGCCGTCGCGGACCTGGAGCCGACCGCCGACGTCGAGGGCGTACTTCACGCCGGCCATGCCCAGGCCCGCGGTCACGAAGGTACCGTCGGCGACGTCGTGGACCGCGCCGGCCCGCAGCGGATAGCCCGTGCGCCCGTCGCTGCTGACGATGAAATACTCGGCGCCGCCGCCGTAGCGCCCGGTCGCGCCGTCGGTGTCGAGGTTCCACACCGCGTCGAAGCCGGCCCGAAGCTCGGACGACAGATGCAAGGAGATGCCGGTGCCCACCGAGCGAGCGATGTCGATGTTGTGGGTGCCGCGCAGATTGTAGCCGACCGCCGCGACGTGGATGACGTCGGTGACCGAGAAGACCGCGCCGATATCCCAGTTGAAGCCGGCGCGGTCCTCGCTGCCGTCCATCGCCGCGCCCTTGCTGTTGATGTACTTGGTGCCCATGCCAAGGTGGATGCGCGAGCCGAACGCGCGCGCCAAGGTGATGCCGCCGACGTGGGTGCGCTGGTGCAACTCCATCCCATCGAGCTCGGGCGATGCGCCCGCGTACCGATAGTAGAAGCAGCCGGGCGCGACGTTGGTGGAGTCGCAGGCCGACACGCCGACGAGCGAGGCCCGATCGGTCGCGCGATAGCCGTAGCTGCCCTCGAAGACCAGCTCTCTGTTGAGCGCGAGGCCGGCGGGGTTGAGCGAGATCGCGGCGGCGCCGGTGGCGTCGGCGCGGCGGGCCTCGCCGGTCCCCAGCTCGCGTGGTCCCAGCGCGTCGGCGAGCAGGCCAGCATCGGCGCGCGCCGGCGCGGCGACCGCGAGCACGCCGAACGTGCCGAGGAGGCCTGCGAGGGTCGTGCGCGTGAGTGCCAGCATGGGGCCAGCCTACAGGCCGATCGGCGGGGGGCAAGAAAACGGCGATCAGCCATCGGCGAGCGCCGGCGTGAGATCGGTGTCGGGTGGGCACACTCGCCTGAGCCCGACGAGCCACTCCGCCAACGAGACGTGGCCGCGTTCGGCGATGATGACGTGGTCGATGATCGGGATGCCGAGTAGCTCGCCGACCTCACGCAGGCGCCGGGTCAGGAGCAGGTCCTCGGGGCTGGGCGTGGGGTCGCCGGACGGATGGTTGTGGACGCACACCGCGGCGGCGGCGCCGCACCGAACCAGCGGGCGAAACACCTCGCGGGGATGGACGTCGACGCCGGTGAGGTGGCCCCGCGAGATCTCGACCTCGGCGAGGACCTTGTTGCGCACGTCGATGGCCACCGCGAAGAAGGCTTCTTGCTCGAGGCTGACCACGCGCGGCCACAACCGGCGGCGCACGTCGCCCGCGCTGCCGATGTGGCCGAGCCGGTCGCGCGACTGGGCCACCGCCCGCACGCCGAGCGCGAGCGCGGCGACGACGCGCGCGGCCTGGGCCGGGCCGATGCCATCGAGGTGCGCGAGGTCGTGCGGCGACGCGCGGGCCAGCCCCGTCACGCCGCGGGTCTGCTGCAGGAGCTGGGCGGCGACCACACCGGCGCTGCGGCCCCGCATGCCGGTGCCGAGCACCAGGGCGAGCAGGTCGACGTCGTCGACGCTGTCGACGCCGAACATGAGCAGGCGCTCGCGGGGACGATCGGCGGTGTCGTCGGCGAGGCCGGGGAGTCGCTCGGCGACGGCGCAGGTCGGGGACATCACGGGGAGGTCCTCAGCAATGGGCGGGCCAGGCGCAAGTGCCCGTCGCGTCGTGGCGGATGTCCGAAAGCCGGACAGCCGTGGCCGAGAACCGGCCAGCGCCGGCCGAAACCCGGACGCCGCGAGGAACCGGTCGGGACCGATGTGAGGCCGGGCTTCTCGCCCGCCGCGGTGTTACCGTCACCGCGCCATGCACGTCTGTCCGGATTGCGGTTACTGCCAGCCAGCCTCGGGCCCGTGCCGGAACGATCAGACGCCGATGGCGCACCGGGGGGACGACCTCATCCTCGGCACGACGGTGGGCGTGTATCGCGTCGCCAAGCTGCTGGGCGTGGGCGGCATGGGACGGGTCTACAAGGGCGTGCATCCGCAGATCGGCAGCCGGGTCGCGATCAAGGTGCTGTCGCGCGAGTGCGCCGACCGCGAGGATCTGGTCGAGCGCTTCTTCTCCGAGGCGCGCGCGGTCAACCTCATCCGCCACGAGAGCATCGTGAACGTGCTCGACCTGGCCACCCTGCCCGACGGTCGCCCGTACATCATCATGGAGTACCTCGACGGCTCGCCGCTGGCCGACCTGGTCGGCAAGGGCGCGCCGCTGCCGCTGGGCGGGCTGGCCCGCCTCACCGCCGAGGTCCTCGACGCGCTGGCCGCCGCTCACGACAAGGGCATCGTCCACCGCGACCTCAAGCCCGACAACATCTACGTCACGCCGGCCGGGCGCCCCAAGGTGCTCGACTTCGGCATCGCCAAGCTGCGCCCCGAGCTGGGCGGTTCGGCGACCCAGACCGGCTCGCTCCTGGGCACGCCCCACTACATGTCGCCCGAGCAAGCGCTCGGCAAGCAGGTCGACCTGCGCACCGACGTCTACGCCATGGGCGTCATCCTGTTCGAGTGCGCGACCGGCCGGCGCCCGTTCCTGGGCGACTCGCTGTTCGATCTGCTGCGCAAGCAGGTCGACGAGGCGCCGCCGTCCCCGCGCCAGTTCCGTCCCGACATGCCGGTCGCGATGGAGCAGGTCATCCTCTACGCGCTCAACAAGGACCCGGCGCAGCGGTTCGGCTCGGCCGGCGAGCTGGCCCAGGCCCTGATGCAGTCGACGCAGCAGCTCGGCCCCGACCAGTGGACGACGATCTCGCCGTCGAGCGTGCATCGCCTGAGCGCCCAGGGCGGCGCGGTGAGCGGCGCGGGCTGGAGCGGCACGCCGGCGAGCTGGCCACCCGGCCCGCCGGGCTCACGTCCGGGCACGCCGCCGCCGATGCAGCCGAGCTATCCGCCGACCGGCCCTGGCGGCTATCAGCCGCCGCCGTCGTCGATGGCGGCCGGCCAGATGTCGCCGCGGCCCGCGCCGGCGCGCTCGAGCAAGGGCATCCTGTTCGCGGTCGCCGGGCTCATCCTCGTCGGTGGCGGCATCGGGCTCGCGGTCGCGCTCGGCGGTGGCGGCGGATCGGACCAGCCCACCGCGGCGGCCGGCTCGGGCAGCGCGGTCGGCAGCGATCCGTTCACGCCGACGACGATCGAGGCGGGTAGCAGTGGGAGTGGGAGTGGCAGCGCGGTGATCGATCCCGACGACGTGGCGCTCGACCAGCTCGACCAGGCCGCCGATGCGCTCGCGAAGGCCAACCTCGACAAGCTCGCGAAGGCCGGCAACGGCAACGGCAACGGCAACGGCAACGGCAACGGCGTCACCGGCGGCTCGGGAGTCACCGGCGGTTCGGGTGTGACCGTCGGCTCGGCTGCGCCGACCGGCAAGCCGGCCGGCGACGATCTCGAGCGGCGCGCCGCCGCGTTCTCGAGCGGCATGCCGGCGTGTGACGACTACCTGCGCACGATGGTCGCCGCGTCGAAGTGCGACAAGCTCGAGTCCAGCGCGGGCAGCATGCGATCGGGCGTCGAGAGCATGATGAGCGCGTGGTCACAGCTCAAGGCGGTGCCCGCTGATCAGATGAAGACGATCGCGGCGCAGGCCGAGCCCGGCTGCAAGGACGGCGCGACGTCGATGCGCAAGATGCTCAAGCAGTTCGCGTGCGACGCGCCCAAGCCGATCGCCGGCGCTGGCGTGCCGCCGGAGGCCGACGATCCCAACGTCGGCAGCGCCGCGCCCGCGCCGATCACCGGCCCGTACAACATCCGCATCGCCGGCTTCAACCCGTCCGCCTTCGACTTCATGGCGTGGCTGCCGTCAGCCTACGCCGAGGCCAAAAAGGTGCTGCCCGACGCCCAGCTGACGCGCATCGACGCCGACGGGGTGGGCCCCGATGGCCTCGCGCACCTGACCGTGGTGCCCGACGACTGGGAGGTGCTGTATCGCTTCGTCTCGACCAGCGCCGCCAAGGAGCCGCCCGGTCATCCCAAGGGCGTGAAGTGGGAGCCGCTGTGCATGGTGCAGATCTTCGTGCAGGCCAAGGAGATCAACGTCATCCCCATGAAGGGCTTCGGCTGCGAGAAGCCGATCCCCAAGCCGCGCTGCACCGCCAAGCAGATCTGGGCCAAGGCCGTCGAGGGCGGCGCGCCCGGCGCCAACGCGTACGCGCAGCTCTGGTACGGCTACGCTGGGAACAAATGGAACTTCGAGATCGGCGACGACTTCGACGAGTCGTACAGCGACGGTTGCTGACTTTTCGGGCGGCCTCCGGCTGCCGCGCGGTCATTCACCTGCACAACCGGCTTGCTGTCACCGACAACTGGTCGTAACTCTCGGCTATCGTCGCGCATCCAAAGCCCGTGCCAGATTCGATCGTCATCGCCGGCGCCACCGGCTTCGTCGGCCACGCGGTCGCGGAGCGGCTGGCGGCGCGTGGCGGGCTCGAGGTGGTCGGCCTCACCCGAGGCCGCAAAGAGGCGACCGGCGCCTGGGACCGGCTCATCACCTGCGACCTGTTCTCGCTCAAGGACGTCGAGGTCGCGCTCAAGGGCGCGCGCTACGTGGCGTACCTGGTCCACTCGATGTTGCCCTCGGCGCGCCTGGTACAAGGCACGTTCTCCGACCTGGATTTGATTTGCGCGGATAATTTGGGGCGGGCCGCTCGCAAGGCCGGCGTCGAGCAGATCGTGTACCTTGGCGGCCTCATCCCCGAGGACGTGGCGCTGTCGGCGCACCTGTCGAGCCGGCTCGAGGTCGAGGCCGCGCTGGGGGCCCACGGGGTGCCCGTGACCACGCTGCGCGCCGGCATGGTCATCGGCCCGCGCGGCTCGTCGTACGAGATCCTCACCCGCCTGGTGAAGCGGCTGCCGGCGATGGTGCTGCCGCGCTGGACCGAGCACGCCTGCCAGCCGATCGATCTGGCCACCGCCGCGGCGCTCATCGAGTACGTCGTGGGCCGCCCCGAGACCTACGGGCAGACCTACGACATCGGCGGACCCGACGTGCTGCGCTACCGCGACATGATCGCGGTCGTCGGCGAAGAGCTGGGCCGGCGCCGGCCCGCGTTCGGCGTGCCGTTGGTCAGCCCGCGCTTGTCTCGGATGTGGGTGTCGCTCATCACCGGCGCGCCGCGCGCGCTGGTCGCGCCGCTCCTCGAGAGCCTGCACCTCGACATGATCTGCCGCGATCGCCGGCTGCAAGCGGCGGCCGACCTGACCGGCCTCACCTTCCGCGCCGCGGTCGCGGCGTCGATCGCCGCCGAGCGCGTCGCGCCTGGCACCCCCGACGCGCCGGCGGCCTATCGCCCGGCGCCCCGTGCGCCCGTCACCGGCGTGCGGTCGGTGCAGCGCATCCCGTTGCCCGAGGGCCGCGACGCCACCTGGGCCGCCCACGAGTACATGCGGTGGTTGCCTCACGGCGTGTGGCTGCCGCTCCTCAGGGTCGAGACCCGGGCCGATGACGTGACGGTGTTCCGGCCGTTTTGGGGCAAGCTCGTGTTCTTGATGCTGCGCTTCGCCCGGGAGCGCAGCGCCAAAGATCGCCAGCTGTTCTACGTCACCGGCGGAGCGCTGGTCGGCAAGAGCGAGCGCGGTCGCCTCGAGTTTCGCGTCACGCCCGACGCTCGACACTTGCTCACCGCGATCCACGACTTCGTGCCGCGGCTGCCGTGGTGGCTCTACATCACGACCCAGGCCCAGGTCCATCGCTGGATCATGTGGCGTTTCGGCCGCCACCTGCGCAAGAGCCGCTAGTTCTTCAGGCGATATCCGCTGCGGAACATCCAGCTCACGACGAGCAGGCACGCCAGCATGAAGCCGACGGTGATGCCAAGGCTGGTCACGACGCCGACGTCGGACGTCTCGTAGAAGCTCCAGCGCAGGCCGCTCACCAGATAGACCATCGGGTTGAACAGCGTGATCGTACGCCAGGTCGGCGACAGCATGTCGAGCGAGTAGAACGCGCCGCCGAGGAAGGTCAGCGGCGTGACCACCAGCATCGGGATGATCTGGAGTTGCTCGAAGCCCTTGGCCCAGATGCCGATGATGAAGCCGAAGAGGCTGAACGTGACCGACGTGAGGACCAGGAACGCGACCATCCACAGGGGATGTTCGATGTGGAGCGGCACGAAGAGCGCGGCTGTCCCCAGGATCACCAGCCCGAGGATGAGCGACTTGGTCGCGGCCGCGCCCACGTACGCAATGACGATCTCGATGTACGAGACTGGCGCTGACAACAGCTCGTAGATCGTCCCGGTGAACTTCGGAAAGTAGATGCCGAACGAGGCATTCGAGATGCTCTGTGTGAAGAGCGACAGCATGATGAGGCCCGGCACGATGAACGCGCCGTACGACACCCCATCGACCTGCGTCAGCCGCCCACCGATGGCGGCGCCGAAGACGACGAAGTACAGCGACGTCGTGATGACCGGCGCGACCAGGCTCTGCCACAGCGTGCGTCCGAAGCGCGCCATCTCGAACCGGTAGATCGCCCACACGCCGAAGCGGTTGAAGCTCACGAGGCACCTCCGCGCTCGCTGACCAAGCTGACGAAGATGTCCTCGAGGGAGCTCTGCTTGGTGCGAAGGTCCTTGAACGCAATGCCCAGCTCGCTGAGGCGTCGCAGCAGCATCGGAATGCCATGCTCCTGGTTGGTGTCGTAGGTGTACTCGAGCTCGTGGCCCTGGGCCTTGAGCACCAGATTCCACTCGGCCAGCTCGGCCGGCACGCTCGCCATCGGCTCCGACAGCGCGAGGATGAGCTGCTTCTTGCCGAGCTTCTTCATCAGCTCGGACTTCTCTTCGGTAAGGATCAGCTCGCCCTTGCGCATGACGCCGATGCGGTCGGCCATCTCCTCGGCCTCGTCGATGTAGTGGGTCGTGAGGATGATGGTCACGCCTCGGTCGCGCAGCTTGCGGACCAAGGCCCACATGTCGCGGCGCAGCTCGACGTCGACACCCGCGGTCGGCTCGTCGAGGAACAGGATCTCGGGCTCGTGGGACAGCGCCTTGGCGATCATCACGCGGCGCTTCATGCCGCCCGACAGCTCCATGATGCGGCTCTTGCGCTTCTCCCACAGCGACAGGTCGCGCAGCAGGCGCTCGACCAGCGCGGGATCGGGCGGCTTGCCGAACAGGCCGCGGCTGAAGGTCACCGTGGCCCACACCGTCTCGAAGGCGTCGGTGGTGAGCTCCTGCGGAACCAGGCCGATCTTGCTACGGGCCTCGCGGTAGTTGCGCGCGATGTCGTGGCCGTCGGCGACCACCGAGCCGGTGGTCGGCGTGACGATGCCGCACACGATGCTGATGAGCGTCGTCTTGCCAGCGCCGTTGGGGCCGAGCAGCGCGAAGATCTCGCCCGGCATGATCTCGAGGTCGACCTGCTTGAGCGCCTGCACGCCGCCGGCATAGGTCTTGGTCAGGTTCGCGATCTTGATGATCGGCGGCAACGGCGGCATCGGCGCCACCCTACGCTGTTCCTCGGGCGCGGCCCACACCCGGCGGGCTGACCGATCGGTCAGCTGGGATCGGCCACGCGGCCGATGAAGCGCAACAGCCCGGTCTCGCCGTCGCGGATCACGAACGCGAGGGGCCGGTCGGCGCGGAACACCGTGGGCGGATCGGCGGGCGGCAGGCCGGTGATGGTCATGCCGACCGCGGTCGCGGCGGCGGCCTGGGTGCCGTCCTCGTCGACGGTGATGACGGCCTGGTGCACGACGTTGCCGATCAACAGCTCTCGGGTGCCGTCGATACCGCTGAAGTCGGCGGCGCCGGGCTGGAACGCGCTCGCCAGGCCGTTAATTAACCTTGGCGCCGGACGCGCGCATGCACCGACGCTACGCGTTACGGCTTCAGCGGCGGGCGGGTTGGCTTGTAGTAAGCCTCGGCCGCCGCGTTCAGCGGGCATTGGATGGGCTGTGGTGGCGGCGCGATGCCGGTGGCGGGGTCGCGCGTCGTTGGCGCCGCTGTCCCGGCGCCCGGGTTCGTGGGGTTGAGGCCCGCGTTGGCCTCGGCCCAGAAGTTCGAGCTGATCTGGAACAGGCACAGCCCCAGGTCTTCCGGGGCCAGCTGATCCTCGCAGCGTCGCTTGACCCACTGGGGGTCCGCCATGATGCCGTCCATGCCTTGGACGAATTGGCCTTTCTCGTCGTGGTGGTCTTTCTGGCCATCTCCGGGAAAGGTCTTCACGCCGAGCTGGAAATTGCTGGGGTGGAGGTTCATGGAGTGCTTCACGTAGCGCGTGATGTCGGTGTGCCAGTCGTCCAGGACGCGCTCGACGTCGGTGTTCTTGAAGATGTCATACGCCATGGGCCGCACGATCGCGTTGCGCGTGTGGCGAATTCCAAAGTAGTCGTGGACGCGAAAGGCGGACTCCGCCGTCGCCAGCGTGCCGGGCTTCGTGACGAAGTCGTACGGCCCCGACCCGCGTGCGATGTCGCCGTCACTGCCATGCTGGAGATGCCGCGACTTGTAGAAGACGCCGGGCTGTCCGGGTGTGGGAAGCGCGCCAATCACGCCGGCGCCGGCGAAGGCGACGATGCGGTCCCAGCCGCGATCGACCGCACTGAAGGGCGGCCGCAGCGGTGGACTGCTGCTCTTTTCGGCGAGCGTGCGGTACAGTAGCGTCAGGTTGGTCGTCACCCGCCAAGTCCAAAAGTCGGTTTCCTGGTGACCGACGGCCTGGAGCCGTTCGTGCTCTTCCCCGCCGGGCGCGAGCGCGCGCTGATAGAGCGGCCAGTCGGGTTCTTTCGTGGGATCGCGCCCGGTCGTTTCGGCATCGACCACGCTCACGCCTTCGAGGTCGAAGCTGACACCATCGTACGCTGGGAAGTTCTGCTCGCAGAACGCGAGGATCTTGTTACAGAAAGCGTCGTGGCGAGGTGAGTTGCCGAGCGGTTCCTCGAGCTGGATCGGCAGGTTGAGCCACTTGTCGAGCTCGATGCCCTTGTAGTTCATGTGGCCAAAGCCAACCAGGCATTGCACTCCGAGCACGTGATGGCAGTGGTCGATCACGTCGCGGACATATTGCGCCTTGTTGGCAAACGTCCATTTTTTCTGGTCGACCTTCTGCTCGGCTTCTGACTTTTTGCGCCACGCGCGTCTCTCTTCATCGGTCCTGTCAGTGGGCGGTGTCGGCTGCGCGAATGCCATCGTCAACGAGTCGAACTCGATATCGAGAGTGCCTGTCTTCGGATTGAAGTTTGTCTCTTCGATGGTGCGCAGCAGCGACAGGTGGTCGATCATCGGGGCTTGGTCGCCCGGGCGACACGTGGACAGCAGGAAGGTCGGGTCGACGTGACCGCTGCTATTCTTGAAGTTCTCGAGGGAGCACCACGCTGACAGGCGGCGACGCGGGCGGGCAGAGGCGGTGGTCATAGCGGGGCTCCGGTGGGCGCGGGACGCGGCTCTCCCTCGTCGTGGGCGGCGAGGATCGCGTCCTTGGTGTCGGCGTCGAGGGTGCGACTGGGCGTGAGCGCGTGTTCGCGCTGGAAGTAGGCGATGGCGTCACCCGGGAACGTGGTGCGGCCGTAGCCGAGGTTGGCGAGGCGGTCGAGGAACGAGTCGTCGTCGCGGCGTTCGGCGAGGCCCATGCGGGCTCGGACCCGATAGGGCCGCAGCTCGCCATGCACGGCCGGGTCGGCGTACGCGATCGTGACCACCTCGGGCGCGATGAGGTCGGGCTCGCGCAGGTAGCCGGCGCGGTCGGCGGTGCCCTCGCGCGAGTCGGCGCCGGCGTCGAGCCGGTAGGGCGCGCCCGCGATGGGCTGCCCGCTGGGCCCCATGAGCCGGATCTCGAGCGTCTTGCGGACGACCTCGCAGGGCGACCGGCGCGCCATGCCGTCGTAGAACCCGCACGCGAAGGTGTCGTGGCTGCGCTCGTACTCCCGGCGCGCGGGGGTGTTGGCGCGGCGGGCGTCGCCGTCGGGCCACTGGTGCGGCTTGCAGCCGCTGCCGGGCTCGCTGCTGCGCGGGCACGGCCACGACGCCGGCGCGACGTGAAAGCCGGGCGGAAACAGGAACACCATGACGCGGCGGTTGGGACCGTTGCCGCGGTTGCGCTCGGCCGGCACGCCGGCGAGGGCTTGGGCCTCCGCCGTCGAGAACAGCAGGATCGGGTTGAGCTCGCCGCAGCCCTGATAGTCGGCCTTGCCGCCGGGGTCGGCCCCGCCGCCGACGAAGTCGGCCTTGCCGATGACGAAGGGCCGGCCGTCGGCGTCGGCACACAGCGCATCCATGTACGTGGCGAAGACGTCGCGCCGGCTGGCTGAGGGTGGTTGGCCGGTCGTGGCCCGCATCATCGCGAGGCCGCTGGTCTGCCAGTTGTCGGTCGCGAAGGGCTGGTCGTAGAGCTGATCCCACAGGTCGAGATCGCGGGTCAGCAGGCCGTAGATCGCGGCGGCGCGCCGCCCGCTCAGCGTCTTGTTGTACTCGTCGGTGCCGACCGGATCGGCGTGGCCGAACACCGAGGCGGTGGGCGTCTGCATGCGGCGATGCAGCGCGGCCAGCACCGCCACTCGGCCTTGGCCTCCGGCTTGATCAGCGACGAGTCGAACTCGAACCGCACGTCCTCGAGCCGCCAGCACGCCAGCGGCACGATCGGCGACGACAGCGCGTTGGCGCCGCTGCCGGCGCTGGTGGGCGCCACGTAGAGCGGCAGGCGAGGGCGGACGTGCTCACCGGCGACGCCGCCGGGCGCGGGCTTGGTCATGACGCTCCTGGTGCGATCGTCGTGTCACACGGCGTGGCGGTAGGCTCCAAGAACATCAGCGGCGCGCGCCGCAGGAGGCGACGATGTCCGCGACGGTCACGATCGAACCCGGAGACACCCTGACCAGCCTGGCGGCCGAGCACGGCTTCCTCGACGCCGACGAGGTCTGGCAGGCGCCGGAGAACGCGGCGCTGCGGGCGAGCCGCAACCCCGACCTGCTGGTCGCGGGCGACGCCCTGTTCATCCCCGACAAGCAGCCGCGCACGGTCGAGGTGCCGACCGGCCAACGCCGCACGATCGTGGTCGAGCGCACGGTCGTGAAGCTGCGGCTCTTGCTGCGCGACGCGATGGGCGAGCCGCGGCCAGGAGCAGCCTGCACGCTCGAGGTCGACGGCACCTCGCACGCGCTGACCGCCGACGGCGACGGCCTGGTCGAGGTCGAGATCGAGCCCCGCGCGCGCGAGGCCCGGCTCACCCTCGATGGCGTGGAGCAGGTGCTCCAGATCGGGTGGCTGCAGCCGGCCGACACCGAGGCCGGGTCGCGGGCTCGGCTCCGCAACCTGGGCTACCTGGTCGGCGCCGACGACGACGCGGCGGCCATGACGCTGGCGGTCGAGCTGTTCGAGGCCGACCACCAGCTCGCCGTCGACGGGCAGTGGCGCTCCATCGTCGCGAAGCTGGCCGAGATCCACGGCGTGTAGCGTCACGAGAGGCTCCACTCGCCGTCGTCGAGGTCGGGCAGCGTGAGCTTGCGCCACCACGGTCGCCCACCACGACTCGTCGACGATGCCCAGGCTGGGGAACTTCACCCGGACCCGGCACAACTTCTGCGGGTCCGCGAGGTTGGTCACGATGCCGATGACGGCGTCGTAGATCCGCCCCGATTCCTCTTCTGCGCTACGGATCTGGCGGAAGAGCAGGCTAGCCAGGTTGAACACCAGAGCTATAGGACCCACGCGCGGCCAGTTTGAGTGCGGAAGCCGCACGGCCCTGCGTTCAGGCCGGCGCGTCGGCGCCGCCGGTGAGGATCCCGAGGCGCTGGAGCGAGCTCACGGCCGAGGGTAGAGTGGCCGCGATGATCCGCGTCGAACCGAAGGGTCCCGTCACCACCGTGGTGATCGACCGGCCCGCGGTGCGCAACGCGGTCGACCGACCCACCGCCGAGGCGCTGGCGGCGGCGTTCGTGGCCTTCGACGCCGACCCCGACGCCCGGGTCGGGGTGCTGGTCGGCGACCACGGCACGTTCTGCGCCGGTGCCGACCTCAAGGCGATCGCGTCGGGGCGCGGCAACCGGGTCGCGCTCGACGGCGACGGACCGATGGGCCCGACCCGCATGGTGCTGGGCAAGCCGGTGATCGCGGCGATCGCCGGCCATGCCGTCGCCGGCGGACTGGAGCTCGCGTTGTGGTGCGACCTGCGCATCGCGGAGGAGGACGCGATCCTCGGCGTGTTCTGCCGGCGCTGGGGTGTGCCGCTCATCGACGGCGGCACGATCCGGCTGCCCCGCGTGATCGGCATGGGCCGCGCGATGGACCTGATCCTGACCGGTCGCGCGGTCGGCGCCCAAGAGGCCCTGGCGATGGGCCTGGTCAACCGGGTCGTGCCGCGCGGGCAGGGCCGGGCCGCCGCCGAGGAGCTGGCCGCCGAGCTGGCGCGCCTGCCGCAAGGTGCGTTGCGCGGCGACCGGCTCAGCGCATACGAGCAGTGGGACCTGCCGATGGACGCGGCGCTGGCCAACGAGCTCGCCCATGGCGAGCGCGCGCTGGTCGAGGGCGCGGGCGGTGCGGCCCGGTTCGCCGGCGGCGCCGGACGTGGCGGGGCCCCGGCGTGAGGGCGCTGCTGGCGCTGGTGGCGGCGGCGGCGCTGAGCGGCTGCATCGTGCGGTACCTCCGAGGGCCGCAGCTCACCGGCAACTGCGACGGCGCGTGCGATCACTACCTGCAGTGCCGCGGTGGCGACATCGGCGGCGTGCGCGAGGCGTGCCAGGCCGAGTGCCCGCAGGTGTTCGGCGAGCGCGAGAGCATCATGGCGTTCGAGAGCCTGTCGTGCGAGGACACGGTCGAGTTCGTCGAGGGACCGGCCCGGCGACCGCTGGGCGCCGACGCGCGCTGACGGGCTGGTGGGCTGGTGGGCTGGTGGGCTGGTGGGCTGGTGGGCTGGTGGGCTGGTCTGTCCGGTTTTCGGACGGATGGCCGGAATCCGGCCGCGTGTCCGGTTTTCGGACAGCAAGTGTGCAGTGGTTCTCGCGGGTTGGCGTGGCACGGCGGATGCTGAGCCGGCGGGCGGAGGTTACCCATGCGTGCATTCGATCTGATCGTGCTGGCGTGTGCTGGCTGTGCGACCGCCGTTCCCGCGCTCTCTGACGACGTGCCGTCGACGTTCGAGGAGTTCGAGGCGAGCGCCTACCACGAGCCCTGGGACGGCGGCGTCTATGTCGTCAGCGGCGACACCCCAGTCGTCGACGGCAAGCAGCTGCGCGAGCTTTGGGAGCGCCGCGCCAGCCCGGCCGCCCTCATCGTCGATCAGCAAGGCGGCGTCGACTCGCGGTGGACCGCGCGCGAGCGGCGCGCGCTGACCTACTGCGTGAGCGACCGCTTCGGCGCCCGCAAGGCTGCGGTGGTGGCCGCGCTGTCCGAAGCCTCCGACCGCGGCTGGGAGCGCTTCGCCGACGTCGACTTCATCCACGTCGCGGCCGAGGACGCACGCTGCTCCGCGAGCAACGCCGCCGTGGTCTTCGACGTGCAGCTGGTGACCGGCCAGCCCTACGTGGCGCGCGCGTTCTTTCCGGGGCAACCGCGCGGCACCCGCAACCTCAACGTCGACAGCTCGGCGTTCGCCAGCGACGGTTGGCCCCTGGCCGGCGTGCTCGGTCACGAGCTCGGCCACGCGCTCGGCTTCCGGCACGAGCACACGCGACCCGAGGCCGGCGTGTGCTTCGAGGACGACGACTGGCGCGCGCTCACGCCCTACGACGCCACGTCGATCATGCACTACCCCGCCTGCAACGGCCGTGGGCTGCCGCTCACGTTGTCGACGCGTGACGCCGCGGGCGCCGCCGCACTCTACGGTCCGCCCGGTAACGGCGGGCGTCCACCCGCCCCGGCGCCCGAGGGCGGCGCCCGCGCCGCGACCGCGACCGGGCAGCTCGCGCGCGACGCGCGGCGCACCCTGGGACCCTACGAGGTCGTGGCTGGCTCGAGCTTTCAGGCGACGATGACCGGCACCGGCGACCTGGATCTGTACGTGCGCTTCGGCGCGGCGCCGACCGCGCTGGCCTTCGACTGCCGGCCGTTCCTCGAGGGGACCGACGAGGCGTGCACGCTCGACGTGCCTGCGGGTGAGACGGTCGCGTGGGTCGAGGTCCGCAGCGTCGCGGCCGGCTGGTTCGAGGTCGCGCTGGCCTGGCTCGCGCCGGAGGCGGCGACTGCGGCTGGCCTGGTGCTCGAGGAGATCCTCGCCGATCCGCCGGCCGGCTACGACGCCAACGGCGACGGCGTGTTCTCGACCGAGGGCGACGAGCTCATCGAGCTGGTGAACCTGGGGACGCAGCCGATCGAGCTGGCCGGCGCCACCATCTCCGACCAGAGCGGCGTGCGGGTGACGCTACCGGCGGGCGCGCGCGTGCCCGCCCGCGGGGCGCTCCTGGTCTTCGGCGGCGGCGCGCCGCGTGGCTTCGCGCCCGACGTGGTCGCGCTCACCGCCGGGCCACTGCGGCTCAACAACGGCGGCGACTCGGTCACCGTGCGCTCGGCGAGCGGCGTGGTCCTGGCCAGCGCGACCTTCGGCGCCGAGGGCGGCCGCGATCAGTCCCTGGTGCGTGCGGTCGACGGCGACCCGACCAGCGCGTGGGTGCTGCACACCACCCGCTCGACCGCGCCGGCCTCGCCGGGCACGCGCACCGACGGCACCGGCTGGTAGCGAGCCGACCGTGTCAGTTCTTCTTCTCGAAGTGTACGACGTCGATCAGCACGGTCGCGGAGAAGAACAGCGCGCGCAGCGCCGGGTCGGTGACGCGCTCGAACTGGATCCAGAAGTTGTCGGCTTGGGTAAACAGCTCCTTGCCCAGACCGCTCCACTTCTTCTGGATGAGGCCAACCTCTTCGGTGCTGCCCGGCATGAGGATCTTGAACGTCCACGGCCGCCAGAACGGCCCGAACAGGGTCGCGACCTCCTCACCGCCTGCGCCCTCGACGGTGTACTTGCGGCGGAACCAGGTCCAGCGCCGCTGGATCGCGCCCAGGAGTGCGCCATCGGTATCGCGGACCTCGAGGCGATGGAAGTAGAACCGGAACGGGCGGCGCAACTCGAGCAGCGTCTGCTGACGACTCAGATCTTCGACGTGGGAGGTGAAGGGCCGCATCGAGCCCAGGAAGACGCGCTTCAGGAAGTTGCCGAATCCCTTGCCTTGCTCCTGGACGTTGAGCACCGGGTTGCCGCCCTCGTCGTAGACGGCGTAGGTGTTGCGCGCGTCGAAGGATGTGAGGATCTCGAGCCAGCGCTTGCGCTGTCGCACCGACAGGCGCTGGGGGCGATTGAACACGGCGACGATGGCGGCTTGCGCGGGGACGAGCGACGTTTCCATGCTGTCCGCAGCGTACACTGCGGCGTGCGCATCCAACCCAGCTCGCGCCGGCGTCCGCACGGATGATCGTCGTCCAGCGCACTCATCCGCTCAAGCGGGACCGCGACTGGCTGCCGGCCCACGTGCGCCGTCGAGGGCGCCTGGTCGCGGGCGCGGTCTGGGGCGGTGCGGGCGTCGCGCTGGTCGGGACCGCGGTGGCAGCGCCGGCGACCTTGCTCCTGTGGAAGCTCCTCATGGGCGCGGGCCTCGGCATGGCGGTCGCCGGCGAGCGGATCGGCCACGCGATCTTCCGTCGTCAGCTGCTGCGGATGGCGCGCGGCGAGGTCGAGCTGTCGGGCGTGGGCGCGCGCGAAGAGGGCGAGCTGGTGGTGGTGCGCGGCACGATCGAGGCGGCCGCGCCGATCGCGGGCCTCCTGCGCGATTCGCTCGGTGTGTACCGGCGCATGGTCTTCGCGTCCAACGGCACCAAGTACGTCCACGAGGCCGCCATCGACTTCGCGCTCATCGACGAGCGCGGTAGTCGCATCCTGGTCCAGGCCGCCGGTGCCCGCTGGCTAGCGGTGAGCCCCGAGGCGATGGCGTATCCCAGCGGGCGCCTCGACCGCGAGGACGTCGCGCGCGAGGTGCGCGCGCTGGTGCGTCGCAACGCCGCGCCGACGGTCGGCGCCGCCGAGCGCGTCCTCGAGGTCGGCGCTCGGGTGCAGCTGGTCGGTTACAAGACCGCCAGCGCCGACGCCACCGGGGAGGCCGCCGGCTACCGCCTGCCGCCCCAGCGCGCCACCTTGCGCTCCGGTCCCGACCTGCCGCTGGTGATCACCTCCCTCGCCGATCTCGAGTAGCGGCAACCCGGGAGCAGCCAGCTCACGGCGACTCGACGAAGCGAAGCAAGACGGCGCGCGTCGGAGCCGGTGCGGTGCGTAAACGCCTCGCGGGCGGCGGGAGGCGAGCGCCGCGCCACCGTGACCGTAGCCGTGGCCGTGACCGTGGCCGTGACCGT
>Ga0209591_10004089_pt1 | contig 16681 bp, 13 predicted proteins | sample MAT01_FD_187207 | JGI IMG/M metagenome (GOLD analysis project Ga0209591, IMG submission 187207) | Freshwater microbial communities from Lake Fryxell liftoff mats and glacier meltwater in Antarctica - MAT-01 (SPAdes) (version 2) | ecosystem: Environmental > Aquatic > Freshwater > Ice > Liftoff... | reverse complement strand
TTCGGCTGAGCCTTAATCCGCATGGCTTGAGTGCTGATCCCATACCCAACACGCTCAGGGCTAAATCTCGATTTCAAGAATCTGATGATGGCAGTAGACTGTCCTCTCAAGGTGCAAGTGCGAGGGCAACTTCTAGCGACATAAATATATATATATAAATATAAATCCTCTAGGACTTACGCACTCGCCCCCTAGATCCCCCAATTCTGGGGGACTTTGATCTCTAGCTCCCCCAGAATTGGGGGTTGGGGGGCAAATTTCGGTTGATTTACGTAAGTCCTGTCCTCTTTCTTTCATCACTTTTTAACATCGCATGTACACCCATTTTGTAGATGCATCATGATCGGCTGGGCAAGCCCTCCCCAAAGAGGCGTGTTAACGTTGGCAACCCGAAGTGCATTTGCCGTCCAAGAATTGCAGGTGTTGAGTAGGGAGTAATACCCAGTGGCGGCGTAGAAACTGCTTTGATGATCCTGACCACTTCCCAAGCGTTGTTTTTGCCCTTGGAGATTGGTTTGAAAAGAGCTATTAATGAAGCCCATCATTGCTAAATAGTCTGTTTTGCCCAAACGCACACATTTCAAGCCTTCGTTTGGAGTGTGGGGAATAGTGGCATGACCTTTGACAAACATGGCAGTGGAATTTTGCAAAAAAAACAAGGCGCGCAATGCTTCTAACGGGTTGACCTGATTCCAATCGGGGGTTTCCATATAGAATCGGCGATCGCCCCAACCCAATTGAACATAGCGATCGCGGGCAGAAAATTTCGTTCCTGAGTCCGATGTGAGCCGTGTCCAGTCATAAACGTTTGTTTTAAGGGGAACGAATAAATTAGTATGCAATCCATCGCTAGAAAGGTAAACGGTGAATTCGCAAGGTTCTCGCTGGTCAAAACTCCATTTGCGTGGGGTTAAAACCGCGATCGCCAACGCTACCCCTGCCGTCAACGCACCCGCTCCCAAGTAAACGAGTCCTTTATGTAGAATATTTTTACACTTCATCTTTCTCCTCAGAAGCTATCGCTACCGTGACATACGCCTACGCTGATCTTTCAGATACAGCGTAGGCATCTCCAGCCCGATGAAGGGTACGAAGAATTTCCTTCGTGGTACTGTGATCCATAGTACCAACTACAGAAAGCTTCCCACTACGGCGTTTTATACTGGGGAAAATGTCCAACCCCAGTCTTTTTAGGTTGATTGCGGCATTAATATCGCGGTCAACCATCAAAGATTCCTGCTCATCCCAATAGCCTCGGATACTGCAATCGGTGAAAATCACTTCATCCCGATAGCTTAGAACCATTGAGGAATAAGCAGGGTTTTTTGAGATGACAACTGATCCAGCTTTTGCGGCTATGTATTCCAGCGTCTTGAAAAAATTACCAAACGCCGCATCCATCCAAGATTTATTCAATCCCGACTTTGCAGCCTGACCATTGGGCAGAAAAGTTCCATCGTCAGCTTGTTTTGTTTTGGCTCGTTTGGTTAAGCCTCTGAGGTTCAAGTCCTCATGAAAGAAGACTTTCTTTCCAGTCCTGACCAGCTTGTGAGCGGTTTTGTACTGAAAGTCTTTGCGAGATCTGGCAATCTTTTGATGCTGTCTGCCTTCACGTTTTGCCAGTTTGCGACGTGCTTTAGAACCCCGTTTACGCTTGTTTCGCTTGATTGAAATGCGATCTAGTTTTGCTTGGTTGCTACGCAGTGGCTTGAGGGAAGGAAGTTTTTCACCTTCTGAAGTTGCCAAGTAGACATTCTCCTGCAACACAGCATCCAGCCCCATCGAATTATCCCAGGTAGGGATCACTTCTTCAGGAGCGGATTCAGGCACAGCGCTGTCTTCCAGCATCATTTGGATGAACCAACCATCAGCCTTTTTAGTGATACTGACCTGTTTTAAGTTGAATCCTGCTGGCATTTCGCGGTGCATCCGAACTTTGATAGCACCAATTTTAGGCAGGCGCAGATAAAACCAATTCTTCCGAACCAATTTGATCCAATCGCTGCTTGCCGTTGCGAACGTCATTGTTTTAAAGTTGGCTTCAGACTTGAATCTAGGCTTGCCAGATTTGCCGCCTTTGCTATCTCCCACAATGAGCCGCTCAAACGCCTTATCAACTCGCTTTGAGACTTCTTGAAGAATGGTTGAATCCACCCGCTTGAAGTCCAACAACTCGCCACTATGCCACACCTTAACCAAGTCTTTTTTGATGACTGGTAGCTGTGCCTTTTGGCTGTAAAAATTGGGCTTATCACGCAATGAAGCGATGCTACTTACCAGTGGGCAAGCATTGACGTAAGTACGATTCATCTCCCACCAATCAAACCTATCTCCCAATTGGCGGTTATACCAATAGCGAGAGATTCTGAGCCATTCGTTTAGCTCTAGTTTTTGCTTAGTGTTCGGATAGAATTCATACTGATACGTCGTCTTCACGGGAGTTTCGACCTTTTTGGTTCTCTTAGTGTTATCATAACATGAGGAGAGCAATTAGTGTAGCTGATATGAATAAAGACTTTATCCATAAAGCGCGGGGTGTTTCGGACTTGAAGTGTCATTTAGTGTTGACTCCCAAGTATCGGCGCAAAATCTTTGACAACACGATGCTGTTAAGGATGGAAGAAGTCTTCAAAACCCTGATGGAGAAGTGGGAAGGACGGTTAATTGAGTTTAATGGGGAAGCGGATCATGTTCATCTGTTGATTCAGTACACCCCACAAACCCAGATGAGCAAGCTGATTAACAACCTTAAAACAGTCTCAAGCCGGTATTTGAGGAAGGAGTTTGAATCAAGGGTGAACGAGTTTTACTACAAGGACGTTCTGTGGAATAGCGGGTATGGAGTCTTTTCGTGTGGAGGCGTGACGGTTGAACAATTGAAGCAGTATATTGAGACTCAAGACCGTCCCGATAAATAGTGTGTTCGTTTCGGCGCTGTAGCCTTCCCTGTCCTACGGAATCGGTCAGGCTACGCACCTCAACTCACGCGCTTTTCATCCCACCCCAAATCAAGATTATGGGGTGGGGATTCCCACCGAACCAGCTAAATTCACGCTTCTATTTATGGCGGAAGCGATAACGGGGATGTTTAGAGCGGACTTTGGCGATTCCCGTAGGGATCGTTTCACGAATCGCAGAGGGAGTAGAATCAGCATCGGAAGTAGCGCTGATGTCGAGAGTCGGGGCATCCGCTTCAAGCTTCACTAGCGTTTCAGATGCATCTGTATCTTGTAAAACTTCTACTTCTCTTAGTTCAACTTCTCGCGGTTCATCCGCGATCGGGTTAAACTCTGGAGCAGTTTGGAGTGGTTCCAAACGTCTCTGTTCCAGCGGTGCCGCCAAGGGCTGGACTTCTTGTACTAATTCGGGCAGTGCCACCAGTTCTTTTTCGGTTTCTTTCACCGTAAGCGGAATCCGTAATGGCTGAACTTCTTCAATCCAGCAGCTTGCCAGCGGCAGAGTCTGGTCGAGATCTTCCAGCGGTCGAGGAACCAGCATAACAGCGTGCAGTTCACCAATACGCTCTGCTTCAACCATACCTGCATCCAGCGCCATGGCAACGTTTGCCACCGACCCTCTAATGATCGCTGTACATAATCCTGCGCCAATCGTTTCGTAAGCCGCAAGCACGACATCTGCCGATTTCATCATGGCATCTGCTGCCCCCACCATTGCCGGAAAGCCACGGGTTTCTAGCAAACCTACCGCTTGATTGCTCAATTTGCTGTGTCCTCGTCCGGTAGCAAGCTGCGCTAATCGGTTGCCAATTGGCAGCACCACTTCCAGATTAGGCATGGGACGCGGCACGACTAGGGTAGAGAGCTTTTGCCCAAACTGCTGCGCTCGTTCAGCGCCCTCTTGGACGGCTAGGCGTACATCTGCAATGGAACCTCGGACGATCGCCGTACAGTGACCGCTGCCAATTTTTTCATAGCCCACTAGCGTTACACCAGAAGACTTCAGCATGTGATCGGCAATTCCAACAATTGCAGGAAAGCTTTGGGCAGAAACCAAACCCAATGCTGTATCGGTGAAATCTTCTCGGTTGCTCATGCGTGAAGGCGGATATCCATTGATAGTCTTATCCTAACTGCAATTAATCAAGAGAAGCACTGAAATAGCCTCTTTCACCCCACTGCTAAAGATTAATCTTCCCAAGGATCGTCTGTGTTTGGTAGCTGATTCGACGAAGCCGAAGGCTGATTTATGGAGTGATGGGGAAACATTTTTACTAAAAGCTGATTCACATATACTTGCCCGTACACGTTTAGGCTTTGGGCTGAAGGGTCGGAATTGTTTGCCAGAGTAGAAGTCGCCGATTGCAGGGAGTCTTGATTCGTTGATAATGGCTCTGTTGGGGTTGTTGATCCAGCAGGCGGATAAAACACGGTATCGGTTGCCTGTAGCTCTTCCAATGGACGGCTTGAATCTCCTAACAGTGAACCGGGAGGAACTAAGGCTCCTGCGGCAACTGAACGATTAAAAATGGTTGAAGCTGCACCGATGCAGGCATTTCTACCAATCGAAACCTGCCCAATTAGTAAAACTTCCGCTCCAATATTTGCGCCTTCTTCAATCTCTAAAACGCCATTAGACGCATGAAGAATCACGCCAATGCCAATGCAAGCTCCGGTTCTAATGATCACACAACCATCAGGATCTGCCTGAATCAACACGCCGGGAGCGATCGCAACCCCTTCCTGAATCGTCACATCTCCACTGACATAGTAGTGAGAGATGCTGATTGGTCGCAGTTGCAAAGATAGCAAAGACATAATCCCCCTTGATGGAGTTTAAAGTTTTGAGTTAAACCAATTCATCTTTTAACTCAAAACTCAAAACGTTCGGCTGAGCGCTCACGTCGAAGCCTCAAAATCCACAACCAACCCCGTAACCTTCTCAGATTAATCTTTAGCGACTAACTGCTTGCTTACTCGGCTGTTGAATCACTTTCTCAACCACTCGGCGCTTTGCCTTCGGGTCAGTGCCAATTAATCGGACATATTCACCCGAATGCTGATTCATAAACCCATCTAACGCCGCCATCACATCTGCTTCACGAGTTCCCTGCATCGCAGTTCCACCCTGCCAAGAACTGGTTTTGTAGCGGCGTTCATCGGCATGTTCAGTGCTGATTTTAAAACCTTGAGCTAGTAAATGACGAACCTGTTCGGCGATCGCCCCGTCTTTTTGAGCGCTGTTGCTCGGACGATTGTTATGGACTTGACCACTATGGGCAGAACCAGAAGTCGTTTCTCCTCGACTTGGAGCCGCAGCAGTTGCGCCACCCTTTCCATTAGGACGATGTACAATCATTTCCACCATCCGCTTTTTCGCTTTGGGATCGATTCCCACCAACCGCACATAATCGCGGACATGGTCGCTTAAAAACGACTCAATTTCTGCGATCGCATCCGCTTCACGCCGAGCCTGAATCATCGGCGCATTCTGCCAAGAACTCGTCTTGTAACGACGCTCATCTGCATATTCCACCCCAATCTGGTAGCTCTGAGCAATCAACTGTCCCACCTGCTTCGACAAATCAGAACTTACATTACTACTAGAAGAAGTTTCATAGGAAGCAGCCTTGTCAGCAGCATAAGCAGAGCTTTGAACCGCACCTTTGCTTTGATTAGAACCTTGAGACGTTTTTCCATCTGGGCGCTGAATAATCATTTCAGCCAACCGCCGTTTTGCCTTTGGATCAATCCCAATCAACCGCACGTATTCACCAGAATGCTCGCGGATACAGGCTTCCAAACCCGACAGCACATCGCTTTCTCGCGTGGACTGAATTGGAGAGCAGCTTGTCCAAGAACTGGTTTGAAATCGGCGTGTATCGGCATGTTCCATACCAATTCGCGCACCTTGCGCCAGTAAATTTCGCACTTGAGCAACCACCTCTGTCGCCAAGCTGCCAGACTGAGATTGTCCATTATGAGTGCCAAAGTTGGATGCTACTTTAGGACTCGTGTAGCTCTTTGTAGAATAGTCAGAACTGCCACGACCAGAACTAGATGGCACTTGACCAGGCTGATCCTGGGGACGCTGAATAATTGTTTCCAATACTCGCTTTTTTGCCCGTGGATCGATGCCAATCAAGCGGACATATTGCCCTGTATGCTCCGAAAGACAAGCTTGCAAACCTGCCACGACTTCTGTCTCACGCGTTGTCTGAATTGGCGCACAGCTTTTCCAAGAACCCGTTTGAAACTGCCGCTTATCCGCATGTTCTGTTCCGATCCGATAACCTTGCGCCAATAGTTGACGTACCTGACCTACGACATCCTTATCCATACTTCCTCCCTTTGTAAGACGGCTGTGAGATTCACCGCCCTCACCTGCCAAGTTAGTTGCGGTAGACTTGTCTTGTTTCTCTTGAAATGACGTTACAGGGGCAACACTTTCGGCAGAGTGATAGCCCGATCGCAGCGCATCATTAACACCCATCACCTGCATCACAAACTGTTTATCAGATTCCTGGACATTGGGTAGTTGATCGGCTTGCTGCTGACTGGTAATGATAGAACCCGAAGGTACAAACTTCCCAGGTGGAATCTCCACATCTTGAACCAAAACGTGCATCATCACAATGCATCCGCGTCCAATTCGAGCATTAAACACCGTTGAGCGAAACCCAATAAAACATCCATCTCCGATATAAGCAGGTCCATGAACCAACGCCATATGAGCAACAGATGCATTTTGCCCAATCCAAACAGAATAGGAATTGCCGTCATCCCCAACTACACGACCCTGCTCTAGTCCGTGAATTCCTACACCATCTTGAACTTTAGACCCTGTACCAATTCGGAACGAATTTCCCTTATCTGCTCGGATAGAAACACCGGGTGCAATCACAACATTGGCACCAACCCGAACATCCCCCATCACATTGGAGAATGAATGGACATAAGATGATCCATCAACCTGGTCATCGACCAAACCTGAACGAGATGTCGGAGCATCCGTATAACCACGGGCTACCATAGAATCAAACTCTCCAAACTGAGACCGTAGTGAGCTAGCGCTATAGGCTACGCCAATATCTGAGGTGGAGCGTGGAAGAGAATCCAAGTTTGGTAAACCCAAGCTTGACCCATAACGCCTCATAGTAAAACGTTTTGTTCACGCTAGCGGTCTTGCTCCCGCTTACTGTAGAGAAGCCGATTTTCCAGGCTAACCGTATCGATAATAGCAATTACTGCTGCATCAACAGGGCGCTGTTCACTTCCTGAAACTTGACGAGCGGCACTACCGTGACTTACTAACACCCATTCATCAATGCCGGCACCGACGTTATCTGCGGCAACCTCATATCCAGCAAGAGGTTCCCCATCATCGTCAATAAATTGAAGGACGAGGAACTTGATGCCCCTGAGAGTGGGTTCTTTTTGCGTGCTGGTAACCGTGCCAAGAACTCTGGCAATCTGCATTCGACGTTACGGGCGATTGAGAGGACGGATACCACTGACACTCTCACGAAATGGCTCTACGGCTTCGGTGTAACGAATGGGTAGAACATATTCTAGGTTTTCGTGAGGGCGAGCAATGATGTGGGTAGAAAGCACCTGCCCACCATTGACACGCTTGACGTTCTCGATACCTGCTGCTACGGAGGCTTGAACTTCGGACACGTCACCGCGGACAATAACCGTCACGCGACCGCTGCCAATCTTTTCGTAGCCTACCAGGGTCACGCGAGCTGCTTTTACCATCGCGTCCGCTGCTTCGACCACTGCTGGGAAACCCAGGGTTTCAACCATTCCAACTGCAATTGCCATTGTACAAATCCCTTCCAAATAAACTTCAAACAATCGTATCGAGGTCACTAACAAAACTTGAACCTACTTCTACCGCTCGAAAGCGGAGTTGCAGCGTTTAAGTACTAGCTACGAAATTGGTCTACGGCTTCGGTGTAGCGAATGGGTAGAACATATTCTAGGTTTTCGTGAGGACGAGCAATGATGTGAGTAGAAAGAACTTCACCTCCATTGACTCGCTTCACATTCTCAACGCCAGCCGCTATCGAAGCCTGAACTTCAGACACATCACCCCGAATAATCACTGTGACGCGACCGCTGCCGATCTTCTCATAACCTACTAGCGTGACGCGGGCGGCTTTCACCATGGCATCCGCTGCTTCAACAACTGCCGGGAAACCCCGCGTTTCAAGCATTCCAACTGCAATCGGCATCCTTAGTCACCTGATAAGCGAAACTAATCATTTTAAACAAGAGTGAAAATTTTGAGCAAGATCCCACTGTTCCAAGGCTTGTCGAGTTTTTCACTAGACATAACAAGCATAGGGGGGGAACCGACACTTATGCAATATAAAGACCAATGATAGTTGCAAATCTTGAACATCAGTGGAGCTTATCAAATTAGTGGAGTTGTAATTTTCGCCACTATTTCGACCCTAGAGATGATCCTCTCACATTTTGTGTCTATCTTTGTAAGTCTCTAAAAAACTGACTTAAAGCGCTAAGATTTAGGTTCAGCAACATTTCAAGAGGTTAGTGAAGGCTGATAGCATCGCGATCGCCCACCGAATCCCACTTCAATCAATCTCTTCATTCAGTGCAAACTTTTTCTGACCAATGGTTAAGAAAATATTACGTAGCCATAAGTTACATTTATACAAATAAGTTAGCAGTACTCTAAGATCGCTTTCCTAAGCAAATTTTCCTGGGCAAATGTTGATATGGTTATAAAACTGCGAAATAACTTGAGTATCAATAAGATTTATTAAGGCATTAATCAAGTGGCTTACATTCCTACAAAGCGCGTTGGGTTATGGGTAGGTCGTTGTCTGTGTAGTCATAGCTGTCGTTAGTAAAGATTTAAGAAGGTTGTCTGGATGGGCGAGTTTCTACTGCAAACAAGCTGGTGTCTTCCAATCTATGGACTGGTAGGAGCAGTATTAACGCTACCGTGGTCAATAGGATATGTCCGTCGAACCGGTCCTCGCCCAGCCGCATACTTCAACATCCTAATGACGGTCGTTGCAATGGCACATGGAGCGATCGCGTTTCAAACAAGTTTGCGTGTTGTTCCGCAGCCGATTTTGCTTCATTGGTTTCAAGCTGCCGATCTAGATCTCTCTTTTGCAATTGATATTTCCTCAGTAAGTTTAGGATCTGCCGAGCTTGTCACGGCCCTCAGCTTTTTAGCTCAGGTTTTTTCCTTGGGCTACATGGAGAAAGATTGGGCGATCGCGCGTTTCTTTTCCTTGATGGGCTTTTTTGAAGCAGCCATGACGGGATTGGCAATCAGTGACTCGTTATTTCTGTCCTATGCCCTGTTGGAGGCGCTAACGCTTTCTACTTATCTCTTAGTGGGGTTTTGGTACGCTCAACCCCTAGTGGTGACAGCAGCGCGGGATGCATTTTTAACCAAGCGAGTAGGCGACGTACTTTTACTCATGGGAGTGGTGGCGCTGGCAACCTTTGCGGGATCGCTGAACTTCGCTGACTTGTACGAATGGTCTGAAACGGCAATTTTGTCCCCAACCGTTTCAGCATTATTAGGCTTAGCTCTAATTGCTGGACCCACTGGGAAGTGTGCCCAGTTTCCGCTGCATGGATGGCTAGATGAAGCGATGGAAGGACCCAATCCAGCTTCTATCCTGCGAAACTCAGTCGTGGTTTCCTGCGGGGCTTACGTATTAATTAAGCTTCAGCCGATTTTGATTTTGTCTCCAGTTGCGTCTATTGCCTTGGTGGTATTGGGAACCATGACCGCGATCGGGGCTTCTTTGGTGGCGATCGCTCAGATTGACATTAAACGTGCTCTTGCCCATTCCACCAGTGCCTATTTAGGGTTGGTGTTCATCGCTGTGGGAATGCAGTGGACAGATGTTGCCTTACTTCTCTTATTTGCTCACGCGATCGCAAAAGCATTGATGTTTATGAGTATTGGCTCGATTATTACCACCACTGCCACTCAGGACATTACCGAAATGGGTGGATTATGGTCGCGGATGCCTGCGACAACCATGGCATTTTTAGTAGGCGGTGCTGGTTTAGTAGGGCTGCTGCCATTGGGTGGCTTTTGGGCACTGCGCGAAGGCATGAATGCTTTTTGGTATGACAACCCTTGGTTAGTGGTTGTGGTACTTTTGGTCAACTCATTAACCGCTTTTAACTTGACCCGCGTTTTTCGTCTTGTATTTTTGGGTACCCCTCAGATCAAAACTCGACGTGCCCCGGAAGTGCCTTGGACAATGGCGGTGCCGATGGTGTCTCTTACGATTATGACCTTGCTGGTTCCTGCAATGCTACAGCGGCTCTCGCTGGTTCCCGACTGGGCGTATTTGAATCATAGGGCTGTTTTATTGCTGATGCTATCGGGTTTATGCGGCCTCCTTGCCGGATGTTTCGTTCCCTTTACTCGCATCTGGTCTCGCCCCGTTCAAATGCCATTCAAGTTGATTCAGGATTTATTAGCGTATGACTTTTATGTAGATCAGCTTTATCGCGTTACGGTAGTTGGATTCGTCGCCGTGATGTCAAGATTTAGCGCTTGGTTCGATCGCTATATTGTGGATGGCATCGTCAATTTTGTTGGCATTGCCTCAATTTTCAGCGGTGAAAGCCTGAAGTACAGTGCCTCCGGGCAATCTCAGTTCTATTTGTTTACGATTTTGACTGGGGTGAGTGTGTTGGGAATCTTGCTTACCTACCGTCTTTGGTAAATTTGAAAGAAAGCTAACTCATCTGGCTGTGCGTAAAATCTAACCATTTAATTCATTTGTTATCTCTATAAAGTTCGCAATTTTTTAACCCTCTTAGTCCTTTTCTTTTTTGCTATGCTCAGCGCCCTAGTTTGGCTTCCCGTGTTTGGAGTCGTCCTGATTGGACTGTTGCCGCGAACTGACCAGTCAGCACTGGTGCGATTCGTGAAACGATCCCTAGGGGAATCGCTGCCGCCCAATCCTGCTCGTCTCGTTGCCCTGATCATCACCACAATTACATTTGTGTTGTCCGTCGTTTTGGCGCTCCGGTTTGATTCGGTTAGCCTCAACTCTCAGTTTCAAGAATTATTGCCTTGGATCGAGCCGCTGGGACTAAATTATCAGCTTGGACTGGATGGATTATCTCTGCCGTTAGTGATTTTGAATGGGTTGCTCACTTGGATTGCGATTTACAGCACGGAGAAATCAATTCAGCGCCCTCGTTTGTACTATATTTTGGTTCTGTTACTCAATACCAGTGTAGCTGGAGCCTTTCTATCAGAAAATTTACTATTGTTCTTCCTGTTTTATGAGTTGGAATTAATTCCACTGTACTTTCTGATTGCGATTTGGGGCGGTGCTGGCAGGGGCTATGCAGCAACCAAATTTTTAATCTACACCGCTGTTTCAGGCATTCTTATTCTGGCAGCATTTCTAGGAATTGTTTGGCTGAGCAAGTCTCCTACGTTTAATTATGCGGAGGTTCACACAGCCTCGCTGCCATTAACCGCTCAATTATTATTGTTGGGATTATTGTTGGTGGGTTTTGGCATCAAAATTCCGCTGTTCCCCTTTCATACCTGGCTACCTGATGCCCATGTGGAAGCCTCCACGCCAATTTCGGTGCTATTGGCAGGGGTCTTACTCAAACTGGGCACCTATGGATTGTTGCGGTTTGGGCTGGGGTTGCTGCCCGAAGCGTGGGCAGTGCTGTCGCCTTGGTTAGCAACGTGGGCAGTAGTCAGTGTGCTGTATGGGGCGTTTACCGCGATCGCCCAAACCGATATGAAAAAAATGGTTGCTTACAGTTCTGTCGCGCACATGGGCTATGTTTTGCTAGCGGGAGCGGCTGCAACTCCCCTGAGCATCTTAGGTACGGTGTTTCAAATGGTGAGCCATGGGCTGATTTCTGCCATGCTGTTTTTGTTAGTGGGTGTAGTTTATAAAAAGACGGGCACCCGCGATATTAACGTGCTTCAAGGCTTGCTTAATCCTGAGCAAGGGATGCCCATTATCGGTTCCTTAATGGTTATAGGAGTGATGGCAAGTTCAGGGATTCCGGGCATGATGGGCTTTATTTCCGAGTTCTTGATCTTCCGGGGCAGTTTCCCAGTTTTTCCAGTACAAACGCTGGTTTCTATGATCGGAACGGGACTAACAGCAGTCTATTTTTTGCTACTGGTGAATCGTGCCTTTTTTGGACGATTGCCTGAACAGTTTGCTAATTTACCCAGAGTCTACTGGTCAGAGCGTTTGCCCGCCTTTGCTCTAGCGCTCTTGATCGTGGTACTCGGATTGCAGCCCAACTGGCTGGCGTACTGGAGTGAAACGACGACTGCGCTGCTCATACCCGCAGCCACAATTCCCGTAGAGATGCCTGTGGAAGGCTTCGTCAACATTTCACGAGCCGCAATTACTCCTAAATCGCTTAAAAACTCAGCACTATCTCTGCCGTTTGCTAGCCCGACTTCTGCCGTAAATCCTCTTTAAGCAACCGTTCTAATTCGCTTTTCAGGCTCATAAACCTATGAACATGACAACTGCTCCCAAATTTTCTCCTCCAAGTCATCCTTTGACTGAGATTATTCAGCGGCTGCAAGCAGGAGGAGCATTACTGCCCGATTCACCAGAAAATGTGATTGAGGTTGTTGGCATTCTTAAAAGTTATGGTGTAGTGCTAGATGCTTATTGGAGAAATCTCACCTACATTTCAGAGCATCAGTTTTTGGAGCTTTTTCCATTTTTCAAATATTTTAATGGCGATGTGTCATTTAATAAGCTGCTGAAACACTGGGGGCACGATCGCCTCAACTACGAATTTGCTGAATACTGCATGAAAGCCATGATGTATCACGGCGGCGGCAAGCTAGACGCTTACTTAGATACGCCTGAGTTTGATGAACGGGCACAGCAGGCGATCGCGGCGAAACTAAAGGGCAAATTTTTGATGCAGGGGCTTGCCAACACCTTTTCTGGTTTCTTGCCAGAACAAATCAGGCAATCAGCCTATTACAGCGCCTTAGGACAGTTTTGGAAGGTGATGAGCGCCATGTTTCTCAGCTTGTCAGATCGCTATGACCAAGGAGAAATCAAAACCATTCCCGATGTAGTCGCCCACATTTTGGCAGCGCTGGTGAAAGCTGCCAATCAGCCCATCACCTATACCGTCAAAATTGGCGATCAAAACTACGACATTATCCCCAAGTCTGCCGGGCTGACGTTCTTGATGGATACCGCCGTGCCCTACATCGAAGCGGTATTTTTCCGCTCGTTCCCCTTTATGGGCACCACCTCCTATAATGCTCAAGCTTGCCAAATCTCTCCCGATCCCGGCCGTTTTAACTACGGGGCACTGTACGCCGATCCTTTACCTATAGGAGGTGCAGGCATTCCTCCCACGTTGCTAATGCAGGATATGCGCCACTACTTGCCAGACTACCTGCACCAAATTTATCAGCGATCGCCTAGAGGCGAAGAAAATGTGCGGGTGCTGATTTGCGTCAGTTTTCAAAAATCCATGTTTTGCGTGATGACTGCTGCCATTTTGGGATTAATGCCTTATGCGATCGATACGAACGACCTCGATCAGCAGCGCGCCAACCAGGTCTATTTGGAAGCTTGGATGGATCGGTTAGTAGACTCGCAGTTGCCAAATATGCAAGTGTGCGATATGTAGTGGATAAGTGTTCAGGGTGGCATAAAATATTGCAAATCGTTAGCCTTGATAGAGCGACCATCGACTAAGTAGGAAAGATGATCAAATTCCGTTCAAACCTTCTCATACTTTGGATAGAAACTATCTTTCAGGGTTAAGGTCAATGGAAACTTGGGTGCCGAATTACGAACCAAGACATTCAGCAAATTAACGGTTGAACATTGGTTCACATAGTTTCAATATTGAAGAATTGCCCACCTCGCTTAAACAGCCACTATTGTCATCTGTGACTAAACCCTATGCTGCTCCCTACGATTTAGCACAATGTCTTTATCAGCATCTCCCTATTGCTGTTTTTGTCAAAGCGGGACGGAATGGCGCTATCACATTCTGGAACAAACAGGCAGAATTACTATTTGGTGTCGCCGCAGAACAGGTTATAGGCAAAACTCTGCATGATTTTTTACCGCTGATCTTAGCCGATCGCATGGAAGAGTGCGATCGCGTCGTGTTGCAGACAGGAGTTCAAACTACGGTTGAAGAAACCATTGAACATCCCGTTGAAAACCATAAAATTCTGCAAATCGTGCGGGTGCCATTAGCTGAAGAAAATCAGTCGCCTTGTGTGCTGTATGTAATCGACGATATTACAGACCAAAAACAGGCGGAAGCAATTCGACAACAGCAAGCAGAACAAACTCATCGACTCAGCCAAATTGCCAATCAAATTCGCGAATCGCTTGAGTTGAAGGAAATCTTTAGCCTGTATGTAAACGGCGCTCGTGAATTTTTGCAAACCGATCGCGCCTTGGTGTTTCGATTTTGTCCCAACTGGAGCGGCATAGTCTTAACTGAATCTACCACTTTAGGCTGGGATACGCTCATTGGTAAAACCTTTGAAGATCCCTGCTTTATCGATTCCCCCATGAGCTTTTATCAGCAAGGGCAGATTAAAGCGATCGCAGATATTCATACCGCCAACCTAACACCCTGCTACCGCAACTTTTTAGAAGCACTTCAAGTACGGGCTAGCTTAACCCTACCAATTTTGAACCAGGGTCACCTGTGGGGCTTACTCGTTGTTCATCACTGCTGCACCCCTCGCTCTTGGTCTGCTTTTGAAATTGACAGTCTGGAGCAATTAACATCTCAAGTGGGTAGTTCCATTGGGCAGTTGGAACTCTATCAGCAGGTGCAGTGCGCCAACGCAGAACTAGAGCATCAAGTGAAAATTCGCACGGCAGAGTTACAGCTTGCCTCAGAATTTGAAGCCACCTTAAAGCGGATTACCGATCGCGTGCGGGACAATTTGGATGAAGACCAAATTTTGCAAACCGCTGTGCGAGAACTGGCGATCGGCATTGGGGTAACGGGCTGCAATGCGGCAATCTATGACCTGGAAAATCGCACGTCCAAAGTCTCTTACGAATACACCGATTCTTTGATGCCGTTGCAAGGGCGAACGGTGATTATGGATAATTTTCCTGAAGGGTATCGTCAATTGCTTCAGGGCTATTATTTTCAGTTTTGTTCCTTGGTGCCCAATCCGCTCCGAGGGTATGTTGCCATGCTTGCCTGCCCGATCGTGGATGATCAAGGAGTACTAGGGGATTTGTGGCTGGTCAGCCAAAAACATCGCGCGTTCAATGACCAAGATATTCGACTGGTGCAGCAGGTTGCCAATCAATGCGCGATCGCCATTCGTCAAGCCAGACTTTACCAAAAAGCGCAAGCGCAAGTTGAAGCATTAGAAACCTTAAATCTGCTCAAAGACGATTTTTTGAGTACCGTATCTCATGAACTGCGAACGCCAATGTCTAACATCAAGCTGGCAACTCAAATGTTAGAAATCAACCTAGAAAGACAACATTTGCTAGACAACCCCTCTAGCCCCTTGGGTCGGTATTTTCAAATCTTAAAAAACGAATGCCAGCGAGAAATTAGCTTGATTAATGATTTGCTAGACCTCTCTCGATTAGAAACTGGGGCTGATACTCCCATCTGGCAAACAGTAGACCTTGCCACCTGGATACCAAGGCTGGTTCAACCCTTTTTGGAACGTGCCCACAGTCAAAATCAAATTTTTCAGCTAGATTTGCTACTCAACCCGCCCTCTTTTATCACCGATCCTTCCCGGTTGGAGCGAATCCTAAGTGAATTACTCAGTAACGCCTGTAAATACACGCCGACTGGTGAGACAATCACCTTATCGGTTCAGCTAATCCAGCCCAAAGTAAGTGCTTTGAGCAAAGATTCTTTGCGGGAAAGTAGTGCGATGTCTGGCAACAATTGGGGGGGATTGACAACGGCTATGCCGGATGACCAAGGTGCAAGCGCGATTGCATCTCCTAAACCAAGCTTGAGTTTTCAAATCAGCAATTCTGGCGTAGAGATTTCACCTGAACAACTTACCCGTATCTTTGATAAGTTTTATCGAATTCCAAACAATGATCCCTGGAAACATGGTGGAACTGGGCTGGGGTTGGCGCTGGTCAAAAAGCTGGTGGAGCCGCTAGGAGGAAGTATTCAAGCGACCAGTTGCGATCGCCTAACTCGCATCATGGTTGAGCTACCATTGCACCAAACAACAACTCCGTTTCAGCCAACTTCTCCTAGCAACCCTGAATAATCTCGTCATGATCTCGTCGTCACGCGCAGGAATAGGGTTATCCTGAAATGCACTGATTTCGATAAAATGCGACTGAGCACCTTGTTATATCCGTTTGAACTTGGCTTGTGCCAGCTAGTAAGAAACACCGTCTTTTGTGAGCGTGATGCAGTTGAATAGTCCACTCGTCCAGTCTTCCCCCCCCGTCATTTTGGCTAGCTTGCCCGATCCCCCCATTGCCGATCAAAACTGTCCTCGGCGGGCACGGATAGAAATTGATCTGTTGCTATTAGCAATTGAAGCATTAGAACTAGATGGATCGGAAGCCATTCTACAAACTTCAAAAGAGCTAGGACTGGACGAAATTATTAAAGACCGAGTCTCTTTATGGCGGTTGCGTAACACCAATCCTCTCCGTCGTCATAACCAGCGCCGAGATTTGACCTTAGCTGAAGCCAAAGCA
>Ga0209591_10004085_pt1 | contig 16690 bp, 23 predicted proteins | sample MAT01_FD_187207 | JGI IMG/M metagenome (GOLD analysis project Ga0209591, IMG submission 187207) | Freshwater microbial communities from Lake Fryxell liftoff mats and glacier meltwater in Antarctica - MAT-01 (SPAdes) (version 2) | ecosystem: Environmental > Aquatic > Freshwater > Ice > Liftoff... | reverse complement strand
CGTTTTCAAACCTTTGGGTAAAGAAATTTTGGTTGTCATTCCAATCCTCTCGATCCATTCCTATGTTCCAATGCTTAGACTCTCACAGATAACTTCCATGCACCCTCCTGCCGACAACATAAAGCGGGCTAACGGCTTGCTTGAGCGGCTGCAAACAACCTTTCAATACATTTAAGATTTTTCGGCAGTCCGCTCCAAGCGAATTGTTATACAGCGGCTCGACTAAAGTTTGCAATTCCACTCCTGACCAGCATTCCAAAGGTTTAGAATTTCAGTTTTGTACACACTATACCAATGTGGGTTCTTGCGTGATGCAACCACTACACATGGCAAATCTTTAGTAGTTTTGTAAGAATAATATTCAATATAGATAGAACCATCACCCAACTCTATGTTGGATGCAAAGCAACCAAAGGGAATTGGAAAGTCAATCGTTCTAATTTCAACTTGATCTGGTGCTTTTGAATGCAAACTGCAAACAAGCAACAGAGTATCTGATATTTTATCGCTGAGACGCTGATTGGATATAGGTCGATATATTCTTTGTGGTATCAATTTAGCTGCTTCACCATTGGGGTCAACAAGAAGAATTTTGATTCTCTGACCGTCTTTTAATTTCTGCTCTAACTGAGAATAGAATGTTGCTATGGTGCGATTCAAGGATATACCAACGATATACAGCTCTTTCGAGTTAGATATAGCAGCATCTCGCAAATCAGGTGGCAGCTCATCGTAGAGAAGATTACTTGTTCCGGTGAGTTTGTCATTTATGCTATTCAAGCGATCTCGAATTCCAAGACTATAAGCTGCCAGCAATCCCAATAAAGCTAGCGTAACCGATTCAACAAGAGTTCTGGAAGCTAAGCCTAGCCCATTAAGGATAGCTAGCGTGAGTGCTGCGAATGCGAAGAGATAAAGATCAATACTTTCACCTTTATGTATATCCGAAATAATGCGTCTAATTACTTCCATTTCGACTCAATTCACTATGCTCACACATGGCACGAAAATACAGACTTTGGGAACCTTCCAGCATCTTAAAGAACTTCCCCCTACCGACCAGTCAAGCTGTATAACGTCTCAAATCAGCGGCGGCAGATGACTTTGAACTCGACACTAGCAGCCTTCAACTGTCCGCTGCATTTGAATTGTTATGCAGCACTACAAGTTGCCGATTAATTTGTCATACTCTGCGTGCGTCCCCATCCAGAACCAAGAAATACCGTTTTCCACTTCAACACCCAAAGCTCGGCTCGATAGCTTAACCCTGCTCGAACTGACCAATACTTTTTTCCCAGTTTTTTGAAATGTAACGACGGGTGAGATGGATCAACTTTGAGTAATTCGTAGCATTCATCTGCGGTTCGCTGAACATTCTTAGGCAGAGCGTTATAGCATTGCCAAAATCGTCGGGTTGCATAATGCATTAGATCTCTTGGCAATGCCCCGCTTCAAACTCAGTGATTGCCTCCTGAGCAAACGCCTCTAATTTACCGTCTTCAATATCCTGTTCTATCTGTTCATCCCAACGTTCGTGGTCTAAATCAAGAAACCACAGCCTTAATTTTTCAAACTCATTTGATGGCAGTGAAAGAATTGCCGATTCGAGCTGCTCAAGGTTTGACATAACCAGTTTTGCCTCTCTACCCTTGGAAAAATTATAGCTTTGATAGAAAGGAAAGATAATAACTCTGCATTTTGAGCCATTAAGCCTGTTGCTAGAGCGGTTGCTAGCGCAGGTCTCTAAGCGTAACAGTGGAGTGGAACATTCTGAAATGGGACAGCACTAAACAACACCATCGCCACCACAAGTCCAGCAATTTACCTCACCAGTTCCGCTACACGTCCAACATGATTCAGGTTCACCAGAGCTAGGCCATCTCGTATATCCTTGACCTGAACACAAGTGACATCTCTGTTTTCCAGTGCCCCCACAGCCTGTGCAAACAGAGGTTTCCACTGAACCAAATGTTGGTTCTGGTTGGGCAGCAGAACCAAATCTTTGCTGTACATGAGAATGGGATGCTGTGTCTGACGAGGCATAAGAATCAGAATCACTATCAGCGTAGTCAAAAGTATCATCTAGATCAAAATCATCACTGGCATCTGATACGCTGTCTAGTAATTCTGCGGCTACTTGAGAATGATGATCTAGAGTGGCATGAGCAGCAAGCCAGCCGACTCCTCTACCGACCCACCTTTGAGTTTCTGTATCAGCACCCATTGCACCAGCTACACCTTTTGCAAGGTTTCTAGCTAACCAGCTTTGTCCGAAAGGCATACGGAGACCTCCATTCTTACTGTTCAAACCGCGCTTTGATTAAGCGGCATAACGTTCCCAATCACCCGCCGCAGGTAGCCTTGAACAATCAGCAAATAACCTCTCGGCGGTCGGGTGCATTGGGGTTGTTATGCGGCAACTTAACGACAAGATAATCAGCTATCTTCTGTCATATCTTCGGTGACGAGAGCTTCCATCAATTGCTTCAGATCGAAGTACATCGTGCGATAGGGATTCACAGGTGGTAAAGGATCGGTGGGAATGGCAAACTCAAACCCTAACCTTGCGTAGAAACCAGATGCATCATAAGCGGGTTCAACATCAGAATCATAGAGCGCATCGACGGTAATGAATCTCACGCCGATAATTGGCGTGACCTCGGTAATCACGTAGTCGATCGCCCAATCCATCAATCGAATACCAAGACCTTTTGTCCGTCGATCGACTGCCAGTAGACCGATCTTCACCGCAGGAAAAGTCCGATACTTCACGCCTTCTTTCGCCAACAGGGGATCTTCAACCTGCAACTTATCCGCTAACAGCGTAATATAGCCAGCTAAGGCATCCTCGACCCGGACAATCCAGCACTGACAAAGGGATGCATCAATTTCCCGATGAATGCGCCCCTGTTTCCAGTAGGTCACGAATTCACCCCTGATACAGCGAAACCCCTGACCAAGTTTCCGAAGTTCAGGGGTTAGAAGCTCAATATCGATTTGGGAAAAATCCACGCCATCAAACTTACCGGAACTAGGCATGTTTCTGGGCTTTGCGACGACGGGCAGCAATCCGCTTTGCCAGGGCAAGAACCCGATCATTAACCACTGCACTACCGGAATCGATCGCTTCCAGCAGTCTCTTGGCTGCTTCGCCCGAAACAGGTTGGGATTGGGTATGGAGTGGATACTTCATAAGAGGACTCGTTTGCTTCTCTGTCATCATAACAAACGAAAAAGCCAGATGGACAACCTCCTAAATCTTCTGTGTCCAAGCAACCCCGCCCATTACAAACCCAGCGATCGCAGAAATCCCTAGAAAGGCTCTAGCGGGACTGCCTTCTTCGATCGTTGGAAAGATGACGATACTGAGGACGGCAACGACGATTGCGCCAATCCTCACACCTTGCCAAAACTGACGTTTCATTGCTGGGGCGTTTTCTGGATTTCCTGGGATGATCGCAGCGTGAATGATGGCGACGATCCAAAGCATAAATCCATAGCAGTACCAATTGAGTGGCTTTCCGCCTTTTTCACTCGCAAGCATCGCTGGCGCTAAAGCCAAGAGCGCTAGAAAAATTGGGGTTGCAGGGCTAAAAGCGAGCATCATCAGACCAACGATGACACAGCCCGTAATGAGAAGTGCCGGATTTGCCGCATCGATATTGGTGCTGGAATTTGATTGAGGAGTTCGGGTCATAATTTCCGGTGCATGAACTGTATAAAATTGGGCTGTAGCGATCGAATTTAAATATCTGCAAGTTTGTGTTGGACATGCTGCTGGAAAGCCAAAAGCCCGCCCTGATTATCCCAAGCCTTTTTGAATGTGGGCAATTCTTCTAGCTTCATGACATCACCACCCATGTAGGCGAGAACTTCTGGGTAGCCAAAAATCAACTCTGCCTTCACTGAAGGGGGTGGCTTTGTGCCACCGATCGCCCAAACCACTTCAACAATTCGATAAAGATTCCAATCACTTGACGAATCTTCACGTTCAGCCTGACGATTAAGCACTTTAACAAGATGAGTGACGTACCCATGCTGACGAAGCAGAATTAAGTCATCTCTTTTAAGTCTATTGGCATTGGCTTCATCGTCTTTCCAAGCCAATTTGAACAATTCGCCCTTTTTAAATTCACAGTAAGCCCACCCATCGGAAGGTCTTACATTCTTTGTCCACTGGAGATGCTCTAAATTCATCAATTCTTTCACCGGGTAGTCGAAGCCGCATAACGTCTCAAATCAGCGGCGGCAGATGACTTTGAACTCGACACTAGCAGCCTTCAACTGTCCGCTGCATTTGAATTGTTATGCAGCACTACAAGTTGCCGATTAATTTGTCATACTCTGCGTGCGTCCCCATCCAGAACCAAGAAATACCGTTTTCCACTTCAACACCCAAAGCTCGGCTCGATAGCTTAACCCTGCTCGAACTGACCAATACTTTTTTCCCAGTTTTTTGAAATGTAACGACGGGTGAGATGGATCAACTTTGAGTAATTCGTAGCATTCATCTGCGGTTCGCTGAACATTCTTAGGCAGAGCGTTATAGCATTGCCAAAATCGTCGGGTTGCATAATGCATTAGATCTCTTGGCAATGCCCCGCTTCAAACTCAGTGATTGCCTCCTGAGCAAACGCCTCTAATTTACCGTCTTCAATATCCTGTTCTATCTGTTCATCCCAACGTTCGTGGTCTAAATCAAGAAACCACAGCCTTAATTTTTCAAACTCATTTGATGGCAGTGAAAGAATTGCCGATTCGAGCTGCTCAAGGTTTGACATAACCAGTTTTGCCTCTCTACCCTTGGAAAAATTATAGCTTTGATAGAAAGGAAAGATAATAACTCTGCATTTTGAGCCATTAAGCCTGTTGCTAGAGCGGTTGCTAGCGCAGGTCTCTAAGCGTAACAGTGGAGTGGAACATTCTGAAATGGGACAGCACTAAACAACACCATCGCCACCACAAGTCCAGCAATTTACCTCACCAGTTCCGCTACACGTCCAACATGATTCAGGTTCACCAGAGCTAGGCCATCTCGTATATCCTTGACCTGAACACAAGTGACATCTCTGTTTTCCAGTGCCCCCACAGCCTGTGCAAACAGAGGTTTCCACTGAACCAAATGTTGGTTCTGGTTGGGCAGCAGAACCAAATCTTTGCTGTACATGAGAATGGGATGCTGTGTCTGACGAGGCATAAGAATCAGAATCACTATCAGCGTAGTCAAAAGTATCATCTAGATCAAAATCATCACTGGCATCTGATACGCTGTCTAGTAATTCTGCGGCTACTTGAGAATGATGATCTAGAGTGGCATGAGCAGCAAGCCAGCCGACTCCTCTACCGACCCACCTTTGAGTTTCTGTATCAGCACCCATTGCACCAGCTACACCTTTTGCAAGGTTTCTAGCTAACCAGCTTTGTCCGAAAGGCATACGGAGACCTCCATTCTTACTGTTCAAACCGCGCTTTGATTAAGCGGCATAACGTTTGAGCTAACCGGCATTTTGCGGCGTGGGGCAATTGGGCGAGAATGAAATGAAGACCAATTGTCCCGCGCCGCAAAATGTCCGGTTGAGCGAATGGTTAGGCATCCCTTTGCGATAGTTGCGGAAAGCCTGCATACAAGGAGGAGTGCTGACCGAACTCGGGTGGGTCGCGAAAGAGCATACCTTTTGGTTCAATGTAGCTGTAAATGCTCCTAGTTGGCTTCTGGTGCCAACCGATATTAAATGCACACAGCTTTGGAAAGAATTGTAGTTGGCTATATGGCAGGTGGTCGTGTATCCAGTAGGCCAGACTTCTCCAGTCGGCACCAACTTCGTACTTGTCCGTGAACCAGGGTATTACTATGCATGCCATAGCTCCCTTATTACCTTCAGAATCTCGTTTGTCCCAAATGTGGCCGGAGAAATTGCTTTCGTTGGAACCGCAGTTATGTTTTTTCTCGTTACCTAACTGGTTAACTGTGGAGGAGCGATAGGCCGATCGGACAGCGACCCGACCAAAGGTGTCCTGTAGTGGTTCAAGTAAGTGCTGGCAAAGTTCTGCACCAACATTAACAGCTAGATCCGTATCATCGGGAAGATTTGGAATGCCGTAGAAATTAGCAATCTCGCTGTACAAAAAGTCTCGCATGAAGAAGCTTTTGGACAATCGAACGCGTCCAAGATTTTCGAGTGCATTTACAGACTGGGGAGAGCGCATGTTGTTTCCTGTGATGCCTAACGTTCCGGCTGAGCGGCTGAAAGTAACTTTTGCATCCCCATCAAGATCTCTCGTCAGTCCGCTCCAACCGGATTGTTAGACCGTAGCCTCGCAACGACAAACTTAGGGCTTCAAAACTTCTTTCGCACCTTCAATGAAGAATTTAGCGACAGGGTGATCAATCAGCTTTTCCAAAGCTGCAAAACTTCCTGCTTTCATTCCCCGAAGAATTCGGGATTTTAGCTCAGGACTTTTCTCAACTTCATCCACAGCTTTCGCGCTCAGAACTCTAGGGCTATCACTGGGATAATCCACTGAAAGTTGATCTAGCAAAATTTTAATATCTTTGGCAGCTTGCGCTAGATCTTGAGAATTATTAGTTTGGGTGTCAATTTTGTCGCCCATTACTTTATCGCCTGCGACATTATCACCGGAGCCATACTGGTTAATATTAGACATAGATTTTTTGCTTTTATCAACGCCGATTCCGAAAGAGCCTGATTGCTTAATAATATCTCCCCTTGCAAAGTTGTAGTTGTTTTCTCCGTTTTGACCACTCATAGTTTTTAGTCCCCCAATAGTCTAGTGAACGCTGATCACACAACTTTGTTAACTCCAGCTCCAAAGACACCGCTTTGATTTATGATGTCACCATCTGCAACATTAAACGTATAGCTCGCTGGTGCATCTCGGTTGTTCATAATCTCCATAAGTTTATCAATGATCTTGTCTATGAATTTTTCACTTTTGGATGAAATTAGTTGTGATCTAGCAGAGTTTGTCTCTATGCTGAGACCATACTTTTTGGTCTTGGTAAGTCGCTCCAAAACCCCCAGGACAACAAGAGTAATCACAATCCCTGTCAACCACTTTAAGATCAACGTATCTGGATTATTCCTAACCAGTTGAATTGCTAGCCCACTGAGAACACTACAGATGATAATAAAACGTAGCTTGAAGAAATAAATTGGTTTAATGCGATATTTTCCAACACTAGTAATGTTGCTAACTTGATAAACTGTAGAACCCACAGTAAGAGTTCTGTTGGTGATAGATAGAGTACTCATTGATTGAATTTTCAGGCTAGTAGAGTTCAACTAATCGAAGCATCCTGATATCTTTTCTGAGTTTACCAATTGACTCTCTGTGAATCACTCAAGTTAACTCTTTCTGAAAAGACTACTTCGCAATGAAATCAGATCAAAATCTTGATTTTGCCCAATTTGAAAACGGGCATTCTCAATTAGCGAGAGATGCATATTGACGTGCGTTATAAGTCGCCCTCCAAACCAAGCATGAATCCTAAAAAATGCATCTAGAATATCGCCACCTACAGGAAATAAGCCAATTGTAAGATCGACTCCAGAAAGGACAACTAGCAAAAACAAGTCCCCAAGCGGAGAATTTACACGCCTAGCTAAGATAAACAGCCAAGATCCTGCAAGGATTGTATATAAATCTCCTGCGATGGGCACTGCCCCAATCACCGCATCTAGACCTATAGGTCCTAATAAACTATCTGACAATTTTCTAAGCTTCTCTATTTCAGTTCGAGAGTCAAGTAACTTTCGTTCATAGAGTTCAATGTCTGATGGAAGTGAATAGGAGCTATTGGTAGTCATGTTTTCGACACTGATCTCTTACAAGGTGATCACTAGAATAGGAATAATACTTGAATTGCAACCGACGAAATACCACTACTGCTAGAACGGGCAAATTGTAAAAGTAAACCGAGGTTGAGATCACTTTACTCATAAATTAGTCTGCCAACCGGAAAAATCACCGTAAATTCACGAGCTTTACTAAAGATTTAAACACTTGGCGATCGCACCTCACTGATAACTTTTCGACTACACCCCAACAAATAACTCAGCGGTATAACGGTGAAGTTGTGCGGCGGCAGATAATCTCGGACTCCCACCACCGACCTCTGTTCCGTCCGCACCAACGCATTGTTGGGCTGCGCTGCTACATGACATTGACTGAGTAGGCACGGATTGCTGTATCCACTGTCGCAATTGTCAAACCATTTTGTAAAGCTTGACAGATAAGCATTCTGTCAAATGGATCACGATGTAATAGTGGCAGTTTAGCCAGTTGAACCACACTAATTTCATCAAGGGCAAGACTGGCGATTTGATGTAGATCGCGCTGTTTGGGTAAATACGTTTCGGGATGCTCCGGCAGAGGTAGCTTGCCCAACTGGTACTTGACAATTGCTTCCCAGACTGAGATTGCGCTCAGATAAACCTCATTGTCTGGATCACGAATTGCATCCCGAACATCTGTTGACAACTGGGTATCGCCACTGATGAACCATAGAAAGATGTGGGTATCTAGCAGAATCCTCATTTGCCCTCGAATGCGCTGAGAAGGTCTTCCGGCAAAGGAGCATCGAAATCATCTGGAACAATAAACTCACCTGCACACAAACCAAATGGGCGCAATTGCTTACTACTGGCAATAGGTCTAAGTTCGGCAATAGGTTTGTCAGATCTAACAATGACAAGAGTTTCGCCTGCCTCTACCTGATCAAGGTACTTCAAGGGATCACGTTGAATTTCATCAATAGTTACATTCAGCATCAGCCTACCTCGGTGCAAATTTAATGAGCAAACAAGTCTCCAAAACCTATAAACAGTTCAAAGGCTCTCTAGGTAAAGAGTCTTGATTTGAAAAGCAACTTTTCTAGCTTGGGTTAGTGGAATGGGATAGCCAACTGTGTTGTACCCTCTATTGGGAACGCTTCTCTTCTGAAGAGTTTTCTGTAACTCCCAAACTAGCGCTCTCAGCTTTCCTGGTTTGAAAACAAGAATTTCTTGCTCTGGTATCAGGACGATCCAGTAATCCGCCTGAGAACTCCACCCCCACCCTGGAATCATCTCTTTGTCGTTCGAGATAGTTTCAAAGAAGAGATTGCCTGTCCGTTTAGCCGCAAGGTCAAACTTATACTCAATAGTGATGACTGATCCATCTGACCGAGTGGCAATTCTGTCTATCCCTGCTTGCTGATACTTCATCTCCCCAGAGACATCAAGTACTTTGTAGACAGGATGTAACCATTGGTCTAAGAAGGTTTCTCCTTCTTGTCCAACTTTGCGCTGAGTTTCAAAATCGTATGGTTTAGTTTGCATAGATTTGAGGGATATAGAGTTGGACACCATCATTACCTTCTCGCCGGATTGGAATGCCAGCCCATCGTGACACCCAATTCACCAATGCCCGCAAAGAACTCGCTCTGCGAGGGTTGGTGGTTCCTCCACAATCACCGAAACTCACCAGAGAAATCACCTCTTGAATTAATTCTTTAGTGAGCTCTTGATCGTCACGAGTTGTTTTCTCAATAATCATTTGAATCGGGTAGAACCCTAGCAATGCTTCTGCAAGAAGACGTTCACGAGTTTCCTGATCATCGCTCTGGGCAATTCTTTTACCTCGATCTGTTAAGACGTAAATGCTTGAAGACTTATTCTCGGCTGAACCTCGACTGGCAAGATCAATCTCCATCACAGGTCGTCCAAGATAATCTCCTCTCCTAGCCAAATCTTTTTCTTTTTTGGCACCACTACCAAAAGCAACACCGAAAGATTTAGATGTGTTGGTTCCACCATGAATTAGCTCAACAGTCTTAATGTACTTCTGTGGATCACCGATTTGAGGGATGTAAATGGGCTGTTGCTCGCCTCTACGCAGATCTTGATCTAGAGCAGTTTTCCAATCAATTAAGTGAGAGATCTGTTGAAACTCATAAAACCTGATTTCTTTTCTCGGAACGTCAACAGCATAGGTAAGCTGGAAAGTTCTTCCCCTGAGTTCATAAACTAATCCCGAAACACCAGGCTTGACACCACAACAAGCCCCTTCAACTTCGCCAGTCTGCTTGAGAACTTCTAGAACAGGCGCAAGTTCCTGCTCTACTGCCAGATCACAGAATGTACTTCTGTCAGAAAGTATCGTCTTAATTTGAGAATCAAAATACGTAAACTTGAACACTTCAATTAACTCCTCATGCTGCAATAACTAGACCTGAATCTCAGAAGGAACAAACAAAACTTTATCTGCATCACCAATCAGTGGTAATGAAAGGTAATGCGTGAAGCGAGGCGATACAAATGCCACAACCCGCCTTTTATGAAACGTCAGATAGATACAATCTATTCCACCCAAAAGCCTCTCCCAGGATTCGGTTAGCTGATCACGAAACTCAGTGAGAGGAATCTCTTCACTGTTCTGAATACTAGGCTCTCCCTCTTCTGAATTGAGAACATCAATATCTTGAAGTGGAAGCAAAAAGGCTGCAACTTCACCATAGTGAGTACATACAATCCGCAAGTTACCCGACTGAACTTGCCGCCTAAGTTTTGGCAGCTTGACTCTTAATTCGGACATCGGGATTTGCTTAAAACTTTTGTTCATGTTTACTTGCCCTTCCCTGCACCTCATAATGGCAAATCATTTTAAAACTGTCAATAGCGTCTTACGTTTTTTACATTTTAAGCCTAAACCAGAGAATCAGCAAGGGTCGTAGGGTATCCTGCTTTGCGTAGAATAGGTGGTTTGCGCTAGATGGGTGCTGCGTGCCAACCGAGAATACTCAGGTTGCTGCCCTCACCGATAACCTAAGCAGCCCAACGGTGCGGTTGAGCGGCTACCAATGCTCTTCGCCACCACGCCAACCAACTTTGCTAGTCCGCTCCAACCGGGTTGTTAGGCTGCTGGCGCTGAGCGATCTGAAGCAATAACCGCAATGCTTCATTTACAGATGCATCGGTTGGAAAAGCCTTGGCAATATCGGGATCTAAAAGAACTAAATTTGTTCCAGCTCGATATCGTTCAACATACTTGCCTCTAACACCTCCCGCCATCTTAGAGAAGTCATACTCAGAGCGCAGTTCATCTTCTAACTCATCAACTTCCTTCTTCATAAAACCTCCTTTCTTGGCGAGTGGCTCTTCGAGCACTGATGATTCGAGTCTGGTCTTCCCGATCCGTGTGAGAGACAACCAATAATTGTCCCGCTCCCGACATTCCAATAATAACGTAGCGGTTTTCCCCGATGGAATGATCAGGGTCAGGAAATGTCACAGATAAAGGGTCATCAAATATGGTCGTTGCTTCCTGAAAAGAAATATTGTGCTTTTTCAGATTGATAGCAGCCTTATTTGGGTTCCACTCGAATTCCATGCAAAAGTGCTCACTGCCAGAAACTCTCGCAGTTTAGCAGATTGCCAAACCCTATAGCTTCTTGAAGTATCTAGCGATCGGTAACAGCCCGAAGCCCACTTTTTCATAAGTGCGACGGGCTGCGGCATGACCGGGATCGCCTCCGGTCTCAACCATAGCAATAGACATCCCAGCATCTTTCATCCAATCAAGAGCAAATTCGATTAGAGCGCTGCCAATACCGTGACCTTGAAAGTCTGGATCGACAGCGACCATGTAGATTTCACCCATGCTGGACTCGGAGTCTAATTTCACAGCTATAAACCCCACAGTGCAACCTGCATCGATAGCAACCCATACATTTGTCTCTTCCGCAGTGCAGACATCCTCGACCGCTTTTTGCTGACTCACACGCCAATGATCGGGATAAAATTCTCGGTACACGTCAGCGTCCATCGCGTTCTGAATCGAATCAAAGACTGGAGTCCATGCCCGAAGCGAAAGACGAACAACGGCATCCAGTTGTTCGGGATTGTATGGTTCAATTTGCACTTCGGTGTGACCTCTAGAATATGCCGGAGGATTCGAGGTGATAAAGCAGCCTAACGTTCCGGTTGAGCGGCGGCAAGTAGCTTATGCAACACCACCAATAGCTCTCGGCAATCCGCTCCAACCGGGTTGTTAGGCTGCACTCTCACCAATCACTCATAAGCAATGGACTCGATAAGCACAACAGAAGTACTTCACAAACTTACTGATCTGCCAAGTTAAGAAGCTTTGAGGCTCTGTGAGACCAGCCAGAGAATTGTAAATCTGTGTAGGAGAGACGGGCAAGACCATTTGCCCATTGGAGCGGAGCGGGAAGTCGGCTAGGTTGATAAGAGAGCGTGGCGGAGTGGCAAAGGGCAGTGAGTAGCAAAGCTATATCTGATGGGTCATGACCCTTAGGATTGATTTGTGTGCGAAATTTGACTGGTGTTGTTAGTACCCCATACTGCGGTGAGATACAGGGGTACAGAGCAGTAAAGTTGGATTCTTCAGGCAAAATTGTCGTGCCTGGTTCAGGTTCAAAAGGAGAACAGTGAATCAAAGGTGAGCCAGATTTTGAGTATTCAACAAGCGTGAATTTATGATTTGACAAAGCCTCGCGGTAGCAGTCTAATGACTCGTTGTGTGGTCTAAGTCCGTCACGAATAAGGTAGAAATGACGATCTTTTCCAAGCGAGTCGGCTTTAGAAGCAATCCATGACAATCCCTCACAAAGTACCTTTAGAGAAAGGGTTTCATCATCATTCTTTCTTGCTCGCCAATAAGCTTGTAAATTGCCATCTGGACTGGTAAGCGTAATTACCAGGATCTTTCCCTTGTTGAGTCCACCTTTGCCAAGGTCGAGTCCAATAAACCAACTTTGATGGAAGTCTGGGAAACCAATCGGTTCTGTGATAAAAATGTTCCCGTTAGCCTTTGCAAGAATGGCTATGGCAAGCCCATGCCTTGAGTAAAGAGGATTGGATGCGGTAGAACAGAGTTGGAAAGCAGCTTTTTCAGAATCGAGATACCTCAGCCAGTTAATCGCTGCATCAGAAGGACGATCACCCTTTTTGCCTTCAAGAGGTACTAAAACAATTGGTTGTCCTTGTGAGGAGTCAGCCAGAAAAGATTCAATTCCATCACCATTTTTGAGATCTTCAAGAGAAGCGTCGCATTGCCAGCCATTGAGAACATTTACTATTTCCTTTCCAATTTGATGTGCTTTACTAGAGGCACTGACACTAGCTGAAAGCACACCAAGCTTTACGGAAGCTGGTACAGCAGCTTTATTTCCTCTCACTGAACTAAGCAAATTTTTAGATAGCCCTGGATTCTGGACAATTTCAGCTAAGGATTCGGAACAGTTACCAAAGCGGTAGGCCATGTTCCTAGCTTGGTTGACCACCTTGTAATTTTTATACGGTTCAAGTTGCCTTTCAACAAGGGATTGATTGAAGAATTCAGTCAGTAGCTTAATGCCAGCAATCATCGGTTCGTGTCGCAGGACATCAGGATATTTACCTTTAGAGAAAAGCTCATCAGAAGAAAAGGGCATTGGAAGCTTCGATCCAGGCTCGAATACTAGTCGAGTGAGTGAAACACTAACTAATGTCTCTTCTTTTAGTTGTCCGAAAGTAACCCTCTGAAGCTCATAACCATTGCGACAAGTGAACTTAGAGTCTGGAACGCTTATCTCCCGTTCAGATGGATTCCAAACTCTTAAGGAAGTATTACGAATGTCATAACGATAAGGACAACCAATTCTCTCAAGGCATCGCTCAAGCGCTTCTCTCCACTCATCTGGCTTTGAGATTCCGGGCAATCGATAGCATTCCCAAACAGGGTTAAGCTTATCCATCAGAATTCTCTGCCTCAATTACAACTTTTGACCAAACCAGTGCAAGGTTCATCAAGTACAGAATTGATCGGTTCCACTCTTCCCATTGATCGAAGTCAGGATGTCCAAAACAGTTTCGATGCTCGTTTAGAGTAAAGAGAATTGATATTGGTTTGTCTGCTGGATTACGCTCATCACGGTAGATTAATCTTTCATCCCTTGCTTTAATAATAAGAGCGTGGAATTTTATGTGAGGATTGTCATCCTCTACAAGCCTACCAAGTTGCTTTTTCAGGAATTCGTGAGTTTTGATGACAAAACCTGATGGTTCTCTTAAAGGTTTATATTTACTCACCCATTCGCAAAACGATCTCTGCTCCTTAGCTGTACGACAGGCAACCATGACAATGGCTTTTTCAAATAGCTCAACCTCTCTTTGCTTTGTCAGGTCAAGGCTATCGAGAAAAACCTCAACTGTTTCAGCCTTAGTAGTTTGTTGAGTAAGTGGCTCAAACTTGATAAGTACTTTTGTCGCCTCCTCCTGGGTTCCACGTACCTCCTCAAGTATACGGCTTTGGTTCGCTGAAACATCTTTAAGAGATCCAAGCATCTCTCGAATTTGTTCAAGTTCGCCATACATCTTTTCTTGACTTTCACCAATCTCGCCAAGAGAGCGGCTTTCTTCAAGAAATTGATCTTCAAGCTCGTCGTTATCCAGTTCTTCAACGGGTGGTTTAATTCCAGGGGGACGTTTTGTCTTTGGTCGTCGGATCTCGAAACTGTCAGCGTCCTGCTGAAACTCTTCTTTTAAGGCTTCATAAGTTAATGGATCTTTAGAGTAGACCCATGCCTTCCGGTCTCCATCCCATTGTCTTCCGACAATTTTCTTCGCCCGATCACGGTTTTCAGGGTGAATGCGGACAAGAAAATGCGTGTCGTCCTCAAACACTTCGATCGAACCTAGCTTTTCGGGATTTACGCTGAAAGGCATACTCATATTGATAAAACGAATATCTGATTAAAAGCTATTCTATAGAATTCCCAAATTAATAAAAGGTTTACGGTTAGTTTTGGGATATCACACCCACCCATAAACTTACAACTGTTTTTCTTGCCGAGGACTAATGCAACCTAACTATTGATTAGACATACTCCGTCTGTCTATCTAGCTCAATTAGGGTGTTTAGACAGACACTTGCAGTCTATTTACCCTCCTTTAGCTGATTAGGCAGACACCTCGCAGTCTAAGCGCCTCTTTTGGGGTTTTAGACTGCGAACTATCTGCATATTAGCCTTGAACAGAGCCAGCAGGCAAAAATTTCCGTATTTCTTCCAGTGAGATCATTAGCGACTTGAGGTAGCTTTTAATACATCAGTACTTATTTGCATCGACCTCCTATGGAATCACGTCCTCAAAAGCTGCTCGATCAAGTCCGAGAGGCGATTCGGATCAAGCATTATTCTTACCGCACTGAAGAAAGCTATGTTGCCTGGATTCGCCGCTTTATTTTGTTTCATCACAAACGGCATCCCAAAGACATGGGCACTGCCGAAATCACCGCGTTCTTAAGCCACCTGGCGATCGATGAGCAAGTGGCAGCGTCCACCCAAAACCAGGCATTAAGTGCGTTACTGTTTTTGTATCGCACGGTGCTCAAGCAAGAGCTTGAAGGGACGATCGACGCTCTGAGAGCAAAGCGTTCTAGCTATCTACCAACCGTACTCACTAAGGAAGAAGTGTTGGCAGTAGTCTCCAGCCTTTCAGGGGTCTATCAACTGCTGGTGCAGGTATTGTATGGCAGTGGCTTGCGCCTAACCGAAAGTTTGCAATTGCGCGTCAAAGATATTGACTTTGCCCAACATCAGATTGCCGTCCGGGATGCCAAAGGGCGAGAAAACCGCGTGACGATGTTGCCTGTTAGCCTAGTCACACCTTTGCAGACACATTTGCAGCAGGTCAAGCGGCTATGGCAGCAGGATCTAGACCGGGGCTACGGCTCAGTGTATCTGCCGTTTGCGTTAGAGCGCAAATATGGTCATGCTGAGCGTGACTGGGTTTGGCAGTTTGTGTTTCCCGCTGAACGGTTTTCCAAAGATCCACGTAGCGGCATTGTGCGTCGGCACCATTTGCATGAAACAGGCTTACAGCGGGCGTTGAAGCAGGCAGTGCGAGCTGCCTGCCTTGAAAAACGGGTGAGTTGCCACACCTTTCGGCATTGCTTTGCTACGCACCTGTTACAGAATGGGTATGACATCCGCACGGTGCAAGAGTTGTTGGGGCACAAAGATGTGAAAACCACGATGATTTACACGCATGTGTTGAATCGGGGTGGGCAAGGCGTGAGAAGTCCGTTGGATGGATGAGCCAGTATGGGAAGTTGGTGGACTGGCTCAAGCTGGATAACGCTTCAACAACGATCTAGCCCTCGTAAGCGTCCATTGGAGGGCAGGTGCAGACGCAGTTGCGATCGCCTCCTGCACTTGCAGCGCGGTCTGCGCCAAAAAGACACTCGCTCGCTGATGATAGTCCTGCACCGCTTCTTGGGCGACCGGTGGTGGCAAGCGGAATTCCCGCTCTAGATCTGGCACGGCGATGTCCCGTTGGAGCCGCCCATAGAACGCCTGGATGTGTTCATGCTGCGCGATCGTCCCTTTGATGCCGCGCTGTAACTCTAACGGTGCCATTGCGGCGGCAAACTGGTCTTGCCACGCTTGCAGCTTCGCCCGACCGCCGAACCAATGTTCCCAGCTCAGCCAGCCTTTCTCTGGGTGGAGCGGCACCAGATGGGCATGAATGTGCGGGGTCATTTCGTCCAGGTGCAGCACGGCGGAGAGACAGGACTCACCGAACGCTTGCTGGAGCCAGTCTGTAGCAGAAACCGCAAACCGCTCCACTTGCACCAGATCCAGGTCGCCCTGCCGGTCATGCCTCTGCCGGAACCACTCGGGGCT
>Ga0209591_10004084_pt1 | contig 16692 bp, 16 predicted proteins | sample MAT01_FD_187207 | JGI IMG/M metagenome (GOLD analysis project Ga0209591, IMG submission 187207) | Freshwater microbial communities from Lake Fryxell liftoff mats and glacier meltwater in Antarctica - MAT-01 (SPAdes) (version 2) | ecosystem: Environmental > Aquatic > Freshwater > Ice > Liftoff... | reverse complement strand
CCCGTTGACAAATGCGCCACACAGTCAAAGGTTTACCTGAAACTAATCCTAAAGTAAAAACCGTTAACCGACAGGGGAGCCATGTCAAAATATCCTCAGTCTTGGCACTAAACCAGCCTAAATCGGAGTAAGGAGAATGCCGATAACCAACCATGGAATCTAGTGTACTAGCGGCTTTATATGCCATAGCGATCGCTACACCAGCACTGGGAAATATTTCAGGAGCCAAAAAAATAGATAAAATCAATCCTAGCCCAGCATAAAAAAGTGGAGCTGTAACTCCATCAATAGCATTTTCGCTAATAGTCTCTAACACTGCCCGTAAAATCTCTGGTTCTGTTAAATTTTCAGTATCTCTTCCCACATACCGACTCAATCGCTGCCGTGCTTCGGGTAAATTATCGAGATTTAGGACATCCAATACATCTTCCGCCGCCTTTCTCAAACTTCTTCCTGCAAAACAACTTGCTAGCAAAATACTCGAAATTATAATTCCCAATCTCAAATCTAATTTCATTGCCACGGTGATAATGAGCCAACTAATGCCACTACTGCCAACTATGAGGCTAATCCACAGTAATACTCCCAGTATTTTCATAACTATGGGAGAGAATTTGGGATTTTGCTTGGCGATGGTTAAGTCTCGAAAAAATGCGATCGCCTCGCCCATCACCTGCACAGGATGAAGGAAATTTACAGGGTCACCAACTACATAATCGATAAATGCAGCTAGAACTAAGATGGAAGTGGCGGCAACTTGAACTGGCACTCTTAAGATTTAAACCTCTTGTGAAATAAGTATTATAGGTAATAACAAATAGGCAAAATCATGACAACGCCAACAGCCATTTCTCTCTATGATCAGGATGTTTTGCTGTGGACTGAAGATACTGTTAACAAACTTAAAACTAAAGAATTTTCGCAATTAGATTTAGAAAACTTGATCGAAGAGGTGGAAGTATTGGGAAAATCGCTAAAACGAGAACTAAAAAAGCGACTTATGACTTTACTTGAGCATTTTCTCAAGCGTTTATATTTGGATTCACCTAACGATTATCGGGGTTGGGAAATTACGACCAGAGAGCAACGCCAACAAATTGAATTAGAACTAGAGGATTCACCTAGCTTGCTATATCTCTGGGCAGATGCTTTTGAAGCTGGATGGCGAATTGCCTTAAAAGCAGTACGCTCAGACTATCCCCGCACGGCATTTCCAGATCAATGGCATTTCCCTATTTCCCCAGATCAAGTTCTAAATTGTAAGTTTTGGGAAGAGAAATAACGTTTATCTAGTTTTTTATTTACTTTTTAAGTAGTCATGAATAGCTTGGAGTTCGGCTAGAATCTGCTGCAAAATTTGGTTAGTGATAGTTTCTGGCGACTCTTGCACTTGAATAGTTACCTGCTGCACTTTCAAGACATCCCTAGCAAACCGTGATACTTCAGTCGGATGAAATAGCAAAGGTTCATTACGATTTTGGCGCAGTTCAGGGTTTAACTTTTTAGGATCGTAGGGCAGGTTAATTAGCTCAACATCAGTATTGGCATAACGGTATAAAGATGGTCGCGATCGCCCTAGAGCTTTCTGTACCTCATCAATTTTCATTAAAAATTCGGAAGATTCAGGATGATTCATAAATTTATGTTTTACTTATTTCTTCCCGAGCAAGCTACGATTTAGTTCTAGAACTGGACAAACCAAAGCTATTTCCTGTGGCTCTAATAGCTGTTTAACAACCTGCTGCATAATCTCATAGGTGGCATAGCAACTGCGCTCAGCCCTAAAAGCTTGCATAATTGCCTGAAACCAAATTAAAAATTGCTCTTTTAGATTTTCAGAATCATCAATTAAAACCGTTAAAGCTACATAACGCAATACTCTTAATGTATCTCGCTTCCATTTTTCAGAAATATCCTCTGCTCCGTTTTTGAGAAATTTTGGATCGAGCGATCGCAATTTTGTATAAACCTGCTCTACAATTTTTGCTTCAAGGGATTTGAGTCTCAGATACGTTTGTTGCCTCAAGTTAAAAGATTTGACATAGCTACCAATAAACTCTAGCTCATCATCACTGGCATACCTACCATCAGCAAGCACACTCAAATTTTCCAGCTTCACAAACATTTAAATTCCTACAATGATCCCTAATGGTTATTATCTACAGGTTTGGTTTTAGGCGATCAAGATTTAACAAAAATTAGTGTCAATCTACTATCGAAATCTAGATGTACCTAGTTAACAACACCCGATAGCGGTTCTTTTTCGTAATCGCAATGTCTCCCACTGCTAGCCGACCTTTACCACTTACAGCTACCAAATCCCCGCTCTTGAGTTGATAACTGGGCTGAGTCACACTTTTCCAATTTACGCGCACATCATCACCATCAATAAAATCTACCATTTTGCTGCGAGACATCCCAAATCCTGCCGAGGCGATCGCATCTAAACGCAAAGAGGCTTCTACTGTGGCAATTTCCTTAGTTTGCGGTGGTCTAATTTTGAGATTCACTAAATCAATACTGCGAGTTTTTACTGGTACAGTTCGGACTTGGGTCAAACTAACAGCTAAATATTCAACTAATTCTGGTACGACGATCGCCTGCGCGCCTTTTTCGCCGAGTAAAATCAAATCTCCCACCTTAGACCGTTCGATGCCTGTACCCAAAAGCGCACCTAAAAAATCTCGATGACTAGCGGGATCAAATAAAAAGTTTCCAGCAATATCTATAGCTGCTAAGTTCAGCATTTCTGGTTCTAGAGGTAAGTCCACATGGGCGATCGCCATCCGACAACGTTCAGCTTGAGCGTAGCCACCGTAGGTAATAAACTTAACTTCTGTAAATTTTTTAAATACCTGTTGTGCCTCAACTAATTCAGGAGGAGATAAAAAATCACTATATACAACTTCCCATGTTTGCAATGCCCGATCGCCCAAATCCAAAAGTCGAGTAATAACTTCTTTGTGTTCTAGTCCAGTTAATAAATCTCGTGGCAACATATAATAAACCCTTAATTAAAGCCTCAAATCAATTCATTGATAAATATTTTTGGAATGGAGGCAGGTTTCAAAAATTGTTAAAGACTTAAATTCTAAAGTTCTACAAAAGTAAAACTTGGAAGCTCTATCTAACCTACTCATCTACTTTTTATTAGGAAGCGATCGCTAATGAATATACCTTTAATTATTGGAGCCCTTGCCGTCTCTTTTTTTCTGATGATGGGCTTACTCAGTATTCTTAAAACCACATTTAAAACAGCCCTAATTATCTCTCTGATCGTATTTGGTTTACAGATCGGCTTAAAAATTTCACCCCAACAGGTACTTACCCAAATGACCCAATTTGTCAGTGGTATCGGTGATTGGTTTATGAAATGGGGAACCAATAATAAGCCGCCTTCAAATTTTCGAGAAGGGGCAGTGCTATGGTTCCTTGGGGTGATTCTTTAAGTTATATTAACCGCCAGCGATCGCAGGAATAATACTAACCTCGTCACCATCGTTTAAAGCAGTATTAGCTCCATCCAAAAACCGAATATCTTCACTATTCACATAAAAGTTCACAAAACGGCGCAAATTTCCCGATTCGTCACAAATTCGGGCTTTAATCCCTGGGCAATTACTTTCCAATGAGTTCAGCATTTCAGTAACATTGCTACCTTCGCATTCAACTACGGCTTGATTATTGGTGAGTTGCTGTAGAGGTGTGGGAATTAGAACTTTAAGAGCCATATCTAAAAACTTTATTTAACAAGAATTCTTTAATTCTGCCATAAATTCTGATTTTAATCCTTAGCAGTTTTATTGGCATTAATCGCGGCTTGAGCATTTCGACGCAGGCGATCGGGTTTAATTCGCCGTAAAGCCGAGCCCGTAAAGTTCCGATCCCATTCTTGATCTGTAATTACAGTTAATTCCAATAAATTAGGAGCAAGATTGTGAGGATAGGGCTGAAAGTCTTGAATGGTAGTAGCCTGAGCAAAACGTTGATTCCAAGGGCAAACATCTTGGCAAATATCACAACCTGCCACCCAGTTATCAAGTGCTAAGTTTGCAGGTAAAGACTCTGATTTATTCTCAATGGTGTGATAGGCAATGCAGCGATTAGCATCCACCACAAACGGCTCGGCGATCGCTCCTGTAGGGCAAGCATCTAGACAACGGGTACAGGTTCCACAATGTTCAGCATGGGGTTGATCTGGTTCTAAGATTAAATTAGTTAAAATCTCACCTAAAAATATCCATGACCCATGGCTACGGCTGATCAAATTACTATGTTTGCCAATCCAGCCAATACCTGCCCTTTGTGCCCATGCTTTTTCGGCGATCGGCGCAGTATCAACATAAAACCGAGTTTGAATATTCTGCCCTTGGGCTTCTAACCACAAACTTAAAACCTTTAATTTTTTACCCAATATTCGATGATAATCCCGTCCCCAACCATAGCGAGAAATCTTACCAGTGCGATCATCTTGGGTATGAATTTGAGGTGTGTAATAGTTCAAGCCCACGGATATAACTGACTGAACAGAAGGCATTAATTCCTTAATATTTTGGCGTTTAGGATTTGCCATCCAATCCATATCGGCATGATAGCCTATTGCCAACCAAGCTTTTAACCTATCAGCTTCTGGATAATTTTCCTGATTTGCTGAGGTAATTCCCACCAGATCAAATCCAATTTCTAAAACCTTTTGTTTAATGTCAGCCGATCGCATAATTAATTCTTGATTTTTTAATTTACTTAATTTTTTTCATTAATTTTTAAAAGTAATATTTACTTACTAAAAAATTTGACTAAAATACAGTTTATCTTAGATACTAAAGTGTTACTCTTATTCATTCTTTAATCCATCAGAATCAATGGCAAAAATCAAACAACTTGTAATGTTAGAAGGTGAAGCATTACTTCAAAAAGTTAAAGAACTAGAACACTTATCGAAAGAAGAGAAAGCAAAAGCCTGTGGGTATTCTACTGTAACTAAAACAGGTAAAGATCGGATCAATTCAATGAAGTTCTTGAATGCTGTAATGGAAGCAGCTCATATTAATTTCGATTCTAAATCCACAACTAGGGGCGGACGCAATGCCAGCTATCGAGTTAGTGTGCAAAAAAATGGAAATTTGCTAATAGGCTCAGCCTACACTTTGCAAATGGGGTTAAAGCCTGGTGATGAGCTTGAAATTAGATTAGGTCGTAAGCATATTCACTTAAAACAATTAGGTGCTAGTGACTCCGAAGAATAACTGACATATTATTCTAAAATTATCGGCTATTCGGTATTTATAAAATATTGAATAGCAAAAAATCATACTATTTAACTCTTTAACTAAATCAAAACTCTAAACAATAACTTCAAAATCTAAAGACCTTGTGAGTAATAATTATTTAACTTATTAGAAATCTATATACATGGCTAAAACTGCTTTTGTCACAGGGGGATCAGGTTTTGTTGGGGCTAATTTAATTCGGAGTTTACTATCAGAAAATTACCAAATCAAGGCACTAATCAGAGCGCAAAGTCCGCAAAATAATTTCAAAAACTTAGATGTAGAAATTATTAAAAGCGATCTCAACGATCCAGAACTCTGGAAGCAAATGCAAAACTGTGATGTGCTGTTCCATGTTGCTGCTCACTATTCCCTATGGCAAAAAGATAAAGATCTCCTATATCAAAATAATGTTTTAGGCACACGCAATATTCTTGCCGCCGCTCGTAAAGCTCAAATTCCTCGCACAGTCTATACAAGTTCTGTCGCAGCGATCGGGGTTAAAAGTAATGGTGAACCTGCCGATGAAAATTACCAAAGTCCCGTAGAAAAATTAGTGGGAGATTATAAAAAATCTAAATATTTGGCTGAACAAGAGGCATACAAGGCTTTTCAAGCAGGACAAGATATTGTCATTGTTAACCCGAGTACACCGATTGGTGGATATGATATTAAGCCCACACCCACAGGAGATATTGTTTTACGCTTTCTGCGTCGGCAAATGCCTGCCTATTTAAATACAGGGCTGAATTTAATTGATGTTAAGGATGTGGCTTTGGGGCATATTTTGGCATATGAAAAGGGAATTGCGGGCGATCGCTATATTCTTGGCAATCAAAACCTCACCCTTAAATCCATCCTCGATCAACTAGAGCGAATTACTGGACTTACCGCCCCAAAAATTCAAGTTCCCTACTGGCTGCCCTATACTGTGGCTTGGATAGATGAAAAAGTTTTACCTATATTTGGGCGATCGCCAACCATTCCCATTGATGGAGTTAAAATGTCGAAGCAAGTCATGTACTATAATCCTGCTAAAGCTATTAGAGACTTAGGTTTACCCCAAACAGCGATCGCCTCGGCTTTGACAGATGCTGTAGACTGGTTTAAATCTAATGGCTATGTCAAATAAGTATTCATTATCTAAATCTAAAGAAAATGTGAGCAGTTATGGGAATTGAACTAAAACAAGCTTTTGAAATCGGCAAGTACCTAGTCACCCAAAGGCTAAAGGGTAATAAAAAATATCCCTTAGTTCTAATGCTAGAGCCATTGTTTCGCTGCAACCTTGCCTGTAGTGGTTGTGGCAAAATCCAACATCCCGTAGAAATTCTGAAGCAAAATCTGACCCCAGAGCAATGCTTTAAAGCCGCCGAAGAATGTGGTGCACCTGTGGTCTCAATCCCAGGTGGCGAACCATTGTTACATCCACAAATTGATGAGATTGTCAAAGGCTTAATCAAACGCCGCAAGTTTATTTATCTCTGTACAAATGGCATTTTATTGGAAAAAAGCCTAGATAAATTTACCCCATCTCCATATTTGACTTTCATGATTCACCTCGACGGCATGAGGGAATGGCATGATAAATGTGTTGATCGCAAGGGTGTATTTGACATAGCCATTAAAGCCATCAAGGCAGCAAAGGCAAAGGGCTTCAGGGTTAATACCAATAGCACAATTTTCCAAGGCGCAAACCCCCAAGAAATGCAAGAATTTTTTGATTACCTGACTGAAATCGGGGTAGATGGCATGCAAATTTCCCCCGGCTACAGCTACGAATGGGCCCCAGATCAAGACCACTTCCTGCAACGTGAACAAACCCGTGCGCTCTTCCGTGAAATTTTAGCTCCGTTCAAAGCAGGTAAGAAAAAATGGAATTTCTACCACAATCCTTTATTCCTTGACTTCTTGACAGGGGAAAAAGACTATGAATGTACTCCTTGGGGCAGTCCTAGTTACAGCGTTTTGGGCTGGCAGAAACCCTGCTACCTATTAAATGAAGGCTATTACACGACATTTAAAGAACTCTTAGAAGATACCGACTGGAGCAAATATGGACGGGCAAGTGGCAACCCTAAATGTGCAGATTGTATGGTGCATTGTGGTTATGAACCAACCGCAGCGATCGATGCCTTAGAACCAGCCAATATGGGACGAGCATTTAGTAGCCTGTTCTAAGCAAATTAATTATTTAAAATTAGTAAAGGCAAGTGCACTGAAGATAAACTTCTTATTACACTTGCCTACTTTTTAGATGTTGATTAAGTCTTAAAACTTAGCGTTGCATATTTAGAAGTTCTTGGGGAGAGGCGAGTAAATCAACAGCAAGATACCTAATCTCACCTTGAGGATTAAGAGCAAACCGCCAAGCAATATTCATACCGACATTGACACCAAACCAAGGAGTTTGAACTTTTCCTGTAATCTTAACTTGTTTAGAACCATCGGGCAAAGCTTCGGAGATACCTTGTTGAGGCAGCATCTTTAAACCTTGACACTCTTCATTCATGTAAGCAACGATCGCTTCACGTCCGATAATTGGCTTTTGGAAAGGTGGTTGAAGCGCAGGGGATTCGGTTACAAATAAACTAATAGCAGCCTTAAAGTCAAAGGCATTCATATTTTCAATGTAGCTGAGAACCGCATATTCAGAAACACCAGCGATTTCAGACTTGGTTCTAAGGGAAAATGCCACTGGTTTGGCAGATGGTTCTTCAGGTTTTTTATAGTCAGTTTGAGCAGGATCGAAGCCCATATTCAGGACTGTGTTTCGCAACACGGTGATCTGTTGTCCAGCATCTAGGCTTTTAATAGTCTCAAGGACTGCATTGGCATCACCAGTAATTTCATAGCCAGCAGGAATCCGCGCAACCACACCGCTTTGCATCATTTCTCCCAATTCATACCAAAAGCCTAGTTTGGTATTAACGCTAAAAGAACCGTAGGAACGGCTAATGGGAGAATCCGCACGGGCGGCTAGGTCACGCATGACTTGAGTTTGGGCAGCAGGAGACATTTGCTTAATTTGATCTAAAATGCCTTGAGCTAAAATTAGTCGGGCAGCACCAGGAGCGGCAGGTGTAATGGAGCGACCCATCTCTGTATAGGCATACCATAACAAGGCTAATTGATCTTCAATATTTAGCTTGTCAAAGGCTGCAATAGTTGTGGGAACAGCACTAGCAATCAGGGTGCTAGGAAACATATTTTGGACGGACTCTAAGCTGGCAACCATAATAGTTTTTATAAGTTGTTATTTATCGTTTAAATTTTATCGCGAATCCCTACATTAAATTTGTAAATTAGAATTACGTAAACAACTTTGAAGTTTTACTCGGTAACTAAAGAAGATATTTATGTATACCTTTCCCAAGTAAGTTTTCCTAAATCTTCCTGCCAATACCAAGATAGGGTCGGCGGGGTCGGTGGTAGATTCAGTGCTAATCTTGGCGTTTCTGTGGCAAGAGCGATCGCTTCGATGGGAGTACAGATGCCCCAAAGTACAAGATTTTTTACACAATCTAATAAGGATAAGGTCGTACCAGATAGGGTACCGTCGGCTAGGCGAGCCGTAAAATCTTTGACCTCAATGGAGCGATCGTCCCACGGATAAGTGCCATCGGGTAAGCCCAAGGGTGCCAAGGCATCGCTTACCAATACAATCTTTTTACCTTTTAGCCGAAATAAAATATCAACCATTTGGGGATGGACATGAACACCATCAGCAATCAAACCACAGTACACATCTTTATTTAAAATTGCCGCCCCTAATAACCCAGGTTCCCGATGATGTAGGGACGGCATGGCATTAAAGGCATGGGTGATCATGGAAGCTCCAAGGGCAAAGGCAGACTGAGCTTGACCAGAGGTGGCTGTAGAATGTCCCAGACTAACGATAATGCCCCGTTCTGTTAAAAATGGAATTACAGAATCCGTAGAATCTAGCTCTGGGGCAAGGGTAACAAGCTTGATAATTTCTAAATGATCACCTACAAGTTTCTCTAACTCTTGGATATTTAAAGGTTTCAGATATTGTTTGGGATGCGCTCCTCGTTTTTCGGGATGGAAAAAGGCGCATTCTAGATGTACTCCTAAAATTTGGGCTGAGTTGGGAACTTCTTTAAGATTTGAGATCGCCTCATGAATATGACTTAAAGAGCTTAAAATTTTCTCTGGCGCATTCGTTACTAAAGTTGGTAAAAATCCATCAATGCCGCACGACCATAGATATTGACAAATTTTAGGTAAAAATTCTTTGTTATGGGCATTCAGTTCATTAAAAGCAACACCTAAAGCTCCATTAATTTGTAAATCAATTCCACCACTAGAGTTACAGATAAATTCAGGCGATCGCATATTTGTAAATTAAGAGTTAACGCGATATGCAACTACAGCCAACCCTCATCCCCTTTTCCCAAAGCAGGAGAAGGGGAGTAAGAAATTATCAAAGTCCCTCTCTCGCTCTAGGAGAGGGATTTAGGATGAGGGCAATCAAAGAAGTCGCATATCGCATGACTTAATTGAGATTTTTATTTGCCAGTCTTAGTAGGGTTTTCGATGTTAATTCTATGGTATTCCTGATCGCTTTTGAGGAGAAGTTTGCCATCCCTATCGAGCTTTAAGTTACGTCCACGCCAGTTCATACTATTACTAAACCAGCTATAGAGCCAAATACCAAAGCTGAGTAAATCTCGGATGGGTACTAGCCACAGAAATTTTAATGCAGTTTGATCCCTAAGTCCCCATACTGCCACGACCCAAGCTAGGATCATGCGACTTGTTAAGGCGATCGCTACTCCAATCCAACCCCACCTCGAACCACCAGATAGGACTAAAAATATGAGACTTGTAGCTATACCTTGGGTGAAAAATAAGCCTAAATAACCAAGGGGACGAGATACTTTTGTACAATATGCCCAACGTAATTGACGGTTGAGTAAGTCTTGCCAGCTATTAGTGGAAATTAAGTGATCAATAATGTAGCTAGACAAAATAACTTTATAACCAGCTTTTTCTGTTAAATAACCAATTTGATAGTCATCTGCTAGATATTCGGCGATCTCTTCAAATCCACCAATTTCTGTTAAAACCAGTTTAGGAATAGCAATAGTAGTACCAAGGGCAAATTTCAAACCCTCTAATTGATTTGCTACTAATACGCTGGCTAAATAATCTGTGGAAATTCCCACAGCCTCTAAAGTTGCTACCCATCCTTGCATAATTGGTCGATATAGGCAGGTAACAGCCCCAATTTCTGGATTAGCTAAAGGCTGCACTAAGCTCTTGAGATAGGCTGGATCGACTCTGACATCACTATCTGCTAACACTAAAATTTCATGCTTAGCATGGGGTAAAGCATTTGCCAGATTACTGATTTTATAATTATTCCCAATTAGGCGATCGCTCTGCACTAATTCAATATCTACGAGAGGAAAATCCTTAATTATTTGCTGAATTACGGTAATGACGGGATCATGGTGATCGCGTACTGCAAAAATCATTTGATACTGCGGATAAGCTTGAGTACAAAACGACGCAAAATTTTGATAAGTATCCTGATCTAAGCCGCACACAGGCTTAAGGATAGTGATCGGCGGATAAAAGGCTAATTTCAGGGGATTTTCATCTATGTCCTGTAGATTGGGTTTGGCAAAAAAAGCGATCGCCGCATAAATTCCATACCAGTAATAAATAATGGCTGGAACACACAAAATTAGCCCAAAAAGACATATCACCTAAATAAAAGCCTAATAAAAATTGGATTTTGCTAAAAATGTACTATTCTAAATCCACAAAACCACATAAAATTAGGCGGATTCGATTAGATATTTCAGACTCTCAGTTTATTTTACTGGAGCCCAATAGAGGAGTGAGCCAATGAATATACGTAAAGATGCCCTAGAAGTTCTTAAAGAGACCAGTCGAACTTTCTACATTCCAATTAGTCGATTACCCTCAGGTTTACAGGAAGCAGTAGCTTCAGCTTATCTATGTATGAGAGCAATTGACGAAATTGAAGATCATCCAAATTTAGATAATGCCATTAAATCCGACTTATTACAGAAAGTTAGTGTAATTTTACAATCGGGTCGAGATAGTTTTGCTCTAAATAGTTTTACTCAAGCCCTCAGCACCCACGATCACGTATTGCCAGAGGTTTCCCTTAGAATTGGAGAATGGGCAATGATGGCTCCACCTTCCATTGCTCCTAGGGTTTGGGATGCTACAGCCGCAATGTCCGATCGCATGGCATACTGGGCAAACCGTAATTGGCAAATTCATACCGAAATAGATTTAGATGGTTACACCTTTAGTGTTGCTGGAGCTGTGGGTTTATTATTATCAGATCTATGGGCTTGGTATGATGGCACTAAAACAAATCGCATCCAAGCGATCGGCTATGGTCGAGGCTTACAAACTGTAAATATTCTCAGAAATCGCCCAGAAGATCTGCTGCGGGGTGCGGATCTTGTCCCAGATGGTTGGACGAAAGAAGACCTAATTGCCTATGCCCGCCGTAATCTGGCTCTAGGTGATACCTATACCAAGGCTTTATCTCGTGGAGCGGTGTTGGATTTTTGTCAGATCCCTTTAACCTTAGCTCATGCTACTTTAGAGGCGATCGCCCACGGCGCAGACAAATTAACAAGGTCTAACGTTATGGCATTAATTGAGCGAGTATGTAGTTAAGTAAAATCAAATAAATATATTTAGCTAGACTAAGACCTAGAGCGAGACTTAAATACTGGGAGTAATTAAATGTCATCAAAAATCAAAGAATGGGCAGAATTTGAGCAAACAATACCTGAAAGTACTAGCGATCGGGTACCTTACACGCCCCAAAATCATCGGCGCATTCTTTGTGTATTTCCTAAATACAGTCGTTCCTTCGGCACATTTCATTATTCCTACCCACTTACAGGTCATGTCAAAGCTTTTATGCCGCCCCAAGGCATTTTAGTGGTGGCAGCCTATCTCCCTAAACAATGGGATATTCGGTTTATTGATGAAAATATTAAATCTCCCACCAGTAAGGATTATCAATGGGCTGATGCCGTAATTGTCAGTGGAATGCACATTCAGCGTCCTCAAATTAATTTAATTAATGAATTGGCTCATCGCCACGGCAAAATCACAGTTATTGGTGGACCTTCGGTTTCGGGTTGCCCTGAATACTATCCTGAATTTGATATTTTGAATTTGGGCGAGTTAGGAGATGGCAGCGATCGCATGATTGAATATATAGACCTGCACACAGACCGCCCCCAAACCCAAATTAGGTTTGAAGCCAAGGAACGCTTACCGCTAAATCAATTTCCTGTGCCTGCCTATGATTTACTGAATATTAATGATTACTTTTTGGCTAATATTCAATTTTCTAGTGGTTGCCCCTATCGCTGTGAATTTTGTGATATTCCTGAACTTTACGGACGCAATCCTCGCCTTAAGGAACCAGAGCAAATTTTAGCAGAACTTGATGCCATGCTAGCTGGGGGGAATCCTGGTGCTGTATATTTTGTCGATGATAATTTTGTGGGCGATCGCCGCGCTGTGATGAAATTATTACCACATTTAATTGATTGGCAAAAACGTAATGGCTATCCTATCCAATTTGCCTGTGAAGCCACCTTAAATTTGGCTCAAACTCCCAAGCTACTGGAAATGATGCGAGAGGCATACTTTTGTACTGTATTTTGTGGGATTGAGACCCCTGAACCCGATGCTTTACTGGCGATCGCCAAGGATCAAAACCTAAGTATGCCCATTCTAGAGGCAATTAAAATCCTCAATAGCTATGGCATGGAGGTAGTTTCGGGGATTATTATTGGATTTGATACGGACACCCCAGAAACTGGCGATCGCATTATGGAATTTATTAAGCGATCGCAAATCCCCATGTTAACAATCAATTTACTCCATGCCCTCCCCCGCACTCCCCTCTGGCGACGCTTGGAACTAGAAAATAGATTAGTTTTAGATGAGGCTTTAGAATCTAATGTCAAATTCCTCATGCCCTACGATCAAGTTGTAGAAATGTGGAAACGTTGTGTATCTGCCGCTTACGATCCAGAATTTCTCTATGAACGCTTTGCCTACAACATGGAGCATACCTATCCTAATCGCTTTCCCGTTCCCAATAGTCCCGCCCGCACCTCTTGGGCAAATATTCGTAAAGGTTTAACAATTTTAAGCAATATTCTGATTCGGATTGGGTTGTTTAGTGATTATCGTCAAACTTTTTGGAAAATGGCAAAACCCGCACTCAAAACTGGCAATATTGAAGCCGTAATTCACGTTGGGCTTGTGGCACATCATCTAATTAGCTTCACCAAAGAATGTACCCAAGGGCAAGAGTCAGCGTCATTTTACTCCCAACGGCTCAAGGAAGAGTTAATCACTCCCCATAAGTGAGTTGCTGAATGCCCTCTACATGAAAATAGTTTGGCAATCAAAATGAAACCTTAGAAAGTACCTGCAAAGATTTTAAGGAGCCTTGGATTAACCTAAAAGCGGCTATGGGTTGTTTGCTAAAAGCGATCGCCATGGCTAAAGGTTTTAGATTGCCCTCTCGGTCAATAGCTTGGTCTAGGTTGGGTAAATCGTAATTACTATCATCACTTACCACCCGAATCATGCCTACGGGGATATTTAGCTTCTTAAAAAATTCCAAAATCACATATCCTTCCATATCCACAACATCGGTTTGGGTGGTTTGATGGAGATATTGCTTTTCACTAGCTAGATAGATCAGGCGATCGCTTGTTAGGGCTTTAACTAAGGTAAATTTATTTCTAATATCAGGCTTAAGGCAACATTCAAGGAATTCGTTTGCGGTTTGCAGTTTGGTTAAATCAAGGCATTCTGTATAAATTGCAATATCGCCAACTTTAAGATGCGGATTTAAACTGCCACATAGTCCCATGGCGATCGCCTGCTGAAACTGTTGAGGCTCTTCCAAAGTTTCTAAATACTTGCTTACGGCTAGACAACCAATGGGAATCGGTAAAATTACTAAATTTTGATTAGTTTTAAGATTTTTTCTAACCGCCTGATATTCTGCTCCTTGGGGAACTAGAATCAGAGTCTTTGGGGAATTAGAGATGTGATTAGGCAAGGCTGACTGTCCAAACTGCGCTAATTTAGGATAGCAAAATATTGACCTAGCAGAATGCGTAACCGTTTTAATATCTCCAAGTATGCAATTAAATATTCATGGCTAACTCTTCTAGTGTGGTTAGTGGTGAGTATTGCTGGGATTTTTGCCTTCTCTTCCCTTAAATATGCCCTGTTTCCTGATGTGACTTTTCCTGTGGTGGTGGTAAGTGCATCAGGCGCATCCCAATCTATATCTGATACTGAATCTCAAATTACGAAGCCCCTAGAGCAAGACTTAAAAGCGATCGCAGGTGTGAGTTCTATGCGTTCGACCACATTTAGCGATCGCTCGGTAATTAGTTTGGGCTTTGATGTTGGTACCAATTTAGAAACTTCTACGCAAAAAGTTAAAGATATAGTTAAGCAGGTTAAACTTCCTACCAATACATCCTTACAAGTAATTCCGATCAACTTAAATGAGTCGGCGGCAGTTAGTTATACCTTTACCTATAAAGCTTCTCCCAGTCTTGATCAAGCCAAGTTACAGGACTTAACCGATCTAGCAAAGACAGGCATTTTACCGCCACTTCAGTCCTTAAAAGGCGTATTAAAAGTAGAACTCCTCGGTACACCTACGCCCCTACCTACCCAGATTAGCCCCGCCAGTTTTAGTGAATTTATAAAAAATACTTTTACCAGCACCAAAATTAGAATTAATGGTAGAGATGCCCTAGCGGTGGAAGTGATTAAACGTAGTGATGCCAATACCTTGGAAGTAGTTGATTTAGTCCAAGCAGCTATAGAAAAGTTGCGATCGCAATTTCCCGATTTAGAATTTACCCTCGCCTCGACCCAAGCTGAATATATCCGTGAAGCTACCCATGCCACCATTGACTCTCTCATCCTTGCTGTCATTTTATCTGTAGTCGTAATCTATCCTTTTTTAAGGGACTGGAAAGCTACGGTAATTTCAGCGTTGGCAATTCCGATTTCTCTCCTTGGCACATTTATTGTGATGGCAATTATGGGCTTTAATCTGGAAACCATTACGTTACTGGCATTAGCATTGGTAATTGGGATCGTTGTGGATGATGCGATCGTAGATGTGGAAAATATTAGCCGTCACTTAGATCAAGGAGAATCACCCTTTAGAGCCGCAATTAGAGCCACCCAAGAAATTGGCTTAACCGTTACTGCTGCCACCCTAACCATAGCAGCGGTGTTTCTGCCCGTAGGCTTAATGTCAGGAACTTTAGGGCAATTTTTTAAACCCTTTGGCATTACTATTTCCGCCGCAGTTTTAATTTCTTTAGCCGTAGCTCGCACCCTTTCCCCGTTATTAGCTGCCCATTGGCTAAAAGGCAAACCTTGGAACCAACAGCAGGAAAATAATCGTGATGGGTTGAATGCTTTTTATGGCAGAGCTTTAGTATGGTCACTAGATCATCGCTGGCTTGTTGTTGGCATATCGGTTTTAATTCTTGGGCTAGGCTTGGCTTTGATCCCTTTTGTACCTAAAGCCTTTATTCCCAAGCTTGATCGCGGTGAATTTAATATTACCTATACGGCTCCCCTTAATCTTTCTGCTCCATCTGCGGCTTTATTCCGTCCTAATCCCCCTGTTAATCCTAGTTCTGTAAATTCTCAAATTAATCCCCTAGTCCAATTTAATCCTCTCACTAATTCGGCAACGGTGGCTAAACAGCTAGAGGCATCGGTTCTTAAATCTCCTGAAGTTAGGACTGTGTTTACAACTATTGGCAATGGGCAGGGGCAACCAAATAAGGGCAATTTATATGTGAAGTTAAAGAGCGATCGCTCTCTTACAACCTCAGCTATGCAAGATCAACTGCGGACGACTTTACCAGTAATTAAGGATGTTGCCATCAGCATTGAAGATATTCAGTTTGTGGATACAGGCGGCGAAAAACCTCTACAAATTACGCTCATTGGTGAAAATATTGAAGATTTAAGAAAAACTGCGATCGCAATTCAGACAAAAATCCAAAACCAAGCGGGACTAGAGGATATTAAAATCACTAATGACACCGAAATAGAACGACTCAATGGGAACCGAGTTGTTTACATTACTGCTAATCTTGGTAAAAATATTGCCCTCGGTACTGCTACGGATCAAGTGGTGGCGATCGCGAAACCCCTCTTACCCACAGGCGTAACCATTGATCTAGGAGGAGATTCGGAACGATTAAATTCAATCTTGACTAGTTTTGCTGGCACCTTAGGCTTATCGGTAATTTGTATTGCTGCTGTTCTCATATTTTTATTTGGCAACCCTATTGATCCCTTGGTTATAGTGCTAACC
>Ga0209591_10004082_pt1 | contig 16702 bp, 14 predicted proteins | sample MAT01_FD_187207 | JGI IMG/M metagenome (GOLD analysis project Ga0209591, IMG submission 187207) | Freshwater microbial communities from Lake Fryxell liftoff mats and glacier meltwater in Antarctica - MAT-01 (SPAdes) (version 2) | ecosystem: Environmental > Aquatic > Freshwater > Ice > Liftoff... | reverse complement strand
CGAAACATACTGTTAGCGGGTTTTCAGATGCATTTGACCAAACCCGTAGATGCTGCCGAGTTAGTGGCGGTGGTTGCCAGCCTGACGGGACGTACCGGCAGGTGCTAAAACTCAAGTGTATTGAGCTGGTCTTTTTACTGCTTGTGTCGCCTGTGAGCTTTGGGTAGAGGAGCAATTGCATAAATATTTGATTAATACGAAAACCGCAGATTTAAGGCAGATGCAGCGCCGATATACGCGGATGCTTTCTAGAGAAATTGCGGCTCGGATTTAGGGCGATCGCGCTGTCTGCGCGATCGCGCCAAGCATTCATATCATGTCCGGTCGATTACCATAACAAAAAGGTTTGTAGTGCGGACTTCAGTCCGTTCAATATTGCGGACTGAAGTCCGCACTACAAACCGAAATTAAACATTTTTTATTTTCATATTTTTTGCCAGAATCCGCCATCAAAGAAACTTGGTTTCTGATACCTTTGCCCGCTGACTTATGAAACCCGATTTCTTCCGAAATTTATCATTGCCAAACCCAAAACTCCTAGAAACCGGGTTTGTAGCCCCACGTATCATATCATGTCCGGTCGGCGATCGGTTCGTTCGTAGTGCGAACTTTAGTCCGCAACCCAAGAGCGGACTTTAGTCCGCACTACGAACCAATTTTATCGTCGATCAAACTGTCCAAAATGTTGTTATTGTGACAGTGACAACGAGCTAAATTATTTCTATATTTTTCGATAAATTAGTGCAACTGATGCAGCGCAAAACTATATCAAAAAAGTTAGGCCTAGAATTCAACAATTTTAACAACAGAAGTTGAGTTAAATCTGTTCTTCTCCTTGATTGAAACGCTGAATTCCTTGATTTTCCTCGACGCGAACAATACCATCATTGGGAATATTGATGATACCTGTGAATGACTCTTGACTTGCGGGCCCAACTTGTTCCTTGTTTTTGCGATCGGCAAGTTCGCGCTGCAACTTGTCAATTGTATGTTGAAAACGAGCTGCTTGTCTGAGCATTTCCTGTTCTGAAAAATCCAGCAATTGAATCAAATTGGCAATTTGATACTCCAGGAATTGGGTTTCGTGAAAATTATGATTTATTGCCGATTCTTCAGCATTATTTGAAGGATCGAATACAATTTTTTCATCACCAAGTAACAAAGCTGTTTTGACACTAAGTGCTAAATATTTAAACATTTGGGCCGTAGCTGGTGGAATTTTCACTTTCAGGAACATCACTACCGCAAACAAACTTCCAGAGGGCAGAATTCCCCCAAATCCCAAGACAGATTTGACTTGGTAGGGAATAATTAAGGAATCTTGTTCGGGAATCAAGGGACTGCCTTTTGCCTCAGATACGTGAAAAATATTTAATACTGCGGGTTCTAATTGCAGTAATCTTTCTCGTTCGATTCCGATGACTGTAGGAATGTCTAAACCAAACTGCTTGATTATTTCCGAAATCGGCTGCATTTGGGCTACTAATTCGGCGTTAACTAACCCAATAGCAGTATTTTCTGCTGCTGTATGCCGAGAATTCCAATGGGTTTCTGCGCCTGCTGCTGCTAGCAAAGTCCAGCATTTCATGTCGGCGGCAGGAGAATTGCCGTTCATCAAGCGGCGGGCGGATTGTTGCAAAGAGTCTTCTAATTCTCCGTAGGGATGAGTTTTGAATAAACGCACCAAAACACAGGTATTTTCTCCAGTTTGGGAATTGCAAAAATGTTGATAAATAAATTTAACAATTTTCTGGCTGCAGGCTTCCATACTAGCTGTATTTCTACCTAGCTGCCGCAGGACTAAGCTGCATTTCGCCATGTCTTGCGGGGTAAATCGGCTTATATCGTACATTAAAAAACGCTCTCCCAGAACTCAAACACTCTTTTTCATTTATCGTTAAGGCCGCTACCGCATCCGGATCTTACTGAGAGGTTTGAAAAGTGTTAGTTAAAAAATGCAGCAATAGTGTGGAAGGATACAGAAATTAAGGCTAAGGGAAAAAATCTCTCCCGTAGGGGGCGCTGGTTCAAGCCCAGAAAGGCGGATGTATGCTGTTGGAAAGGATTTTTGACGGTGACTCGCGCACAGAAATTAGACTTGAGTTGTAAAAATATTGGATTGATCCGTTAACCGCAGATATCAAGCAAATTGACGCTTTATCGACGCAGATGCATTCAATAATTGAAAGCGACTGAGTGCAAGAGGTTTACTGTAGAAACGGGAATTTTTTACCGCAGTCAGGCAATATGTAAAGGTTCGATCGTTCAAATTTCAATTTTCGGGAAAAGAAAAACTGAATTCCGAACGATCGAACATATTGCAGCAATGTCAATTGAGGATTTTTCGTGGGGGCGGGTTGATTTAACCTGTCTGCTGGCTGACGCGGCTGTTGGCGAAGTAAGTCGCTACAGCCTATTGAGAAAGGTGCAATATCTCAGAACGATCGAACTTTTCTTTTGTAATACCAATTTCATAAAGTAGCGCTAGATATTACCCCCCCAACCCCCCCGCGAGTTCGGGGGGGCTTCGGACTTCATCTGTAGCACATCTTTAGAAAAATGGTATAAGTAGATGGTTTGTTTAAAACTTTTCACCGCCCCAAACAATTTTACTGAGTAGGTTGAGACTTTGCTTGCAGAGCATCTTTAGCTGACAATCCTCCATCTTGAATGCCAAAATACCACAAACTAGCAGCAGCTTCGGCGCGAGTTACGGATTTTTGGGGCTGAAACAGAGTTGTAAAACCAAAAACGCGACGTATATTCGCCAAATCTCCATTGTTGAAATCAGCTAAAATTGCTCGCGAGGCTTGGGAGTTAATTTTAGAAGTATCTTGAAAACCCCATTTTTCTTTCACAGCGTCAATGTTAGCTGTAGGTAAAATTTGACGAGTATCTAAAGGCACTTTCCAGAGAATCATTGTTTCGCGAGTTAAAGGTGCATCCGGGCGAAATTTCACGTCTTTTGTGTCTCCTGAAAGCGAACTCGGAATTAAACCTGCTTCTGCTAAACCTTGAATTGCTGAAAAATCCGGGTCTGTTTTGGGTACGTCAGAAAAGGCTGGTGTGCTGGATTTTACTGCTAATCTAATTTGTTTGGCTTGACGGTTGGCATAAATCTGGTTGTTTGCTGCTACTAACCAGCGGGCGTATTCGCGGCGGGCGATTGTGTTGTTGGGTTTGGGTAAAGTGCTGCCAGTTTCTAAGTTAGCATTTTCTGTAGATCGCACTTTCAGCACTTCCAACTGAGCCAAATCTGCCACATACTGTTGCAACTGTTGAGGAATTTGGCTGTCTAATTCGCTAACTTTTGCTGATTTTGGCGAAGCTGATGGCGCTGGGGTGGTTTCCTCTGAGTTAGATGGAGTTGGTGAAGCGGTGGGAGATGGGCTAGACTCGGAATTGTTAGGTTGGGGACTGGTGGCAATTTCTGAACCATCTTTGCTGTAGTCGATCGCAAATTCTGTAGAACCCCCTACTTTCTGAGTAGGAGAAAGCGACACTGTTACCCGCAAATTATCTCGGGTTGCGACTAAAGCACCTTCTGTGTCGGCGGTGGGGCGGCTGACTATTTGCCAGTTGTCGCGCCCAAATTCTGTGGTGTAAAAGTTCTGCACGGAATTAATCGGATCTGTGCTTTCCCAGCGCAGCCGCACAGTTTTTGGCGACGGATCGGTTTGTCCGCCAACTTCGATTAACTGAGCATTAGGATAGAGTGGAATCTCGGTGGGGAAATCGGGAGGAAGTTTGGCGGTTGTGCTGGTTTCGACTGCTGGCGGAGGAGGCGGGGGAGATAAAACTACTGGATTTTGTTGTAATTTGGGATCGGCTGCTAAAGATTCTTCGAGTGCTTTGCTGTTGGGGCTGTTTGCACAAGCTGTGACAGCAGCTAGCAGACACAGGGCCACCCAAGTCTTTACACTAGCGAGTATATTGGTTTTATTGGTTTTACTGGTTTTAGCTTGCCCGATCGACTTGCGTTGTCGTTGAGTAAATATAGTATTCAGCATAAATCCCTCGTTTGCGGATATCTTTCTAGGCTAACGCAGATCGATCGGGCAAATATAATTTTTACCCAAATGAAATTGCTGCATTTATTCCTAGTTACTGCTACATTACTGATATTCCCTGTCAAGTTTGCCACTTTAGCAAAAGCTCAAGCCGCCCCGCAGCGGCCTGCTTTTGAGATGCCAGAGTGGCAGCCGTTTTGCTCGGCGATGGGTTTGTTTGCGATCGATATGCCGGGAAATCCTAAAATTAATGCCGAAACTTTTTCAAGTCAAGTTCTCGCTCATACTTACAGATCTGTCTTAAAAAACAAAGACACTTATTTACTTCAATACTTCGATCTCGATTTTCGGCTCAGCAACAATAATAGTAATAATAATATCAAAATTACTTTAAATAATGCGGTTGATTTCTTTGTTGTGGGGGCAAATGCTAAATTGCTGCAAGTGCGGGATATTTCCCTCGGCAGCTATCCGGGAAAAGAGTTTGAGTTTCAACCGCTTTCCCCCACTGCACCTGTAGGTGTGGGCCAAGTATTTTTGGTAGAAAGCCGCGTTTACGGGCTGGTTGCGACTACTTCAAAACCAGAAAACGCTCAAAGATTTCTTGACTCTTTCCGTTTGTTTTGAAGCCAGAAAATCGGCAACTAATTGTTTGCGGCGTTTAACCAATTTAACCGAGGTGGGTAAGATGTTCGAGGTGCGAGGGGAAAATTAGTTGGGAGTGGCGATCGAATTTATTAATAAAATTTAGACTCTTCAACTTTGTTTGCACGAAAATATTGGCTTGGGGAACGAAAAATCTCGCGAACGATCGGGTTTTTGAGGAATAGTGCGTCTAGGACTAATGATATAGCCTTTCTCAGAAAGATGAGGTACGCGAACGGCATAGGGCATAGGGCATAGGGCATAGGGCATAGGGCATAGGGCATAGGGCATACCTCACTTTTTTGAGAACCGCTATAGCCTTTCTCAAAAAGGTGAGAATTTTAGATTTTAGATTTTAGATTTTAGATTGGGGGATTGAGAACTCGATCGGTCAATACCCGATCGTTCCCTCAACCCGCTACAAGTTAAACTCGACGCAGTACATTATTTTATTTTTTGTCATCTATCTAACGAAATACATACACCACTTAGGTAAATGGCACAATTAGAAGGATGCCTCGGAAGTCCAAACCCTGATTCTATCGATCTAATACTGCGTCTGACGCACCCTACAAGTTGGTGGCAGTGTGACAATTGCGTAAGTCCTAATATAAAAATTACACCTGTGGAGCGATGTAACAACTTCCTCAAATTTATATATTGGAGATCAGGATTTTTCCGCACCAAGCACAAACTACGTCGCCAACACAGATTGTGTTAGGCGCGGCGCAGTGCTCAACCAAGTCTAGACTCATCGAAAGCTTACCCAGAGGTTATTAAATTTTATGAACAAACTAACACCAATTGTGATCAGCGCTCTCCTATTATTTGGAGCTGCAGCTTGCAGCGATGGAGCTAAAACTAGCGCTGACGCTCCTAATTCTACCACCACCACACAAAATGCCACCAGCCCGCCCGCAGCGGAGACGGTTAAAAAAACTCAGGCCGACGCCACTAGCGAGATTCGCAAAAACCAAGCAAATTCTGATATCAGGGCCCGAGAACAGCGCAACAACGTGACGGGAGGCGATGCAATCAGAGCCGATGGCGACATCCAAAGTGAAGTTCGCTCCAAGTTGGAAGTCAACATCACTAAAGGTCAGCTAAATGTTGAGGCAAAAGACGGGGTTGTCACCGTAGCTGGCACAGTTCCCAATGAAAAAGATTTAGCTAAAATTGAGCCGCTAGCTAAAGAAATTAAGGGTGTCAAAATGGTGAACGTTACGGCTACTGTTGCCCCCGCTGCACCTGCATCGCCTAAGTAATAAATTAGCAGGAAGAAGCAATAAGGCCCTTCGGCTACGCTCAGGGTAAAAAGAAGGAAAAGGGAAAGAAGGAAGAGAGAAAAGGGAAAATTGGGCGTTTTAAAAGTGCTTTTAAAAGCAGCTCTCAATGCTTAGGTGACTCTTCCTTCCGGGTAACGGGTTTTAAGTTAAAAGTTTTAAGATTCACGCACTCAAAACTCCCAACTCAAAACTCGTGCAATACCTGCAATTTTCCATTCCCAATTTCAGATTTCCAATTCCTGAAAATTAGGGTAAACCGGCCTGAAGAAAGAGGCAGAAGTTATTCCTAGCGACCGATGAAAAATGTGCAAAAAAAATGACTAAATGTGATTAATGGCAGCAAGCAGAGCCTAAATTCTGTAGTTGTGTAAAAGTAGTTTATTTTGAAGGACAAAAAAATGGCTTTAGGTCAAAACAAGCGAGCTGTAGGATCTTTTTCTAATTACCGCGATACGGAATTAGCCCTGATGGAACTGCAAAGTACCGGGTTTCCGATGAATAAAGTTTCGGTAGTTGGGGAAAGTCTCAACGGGAACGAAATTGGGGGCGCTAGCACTGCTAAGAGTACCGATGAGAAAGCGGGGGGCGGCGCGAAAGCTGGCGCGACGGCGGGAGTCGTGACGGGCGGTTTGATTGGGTTGCTCGGCAGCATTGGGGCGCTGGCGATTCCGGGAGTTGGCCCGATCATGGCGGGGGGCGCGATCGCGACTCTGCTGGCCGATACTGTTGTCGGAGGTGCGATTGGGGCTGCTGCGGGCGGTTTGGTGGGCGGCTTAATAGGTTTGGGAGTTCCCGAAGACAAAGCTAAAGTTTATAGCGATCGCGTCTCGCGCGGAGAATATTTGGTATTCGTAGAAGGAACAGATGCCGAACTTGCCACTGCTGAAGGTATTATGAGCGTGCGGGGCATTCAGGATTGGGGCATTTACGATGTGCCGGCAGACACCGGCCGCAGAGCTTCGGGCCGCGACAAGCGCGCTGTCGGGGTATTTTCAACCCGCCGCGAGACCGAGCACGCCCTGGGAGAACTCAGAACAGCCGGTTTTGACATGAATCGGGTTTCGGTTATCGCTAAAGATGCTGATGCTCAAGGGGACATCGCAGGGATTGACGTGCACGACAGCGCCGACAACAAGGCTGATGAAGGGGCGACCAAGGGCGCGCTCACAGGCGGCACTTTGGGTGGTTTGACGGGCTTGTTGGTGGGTCTGGGCCTGGTGGCCATTCCTGGTATCGGGCCGATTATGCTGGCTGGAGCTGCGGCTACGACGATCGCCACTACACTGGCCGGTACTGCTTTGGGTGCGGCTGCAGGCGGCTTGATCGGAGCTTTGGTCGGTTTGGGAATTCCTGAAGAGGAAGCTAAAGCATACAGCGATCGGGTGTCGAGAGGAGATTATTTGGTACTGCTTGACGGTAGCGAAGCAGAAATCGCTAAAGCTGAAAAGATTCTGAGCCGCGGCGGCATTCAGGATTGGAGCATCTACGACCATCCCAGCAGCGTCGATGGCGCTCGGGCAGATTACGGCGCTCCCGGCACACCGGGCGTTGGTACTAGGGCTGGTATTTACGACCCCAATCAGGGCCTGACCGGCCATCCGAGAGCTTAATACTTCAAACTCGGTTTGGGTATTGTTTCTAGGAACGGCAGGGTAGTGCCGTTCCCGCACTCGGATTGTGTATGGCGTGTTGAGCGCTTTGTCGATCGAATTATCTCAAAAGTCAGCTTTTTTTGTGAAAGCTGGCTTTTGTTTTGTTTTGGAAACTTAAAAAAAGCGACACCATTCAACAGTTGATCGTTGACAGCAAGCACAGCATCGCGGGAGCAAGTACCAGCCTCGCGGGGCTTTTTTTCGGGAAATCTCAGGCGAGAGATCGCCTGTTTTTTGCTTCGCCCGGCCCTTGGGAGCGAGTGAGGGAAACAGCCGGACAGTTGGATTTCACTGGACGCGAGTACAGTGGGGGGAGGTGAAACTAGCTGATCTGATAGGGTTCTGCTTTGAGGGGCGATGGAAGATAGAAGGCAGAAAGTAGAAGACATTCGGATTTGAAGCTTCGAGTTCTTATTTCTTTCTGGCACTAATAAATGCGATCGCCCGTACCGGCAATTTTTCGGCTCAGAAGGGGGCGGGGATAGCGCCAGCAATACCCCAAATAGGCGATCGACCTTGACAAGGGCGATCGACAACTTATCGATATTTTGGGAGTTTGGCAAATGGTTAGTAGTTAATAGTTAGCGATTAGCAGTTAGTATAAATACAACTAACAATTAACAACTAACATCACCCGCAACTAACTATTAGCAAAATAAGACTTACAGGACTTACACGCGGGGGCGATAAACTCTGTTTATTAATGACTCCCTGGGTGGAAAACCCAAAATTTGTTACGAAAAACATGGTTAATTTTCGTAAGTTACAACTAGGCAGCCCTGTCTGGCGCGTGTCAAACGCTTGGTTAAAACTGCCTGAAACACTTGAAATTTGGTAAGAAACGAGGGTGTGCACCGCGCACCGGTTGACTTGGTTTCTCATCGCGGGGCGATCGGTTGAGTTTTTGGCTACCGTCTTAGACCCACCGTTCAAGATTAGCCGGTGCTGGTGGCACACCCTACATTCTGACTATATTTCAAGTATTTTGGAGACTTTCAACCAAACTCATCAAACAGGCCCTACAGGGCTGGTTATAACTCAATACGGTTCACTTAAGATTGTCCGAAGAGAGGCACGTTAGCTTTCGCGATCCGTTCGCTTTTATGCGTTCCCGTTCCCCGTAGGGGTTCCCGAAGGGTAGGGTAGGAAAGCAATCGCAGTATCTATTTTTCATAGTTTTTTACCGCCTGGATCGTCTTAAGTAAACCGTATTGGGTTATAACTAAGTTAACAGAGTGATGCTAGAAATCAACCAGTTTTGACAATTTTTACTGTAGCCGTATCGATTGAAAAAAACTGACTAGCCAACACGATACAACCAACTTTCAGACAACATAGAAGATCGAGAAACTAAGGAAACTCACTCAACTTTTTTTATGAATTTCACTGAGATTTTAAGTGCCGATGAACTTTTAACTAGACATAGAAACGGGGAACGAGATTTTCGAGGGGCGAACCTCATTGCAGCTCATTTGATTGAAGCTAATCTCAGTCGCACAAATTTGAGCAGCGCTAATTTGAAAGGAGCCAACTTAATTAGAAGCAAACTAATTGGAACTAATTTAAACGGTGCCGACTTGAGCGGAGCTAATTTATCTAAGGCGAAATTAATTGAAGCTAACCTCGGCAGTTCTAGTCTAACTGGAACTGTGGCGATCGGAGCCGATTTTAGCGGGGCAAATCTCAGCGGAGCAATATTGTCTCGCGCTGACTTGAGCAAAGCTGTTCTGACTGGAGCGAGTTTAGTAGGAGCTTGTTTGCTCAGCGGCTCGAAACTAACTGAGGCTAATTTGAGCGGGGCGACGCTGAGCCGAGCAATCATGAGCGGAGTTGATTTAAGCAGAGCAAATCTGACTAGAGCGATTCTCAGCGAGGTAGATTTGAACGGGGCGAACCTGAGCGGAGCAACTCTAATTCGGGCTTATCTTAATCGCGGAAATCTCGGCGGTGTCAATTTGGTTGGGGCTTATTTGAGCGAAGCAAGTCTGCGGGAGGCTTGTATTTGCGCTGCTAATTTGAGCAATGCTGACTTGAGCGGTGCTGACTTAAAAGGAGCTAATTTAAATGGCTCTAATTTGAGCGGTGCTGACTTGCAAGGAGCTAATTTAAGTAAAGCCAATTTGAATGGTTTGATTCTGCACAATGCTGATTTGAGGGCTGCGAATTTGAACAAAGCTTCTTTGCGGGGAGCTGATTTGAGCGGTGCGAACTTGTCGGGTGCTAGCTTGTTGGAAGCGGATTTGCGGGGTGCAAATTTGAGTAACGCCAATTTGTCGGGAGCGGGTTTGCTGCTAAGTTCTTTGACGGGGGCAAATTTGACAGGAACTAATTTGTCAGAGGCTAATTTGATTGGGGCGAGCTTAAATGTTGATAATTTGAATCAAGCGGCTTTGGGCGGCGCTATTTTGCCGAATGGAGCTACTCACAGCCGCGATTGATATGTTGATTAACCGAAAATAGTTTTGGTTACACCTGTTCGATTGCTAGGGAATCCCTGTCCTTTTTAGGGCGGGGAGGATTTCAATATAGCGGTTTTAAACCGCATGAGGTACAAAAGGGCGGTTTGTAAAGCTTTAATAGAAGTATCAGCATCCAGATGCAATAGCGGTTTAGACATAGGCAGTTTCGATAATTGGCTCAGCGGCAATAGATGCGTCTATTTCCTGAGAGTGGGCTGCATAAAAAGCAAGAATATCGTTCATTTGAGCTTCACTTAAGTCATACTCAGTGGCAATTTGATTTGGTGAAAAACCCCATTTTTGGGATGCGATGACTACTGTTTGCACCCGCAACCGAGGGCCTCGCAAAACGGGTACGAGTTCGCCACTAGCGCCGCGCACATAGGTGATTTTAGGGAATGCAGCATCGTCATTGCGCTGGTTGAGAGTTGCGACTTTTTCGGCTACAGCCCAGAAAATAAACTGATCGAGCGAAATGCTTTGGAGTTTCGCCAGTTTTTCAGCTTCTTGCTGTAGCTGAACGGGTAAGTTTAAGGTGTGGAATGTCATTGATATCGTATTAGTTTGTTAATAGGATTCTAGATGGCGCGGCAGTAGAGTCTGATGCTATATTTGGGGTGGCGATCGCCATTCAATTAGTATAGCCACGGCGGGTTTATCTATAGTCCTGAACGCACGAGCGATCGCAAACCGGGTTTTTTGTGAGAATACTTCGTTTCCGATTGGGGCTTCCTATGGTATCATGTTGGCAGCGTTCCAAAACAGCAGTCCTTTGCTAAAAAAGGCTAAAATCGTTGTCATATATGGATTCCAACTGCTAGTTTGCGGTTGGTGCAAGGTTCGCTATATCTATACCTACCAATAGGAAAACTAAACTCCATGTCAAATATTCAAGTGAAGATCACCCTTTTAGATGAGCGTCTGGAAGATGGGGAACTACAAGAAATAACAGAAAATCTCCTCCAAGATATTAAGCAAGAGGTTGAAGTTGAATCTGCTGGCCTTGTACCTGTAGAAGATTTGCCAAAAGATGCAAAACCTATTGGGGGGTTTTTATTGGGGATGTTGACGGCTGAAGTCAACGCAGCAAATATTAAATCCTTGTTCAGGTTTTTGAGCGATCGCCTACTAGGGAAAACTATTGAAATGGAAGTTACGGCTAATGGTAAAACTCTCAAGGTGAAAGCCGGTAGTACAGTTGAATTGAACGCAGCGCTAAAAGCCGCTCAGGAATTTATTAGAGAATAAGGAGTCAAATATGGCGAAGAAGGTAGCATTACTTGTAGGGGTCGGTAATTATCAAAAAGGGCTGTCAGCCTTACTCAGCGCTACCAAAGATGCGAGGGAAATGAAGCAAGTATTGCAGCATCCAGACATGGGAGGATTTGCTGAAGCTGATATCACCTTATTATTGAATCCGAACAAAGACAAGATGGAAGATGCTATATACAGCCTTTTTGCCAACCGTAATTCGGATGACTTGGTGCTATTCTACTTCTCCGGTCATGGTGGGATCGATGAAAATCGTAATCTCTACATTGCCACACCTACTACCCGCATAGACCAGAATAAAAGAGTGCTAGCTCATACAGCAATCAGTGCCAGTTCTGTCCATGAAAAAATGGACGCTAGTTCTTGCAAAAAGCAGATTGTGATTTTAGACTGTTGTTTTAGTGGAGCTTTTACTAAAGGATTGGTATTACGTCATAAATCATGGGCAGTTCTTTCATCCAGTGATGATATAGAATACTCCTATGCTCCAAAAGATTCTGAACTTTCAATTTACACTCGTTACTTAGTGGAAGGTATCAATACTGGAGCAGGGGATTTAAATAATGATGGCAAGATTTCTATAGATGAATTACACAAATACACAAAAAATAAGGTACAAGAAGATTCTCCTCAAATGAATCCTTTGTTAAAGGATGCCAACGGAGGTTGTAATATTGTTCTGGCAAAATCTAGGGAAGACGATCCAAAGCTAATTTACCGCAAAATGGTAGAGCGATTTGCGCGTGAAGAGGAACAAAAATCAACTTCTTTAAACTGTATTTTTGATGGAAATATTACTGATAGTTTTAACTGCTATTCACTAGAGGAATTTCAAAAAAAGCTGAAATTGACACCAGATGAAGCTAAGGCGATTAAAGATGAAGTTTTGAAGCCATATCACGAACGGAAGCAAAATTTCAACGATTACGAAAACTATTTTATAGAGGCATTAAAAGAGTCTGATCCCGTTAGTAAAGGAAATCGCAAAACGCTCAAGGAATTCCAACGACTTCTTAATCTGAGGGACAAAGATGTTGAACAAATTGAGCAAAGAATTTTAGATTCTTTAGCAACTTCACCTATTACCAATCAGCCGCCAAAAACAATTGGAGACATTAGAGGAGCTAATCCGCCTGAAAGTCCTCAATCAACGAAGCCGAATAACATACAAGCAGCTTCTAATCCATCATCTGGAAACAAAAATCTAGGTACAAATAAACCTTCAGCAAACGTATCAACAGTACAACCTCCAATCAACAAATATACTAAACTACGCGACTTACTAGCAGCAAAGAAATGGAAAGAAGCTGATAAAGAAACAGCTAACGTCATGCTCAACGCTTCTAGCAAAGAATCTTCAAGCTACCTATCTGAAGATGATATCAAAGGATTACCAACTGAAGTTTTACGCAAAATTAATCAACTTTGGGTTGAACATAGTGGAGGACGCTTTGGTTTTAGCGTTCAAAAGACAATTTATCTGGAAGCGAGCAAGGACTACGATAGGCTGGGCGATCGCCTGGGATGGAAAAAAGAAGGAGAATGGTTACGCTGGGGAGAGTTAAACTTTAGTGAACAGGCCCCCAAGGGACATCTTCCTAGCGGTATATGTCCTTTGGGTACTGTTGAAGGATCGATCTGGGATGGGTATAATGTAACTCAGGTTCTTCTCAATCGCAGTGACTTTTCAAGTTAAACCTGCAATGCTCTTAGGTTTTGGTTACTTCAACTACGCCAATAGAGCAATTCCTCTATCATCAAAACCCTTCGGAGATGCCCAAATTGTCTCATCTTCTAAAAATTCACGTAAGCTGTCATTATCAAAATCACCTTCTCTCGTTTGTGCGAAAAAGCGACTTAATCTACCTGCTATTTTAGAACCATCTGTACTCACTAGAGTTTCTCCTGCACCATCTGTAAATGCAGCAATACCCGTCACATTTTGGACTGGTAAAAAACCGTAAGAGATTGCTTCGTCGTTCAAGCTGGCGCTAAGAAATGTGGTTTGGTTGGCAAATTCTCCTTTTCCTAAAGAACCGAGTAACTCAAGCTTATTATCCTTTTCGACAACAATAAAGCCATCCCCGACTTTCAGCCAAAATATATAAAATTTGCCTAACACAGCCATTAGTAACGTACACTTTAAATCATCTACCGAGCAATCTTCGGTATTTGCAAGTTTTCGTAATCCTTCAACCGCATATTTGACAAACGTATATGCGTACTCTTTTCCTTGATTGCTGTCATTGCAACTAATTATTTGCTCTTTGTCTAATATTTCTCCATGAGTAGCTTGTTTTGAATTTATAAATCCAGCCAACTCCTCAACAACAGACTTAGAACCCAAGTGAGATAATCTTGCACAGCCAGCACCATCTGCCACAAAAATCGCTGCCCGTGGCGTTGATACAACTTTTGCAGCATCTTGACATTCTATTTGTGGATGCGATTGAAGGTGAGAACGACCAACAGTAGTAGCACAAATACCTTGCCACTTTTTGAGGGAATTTTTATTTTGTTTTCTAGACCTAATTTCTTTTATAAGTGCATCAGGAACTGCATCATTTCCCAATTTACTCTGCTGGTTATTCAGTTCCGTTAACCTAATATAGAAATTGTTATCCTGCTTGGCAGAAATAGCATGATTGAGTGCTTCTCTGCTATCGGGATACTTTCTTTGCAGTTCATTAAATTCTTCAACTGTTAAACCTATGCTCTTTTCTTTGCTTGCTTTTTTTGCTACTTTAGATTTTTTCTTTCTCATAACCTAAGACTCCATTTTTTATGAAAGAACTGCAATAAATATAGACTGTAATCTCTACATTTATTTGGTTTCGATTATATAGCAATCCTAAATGATTTCTTGCATTATACGCGATCGAGATGCTGACACTGCAAGGATTCTGGTCTCGATCGATTTTGCGACTGATTTAGGACTGCTATATTTTGTAAGCAATGAGCAATCAAGAATGCTCAATTGAGAATGAATTAAATTTTTAAAGTTGAATGCTATCCCAACCTTTGGTAGATGGTAATTCAAAACCAGTTCCAGGAGTGGAAACACTTACTTTCGCCATACTTTGAGCAAGCCACTGGAAGAATTCCCTGAATCTATACTCAGCTAATTTTTTGGGTGGACGATTGGCAGGACAAAACTCACCAAGTTTATTCAAATTGCAGTGGTCGCCGATGCCAATTCCAAACACCAGCATTTTACTATCTTCAGCGAGTTCACGAAGTAGAGTAGCAGCCTTAGAATATTCATCGGTTGGCTCACCATCGGTCATTAGTATGATCCAAGGTTGATAGTATGGAACACCACGTTTTTGGTACTGTTGTTTACGTACTTCTAAAACTTCAATTGCCTTGGAAACAGCTTCCCCCATTGGCGTTCTTCCCATAGCCGAAAATGCAGGTACATTAATTTCCAAAATTGATTGGATCGGGGTAACTTCATCCACCGTACTACCAAAAGTAATGATTCCTACCTCCACAGCAAATCGTGCAAAATCATCTTGACAAACTTCTTGGATAAACTGATTTACACCTTGATTGAGTAAACTAATTGGATCGCCTGACATACTACCACTGACATCCAAGACCAACATACACGGACAGCGAGGCGTTGGATTTTCAATTAAATCATAGTCTTGGTTCTTGAGCTGAATCTTCATATTGCTTTCCCAGTCAACTAATTGCTAATGAAACACTTCAAAAAATCGATGGTTACACAAGATTACTAAACAATCCTGTCTTCACCATCTCGGCGAATTCTTCGTTCTGCTGGTCTGACTTCTGAGGAGATGTAATCATTTTGCATAGCAAAATAGTATTCTTGAAACACACCCCGCCATTCTTCTATAGAAGCCCGCTTCGATTGGTCATTAACACCCTGTTTGAGAGTGTTAATAAAAAGGTTTTTGACTTTAAATGATAGATGACTCCAAATAATATACCAGGGGCCTTGTGGTATGGCACGTAACTCCCCTGGTCGAGCGCCTCCTCTTCCATATGGGAAATTGCCCCCGCGCAAATTTTCTACTGGATTTCCACCACCTACTTGGCTGTAAGGATGTTGTCCCAACATTAAACATTGGAACATTAAAATTGCCAAGGAAAATAAGTCGCTTTCAAGTGTTCTAATAATTTCGGGAAAAGGTAGACCATGATGTTCTACGGGTGTCATCTCTGGTCTACCTACAGGGCAAGTATAGATTTGAGAAGTCCTAGCATTTTTGACTTGATAGCTGTCTGTATCAATCAAATAAACTTTAAACGTAGAAGGGTCTGCAAGAAAATTACCTAAGTTAATGTCCCCAAGGTAGATTTCTTTTTTGTGCAAACTTTCAACTGTATCTAAAAGATGCAACAATATTTGCACAATGCCTTTCCTATCTATGTTGGGAAAGTAGTTTAAATAGACCATCGGATGAGCTAGTTTACTCAGTGGTATCCCTGCGGCTTTTTTCATGGCATAGCCTATCCACTGGTCATTGCTATCAAAAATCTCTATCTGGGGCCAGGTTACGTAAGGACTCTTAATCAGGTCTTCTAGCACTCGAATTTGAACAAAAACTTTTTCTCTTAGTTCATGTCTTCTTTCTTGTAATTTCTCCTGATTAAAGATTTTGACTACAATGTTTGGATTTTCTGCCAGTGCATATACATTCCCTTGTCCACCACTACCGATTTGTTCGCCTAGCCTGCGTGGTTGTCTTTGCTCATCATAGATTATGAGATTGTTCATGGGTACCTCATGCTTTACACTTTATGGCTTTACACATACTTGCGCGTAAGTTCAGGATGGTATAAAAATAATTCCATGAGTGCACACTAAGATTTTTAGGGTCAGTGGAGTAATGGACGAAAAGAGAAAGAAACCGGGTTTTTACTTAATCTGTCGTCTGTAACGCAGTATTGTGGCAAAAACCCGGTTTCTGAGATCCTAGTTAATGACTGTGCTCGTCCCCACCATGAGGACGATCGCGACAAGATATCATGACATAACCTCCAGATTCTCTGGAGTCTCTGTGCCCGCACCGCGAAAGTTCGTGTTTGAGGGCTCCTAAGCAGCGCGATCGACAAAGCCTTTAACTAATCTTCATCTTTTTTGGGAAAACCTACTTGCAACATTTTTTACACTGTGCTATCGTCAAAAGGTTTGATACGAATTGTGAGTTAGAGGTAAAACCCCGCAGAATGAAACAATTGGGAACCCATCTGATCGCTGATGCTTGGCAGTCTCCAGGAGACCTGCTCAACGATCCTGAACGTATCCGCCGCGCCATACTCGATGCGATCGAAGCCGGAGGAGCTACTCTCATCGATTTGTGCGTACACCAGTTTAGTCCTCACGGAGTGACGGCTACTGCAACTTT
>Ga0209591_10004079_pt1 | contig 16710 bp, 15 predicted proteins | sample MAT01_FD_187207 | JGI IMG/M metagenome (GOLD analysis project Ga0209591, IMG submission 187207) | Freshwater microbial communities from Lake Fryxell liftoff mats and glacier meltwater in Antarctica - MAT-01 (SPAdes) (version 2) | ecosystem: Environmental > Aquatic > Freshwater > Ice > Liftoff... | reverse complement strand
GGATGGAGTGTTTTCGCCGGATGGGCGGTGGGTGGCGTATACTTCCGATGAGTCGGGGCGGCAAGAGGTGTATATCCAGGGCTTCCCGGAGCGGCGGGGGAAGTGGCTCGTGACGGCGGAGGGGGGGTACTCCCCGAGCTGGCGGGCGCATGGGAAGGAGCTGTATTGGAGGGGGTTGGACGGTAGAACGGTGATGGCGGCGGCGGTGGAGTTGCAGGCAGGGGGGGTGAAGGCGGGGCGGGGGGAGCTGTTGTTTCGTGGGGGTGATGGGTCGTTTACTCCGCCACAGCCGTCGCGGGATGGGAAGCGGTTTTTGGAGGCGATTCCGGAAGGTGGGGAGGCGGCGGGGTTGCCGATGGTGGTGGTGTTGAACTGGGCGGCGGGGTTGGGGAAGTAGTATGGCATTGCACGCTGGTGACAAACTCGGGCCGTATGAGATCGTAGGGCCGCTTGGCGCGGGCGGGATGTGCGAGGTGTACAAGGCTCGGCTCGCGATACGCGCCTGGACAGCTTTGTTGCGATCAAGACTTCCAAGGAACAGTTCTCCGAACGCTTCGAGCGTGAAGCCCGTGCCGTTGCCGCGCTGAATCATCCGCATATCTGCCAGCTTTACGACGTTGGCCCGAATTACCTTGTGATGGATTACATTGAGGTCACGCCGCTCAAAAGTCCCCTGCCGCTGGAACAGGCTCTGAAGTATGCGGCACAGATTTGCGACGCACTCGATGCCGCTCACAAGAAGGGCATCACGGATCGGGATCTGAAGCCAGCGAATATTCTGTTGACCAAGACTGGCATCGAACTGCTGGACTTCGGCCTGGCGAAGTTGAGTTCTTTAAAGACAGCGACTCAGTAGTTCACCCTGGCAATCAGCCTGTACTCGTCGGCGTGGATGTTGAAAACAAGCATTCAACCTACGAGGTCTTCATGGGAGGAGTCTCGCCTTTGACCTTCGATTTGCTCAGGGCTATGTGGTAAGTGCGAATGCCCGAACCAAGTGAGCTGGGAAGTTCGCGGGAACCCGGGAGTAGTGGGTCGCAGTCAATCCTTCATGACGGAGATACGCGTAAGTTGTTGACGCTGGCGGGGCTCGGGGCCGGGCAGCGGTTTGCTGAGTTTGGTTGCGGGTGGGGTATGTGTCGTGTTGGGCGGCTGGACTTGGAGCCCACGCTACCGGGATCGATCTGAATGAGCATCAGGTGGAAGTGGCGCAGAAGATGGCGGATGAGGCGGGGCTAAAGACGGCTCAGTTTCGGGTGGCCAATATAAATGAACATGGGCTTGAGCCGGAGAGCATCGATGTGTCTCATTGCCGGTGGTTGATGGTGAATTTGAATCGGCCAGTGGAGGCGATGCGGAGTATCTATGCGGCACTGAAGCCGGGTGGGGTTATGGTTTGTGAAGAGTGCGATGTGAGCGCGTTGAATACAGAGCCGGCTTCTCATGGGAGACGGGTGCAACTGTGGATGATTATCAACCGCACTATGTCAGCGGGAAGCATACGGGGTTTTGGAATTGGACCATGGTGACCGTTGGAGAAGGGATGATTCGGGAAGGAACGCTACGCGACGAGCGGTTAGGGAACCTGCAACGGGGGGATAAATGCTGCCGATATTGACCCGCATGAGGTGTTTGAGCATCCGCAGATGCATCAGTTGATTACGCGCAAGCCCGTAGCCGGGTGACCTTCTGTGGTCATGCGGCGGCATTTAGTCGGGATTAGGGTTCTACATCTTCTTGGTATTCAAGTGGGATGTCGTCGATTGGGAACTGTTTCGGGCGGAGCGGAGTGGGGTCTCCGTCAGCGGAATCTTCGATGCCTTCGAGGACGCCGGCTTCGATGAATTGCCCCTCTTCCAGGAGTTCTTCTACGCTTTCGGAGCTGGATTCAGCTTTGTCTGAGATGCCCTGAGTGTCTCCAGACTGACCGGCTGAGTTGGGGCCGAGGCCTTTTTGGCTGTGTTTTTCCATGGTGAGTTGAAAGCATTTTGGAGTCCAGTTTGAGTTTGGCTGTGCGGGTGCAAGCAAGATGTTTATGCAACCAACACAAGAAGCGGCTGGGGATAAGAAGGCCAGCGCATTAAATCATCTGATTGAGACAACCAAAGATGGGGAGAATGGATTTGCTGCGGCAGCCAAGGATTGCAGCGATGCCAGTCTGAAGCATACGTTTATGCAATATTCGCGTGAGCGGCAGGAGTTTTCCGTAAAGCTGCAGAGGCTGGTTGAAGGACAAGGGAAGATCGCCGAGGTGGATGGGACGCTGGGTGCAGCAGTTCACCGGGGATGGATCAATCTGAAATCGACAATGTCGACGCGGGATAATCTGGCGGTGCTTGAGGAGTGCGAGCGTGGTGAGGATCATGCAGTGAATCAATATATGGAGGCGCTGGAGGAGCACGAGCTTGGGAGCGCGACAGAACTTGTGCAGCAGCAGTGCAACCAAGTAAAGAATACACATGATGAAATTGTCAAATTGAGGGACAAGTGGAAGGCAAGTTCGCCGGCCAGTTAAAAAGTTATTGGGGGAGCGCACCGGAGGGGGCGCTCCCCGAGGTTGTTGAGATTCGCCTGATTTGTTAAAGTTTGGAGCATGGTTCGAGAACTGATTTTAGTAAGTGTTTGTTCGCTGACGGGTTTGGCCCAGATGGGAGCTCCGTTTGAGGCGAAGATGGTGCGGGTGAAGATCGACATGCCGGCGAGCCAGCAAGGCGTCGATCTTTTTCCAGACCGGGAGCAGCCGCTGGAGCTTGCGAGCTACCAGAAGCGATTGAAACAGTTTGGAATCGCGGTGCGGGCCGGGGATAGCATCATGGTGACCAAGGTGAAGGTGAAGGAAAAGGCGATTGAGTTTCACCTGGGTGGGGGTGGCTACGGGACGTTTTGGGATGAGAAGGCTACCAATCCTGCTTCGAGCGGATATAAGTCTTCGCGGGAGCGGAGCCTCGAAGACAGGGTCCGGAATGAGAAGGATCCGGCGCGGAGGCGGAGCCTTGAGAGTGATCTGAGGTATGAGCGTAATTCGCGGCAGAGGAGAGATGAGCGGGAGCGGGCGCAGGGTGAAATTGTCAGGGAAGGTAAGGAGCAGCGGATTGCGGCAAAGCGCCTGGATGGGGGATCGCGATTCAACATCAAGTTTGAGGGGGCCGTGGCGCCGGAGGCAGTGACGGAAGAAATGATCCGGAAAGCGCTGCAGCGGTATTTGGAGTTTGAAGGCAGATCCAGTTCCAGATCCCGCTGAATCAGGACGTGGGTAATCGCGCTAAAGCAGAGTTAGCCGGAAGTGGGAGCCGTTAGGGGAGGACTCGATAAGTTCGAGGCGGCCGGAGTGGGCTTCGGCGATACGGCGGGCGATGGGTAAGCCGAGGCCCGCGCCGCCGGAGTTTTCGCTGCCTCTGGTTCTGGAAGTGTCTGGGCGGTAGAAGCGCTCGAAGATCTTTTCGCGGTCGGATGCTTCGATGCCTGTGCCCTGATCTGTGATGTCGATCTGGAGTTGGCCATTTTGGTTTGAGGCGAGGATATTGATGGTGGAGTTGGCGGGGGAGTATTTGATGGCGTTGTCGAGGAGGATCATAATGGCCTGGCGGATGCGGGCGAGGTCGCCGAGGCAGGGGAGTTCTTCGAAGGGGCCTACGCTGAGGCGGATCTGCTTCTTTGTTGCCAGGAGGCGAGCGGCGGAGGCGGATTCGTTGATGACTTCCTCCAGATAGAAGCGTTCTGGTTGGAGTTGGAGGGCGCCGGAATCGGATGTTGCCAACAGAAACATGTCTTCAACGAGGCGGCCCATGCGCTGGAGCTGGCCATCGATGACGGTGAGAGCGTCGCGGTATTCGGCCTCTGAACGTTCGGGACGTTCGAGAGTGACCTGGGCGGCAGTGCGGGCTATAGAGACTGGCGTGCGGAATTCGTGGGAGGCGTCGGACATAAAGCGTCGCTGGACGTCGAAGGAGGCTTCGAGGCGATCAAGGAGGTTGTTGAAGGATTTTCCCAGGCGGCCGAGTTCGTCTTTGGGGTTTGTAATCTGGAGTCGCTGGCTGAGGTTGTCGGCCGTGATTGCGTCGGCAGTGAGGGACATGTCGGCTACGGGGGCGAGGCTTTTTCGTACAAGCCAGAAGCCGCCGGCGAGAGCTAGGAGGAGAGGGATGGGAAGGCCGAAGAGGAAGGCTTGCTGGAGAGCCTGGACTTCTGCGTCGGTTTGGCGTTCTGAGCCTGCGCCGATGAAGGTGTATTTGTTGCCGGAGACAATGGTCTCGATTCGCATAAAGCGGTAGCCGTTTTCGGACCAGACGGTGTTGGTGGTGCGGGCCTTTGCGAGAAGAGGGGTAGTGGGGTTTTGTGGTTTGGTGCCGACGGTTTGAGTGCCTTTGACGACAGCGAGTTCGAGATCGGGAAAGGTAAGGGGGTGGATGGTGCGGAGGACGAAGCGGAAGGATTCTTCGCCATCGGGGACGCCGCCGTGTTCTTCGATTTCGTGGTCCAGGGAGGAGCCGATGACGCGGAGGGCGGTTTCGATACGAGTGTCAAGACGATCGTAGTGGTTGCGGGTGAGTTGTTGATAGACGAAGTAAGAGGCTGCGCCGAGGGTGGCCGTGAGGACGGCGGCGTAGTAGAGAGTAAGTCGGACGCGGATGGAGTTAGTCATCGGTAGAAAGTAGCCCCAGGAGGTAGCCTTCGCCGCGACGGGTGTGGAGGAGTTTTGTGTCGCCAGGGAGATCGACTTTGCGACGCAGACGCTGGATGTAGACCTCGATCAAGTTGGAGAAGGGATCGTAGGATTCGTCCCAGACGTGCTCAGAGATTTCTGCGCGCCCGATTACGGTGCCTTGCTGGCGGGCGAGGAATTCGAGCAGAGCGTATTCTTTGGCGGTGAGGGGGATTAGGCGATCGCGGCGACGGACTTCTCGTTTGCGGGTGTCGAGGTGGAGGTCTGCTACCTGGAAGGTGCTGTGGGTGAGGGCGGGGCCTCGCCGGAGGAGAGCTCTGACGCGGGCGGTGAGTTCGCCGAAGTCGAAGGGTTTGGTGAGGTAATCGTCAGCACCGGAGTCCAGGCCTTTGATGCGGCTGGCGACTTCGTCCTGGGCAGTGAGTAGGAGGATGGGCGTGGTGTGGCCGGCCTGGCGGAGAGTGCGGCAGACGGTGAAGCCGTCGAGGCCCGGGAGCATGACGTCGAGGATGATGAGGTCGTATGTGTTGACGTGGGTTTTATCGATGGCGTCTGGGCCAGTGGTTGCGATGTCGACGGCGTAGGTCTGCTCTCGCAGGCCTTTGGAGAGCATGCGGGCGGCTTCGGCTTCGTCTTCGACCAACAAGAGTCGCATTCCTCTTGATTGTAGATTCGATGTTGATAGGATTTGGGCTTATGAGAATGTTTGCTTTTGTTTTGGTTGTGAGGGGACTCGTGTTGGGGCAAGGGTTGCCGCCGCTGCCGGCACCGATGGGGGTGCCGAAGCCGGGGCCGGTGACGGATGCACCTTATGCGCCGCAGCCGCTGCTGCCTGGGGGCGTGGTGATTCCGCTGTATCCTGCGGGGAGCCCTTTCTTGAAGGCAGAGAGGGTGCGGGAAGCTGAGGTTTACAACATGAGTGCGGCGGTGCCGGGGCGCATTACCAATATTGTGAATATCCATAATCCCTCGATTGAAGTGCATGTGGTGGAGAAGTCGAATAATACTGGGGCGGTGATAATTCTGGCTGCCGGCGGGGGGCACAACACGCTTTATGTGGGGCCCGAGAGCTCGGACTTCGTGCATTACTTCTTTAACTACGGGATCAATACGGTGATCTTGCGGAACCGTTTGCGGAAGGATGGCTACGATGCGCGAGTGGATGCCGTGAATGATGCACTGCAGGCGGTGCGGCTGGTGCGAAGCTATGCGAAGGATTTTAATTTTGACCCGAACAAGATCGGGATGATGGGGTTCTCGGCTGGAGCGGAATTATCGGCACCGGCGGCGGTTGAATTTGTTGAGTTTGACAAGAAGAATCCTGGGGTGAGTTCGCGGCCTGATTTTGCCGGGATCATTTATCCGGGGCCGTCGCCGTTTACTCGTGGGCGGACTGCGCCGGAGATTCCGGCGAATGTGCCACCGGCGTTCATTGCTAGCCCTGGCAGCGGAGACCGGGTCCATGCGATATGGGCGATGGAGTATTACAGCGCGATGCTGATGAAGGGCGTGCCGAATATCGAGATGCATTTGTACGGGAATGGGGTTCATGGTGGGGCGATGACAGACCGGCGAGGGATTCCGTTTGGGACGTGGCAGACGCGGTTTATCGAATGGTTCCGGGATTTGGGTTTTCTTGAGAAGGCGGGCGTTGAGACTAAGGCGGCCCGGGATGTTGCTGAGTTTGTGAAGAATCCGCCTAAGTTTCCGGGGCCTCGGTAGATTATGCGCTGTATTGTACTGGTTTTGATTGTTGGGGGACTTTGTCTTGGTCAGCGTCTGCCGGCACCGATTGGGCTGCCGAAGCCGCTGCTGCCTGGGGGAGTGGTGATTCCGCTGTATCCAGCGGGGAGCCCGTTGTTGCGTGCGGCAAAGGTGTCGGAGGCTGAGGTTTACAACATGAGTGAATCGGTGCCTGAGCGTATTGCCAGCATCGTCAACATTCACAATCCTTCGATTGAAGTGCATGTGGTGGAGAAGTCTAACAACACTGGGGCGGTGATTATTCTGGCGGCTGGCGGTGGCCACAATACGCTGAATGTGGGGATGGGAGGCTTGGACTTTGTGCCTTACTTCTTTAACTACGGGATCAACACCGTTATCCTTCGATACCGGTTGCGGAAGGATAGTTACGATGCGCGTGTGGATGCGGTGAATGATGCACTGCAGGCGGTGCGGCTGGTGCGGAGTTATGCGAAGGAATTCAATTTTGATCCGAACAAGATCGGGATCCTTGGGTTCTCGGCCGGAGCGGAATTGTCGGCTCCGGCGGCGGTGGAGTTTCTTGAGTTTGATCGGAAGAATCCGGGGGTGAGTTCGCGGCCGGATTTTGCGGGGTTGATTTATCCGGGGCCAACGCCGTTTACGCGGGGGCGGACTGCGCCCGAGATTCCTTCGAATGTGCCGCCTGCGTTTATCGCGAGCCCAGGGAGCGGGGATCAGGTTCATGCGGTCTGGGCGATGGAGTATTACAGCGCGATGCTGATGAAGGGCGTGCCGAATATCGAGATGCATCTTTACGGGAATGGGGTGCATGGCGGTGGGATGGCGGATCGGGAGGGGATTCCGTTTGGAACGTGGCAGACCCGGTTTATTGAGTGGTTCCGGGATTTGGGGTTTTTGGAGAAGGCGGGAGTTGAGACGAAGGCCGCTCGGGATGTGTCGGAGTTTGTGACGAATCCTCCAAAGATTAGGGGAGCGCGCTAGCGGAGATCATACGGCTGACAAGATGAGCATTCCCGCTGAGGGGAGTTGCACTTGAACGACTCGCCGGCCGTTGATGGTCTCGATCGGGATGGTCTCGCTTGTTGGAGGATTCTTGAGTTGGGCGTCGGTCCAGTCGCTTCGGTAGAGGACTCTCAGTTGGGTTTGATTGTTGTGGAGGGCGGCGTCGATGGTGATGTGGGCGGAGCGGGTTTGGTCGCCTGAGGTGTTTAGCGCGATAACGACTTCTGTACGGAAGAGGATGCGGGACCATGCGGCGATTTGTTCTTGCCTGGGTTGGCTGAAGTTTGTGCCGTCGGTTGCGGTGTCTCGCAGATAGGAGCGGCCTCTGGATAGCGTTAGAGCTACGTTGTCTTTCTGATTGCGGAGACGGGCTATTGCGGCGATGCGTAGGTAGGTGGGGTGGTCTGGGTTGAAGACATGGCAGCCGTTAGTTTGAAATGCGCCGAAGGGGCCGCCGAACATGGCTTCGCGGACGTAACGGTCTTCAAAGGAGAGATTGGGTTCGATGGTTTTGTCGTGATCGTCGACTGAGCCGTTGAGGGATTGTTCTGTCCCATAGTAGATGCAAGGAATGCCGATGGTAGTGAGCTGGACGCCGACGGCGTGGGCGGTTTGTTCGTGGCTGGTTGAGGTGTTGTTACCGGCGGCGAAGCGGCGTTTGGTGCGGCCGACCATATCGTGGTCGTCGAGGATCGAGACATGGTAGCGGCCTACTTCGCGGTGGCTGCCAAGTTGGTCGTGGCCGCCGAAGATTTCGAAGAAGTCACCGGCGGGCTGGAAGCCTTTGACGAAGCCGGTGAGGCGCGCGGCTGGTTCGCCGAAGTCGAGGGTGGCGTCGAGGTTACGGCCGAAAACATCAAGGTAATCGCGGGCCATGGCGGAGCCTCCGGTGACCTCGCCCAAGAGGAGGAAGTTGCTCTTGCCGATGGTTTCGGCGTATTCGCGGATGCCGCCGCAGAAGTGGCGTGAGACGTCCAGGGGGACGTGCTTGACGGTGTCGATGCGGAAGCCGTCGCAATCGCTGAGGGCGATCCAGTATCGATAGACGTCGATGATGGCGGAGAGGGGGTCGTTGCTGAGATCGAGGTTCTTGAGGCTGAAGAAGTCGCCCCGGCGGAATTCGTTGAGAGGGTGTTGGCGGTCTTCCCAGGGTTCCGGGTCCCATTTTCCGATCTGGCCGCCGCGGGTGAACCAGTTGAGGTTTTGGAATTCCTGGGGTTGGATGGCGTCGCCTGGGGTGGTGGGATTTTGAGTGCTTTGGCTGGAATTGGAGCGCCAGCCGTGGACATCGTATGGAGGCTCGAAGCGGTAGTTTAGCGTGGAGGCTGGTTGGCCGTTGTGGTTGTAGTAGAAAACGTCGCCTGTGTGGTTGTAGATGATGTCGAGGAGGACATACATGTTGAGGAGGTGGGCGGCGTCGACCAGATCGCGAAGGTCTTGACGGGTGCCGAAGCGCGGATCGACGTCGAGAAAGTTTTGGATGCCGTAGCCGTGATAGGTTTCGAGGCTGGCGCATTGTTTGAAGATGGGGCCGACCCAGAGGGCCGTTATGCCGAGGGCTTTGAGGTAGGGGAGTTTGTCTTCGATGCCTTTTAGGGTGCCGCCGGTGAAACGATTGCCGGCTTGCATCCAGGCGGCTTTGTCGGCGGTTTTGAATTGAGTTGGGTTGCTGGGGTCAAAGAGTGCGCGAGTGGATTCTTTGTTGTCGCTGAATCGGTCTGGGAGGAGGAAGTAGAGGGTTTGGTCGCGCCAGTCTGCAGGGCTGGGGTGGACGGTGGAGCGTGGGGTGAGATTGGCTTGGTCGAGGCGGTTTGGAGCGCTAGATTCAATAGGTGTTGGCATTGGTTGTGTTAATCCTTTTGTTTGAAGCGATGTGCCCACTGTTGTGGGGTTTCGCGGAAGTGGTCGTCGATGAGGTTGGAGTTTGCTCCGCGGGCCAGCAGGAGTTTGGCTTCTTCGAAATTGCCGTCGTGGCAGGCCTTGAAGAAGGACCAGATCTGGTCACCGGTTGCGCTTGGCCAAGGGCTCGCCTTCGTCGTCAAGAATGCGGCCGGTGACGATGGCGTGCGGGGTGAGTTTGAGGTTGACCTCTTTCATCTCCATGCCAGCGGTGATGACGAGGGGAGTGCTGGGGCCGAGGATCTGGCGTGCGTTATAAGCTTGACGAACGAAGCCCTGCTTTTCGGCCTGAAGCATGTAGGTGCCGGGATCGATGCGTTCGATGCGGAACTTGCCTTCGGCGTCGGTGACGGCTGCATAGGGAGAAGGTGGTGCGATGGGGCCACCGCCGCCACTTCCCATCTGCATCATCGTGGGGCGAAGCGTGAGATTGACCCGCCGCTGGGCTTCTCCGGTAACGCCATTGGTAATCTGGCCTTCGATGGTGCCCAGCTTTTTAGGGTCGATGGGTTCGGGTTGTTGCGCCATGGCTGAGATGAACCAAGTAACGGGAAGAATCAGTGACAAGCTTCTCATAGCAGTCTCCTGGGTAGTTTTCGCTATTCGCTAAGGATTGCCGGGTAAGGTTAGGTCGATTTGATTTTGGGAATTGGGGGTAATTGTGACTCTAAGGGCTTTGGATCTGGCGGCTTCAATGCTCTCGCGACTAGGGGGCTTTGATGCTTCAAATGGTGGCTCTGGATAGAGGCTGTAGTTGCCCGGTGCGATATTCGGGAAGTTGAAACGACCGTTCTGATCGGTCGCTATACTTCGGCTGAGGTCAGGGCGAGGCTGCTGGCCCTGAAGGATTACAAAGCCTGGAGAGGGTTGGCCCTGTGAGTTGCTCACTATGCCTGAGATCGTGCCAACCCCGGCTGCGAGAGTAACCTCGATGGGGCCTACGGGGATCGCTATTTCTGTGTTGAGCAGGGAGCGGCCTGCTGCGGTTATGGATTTCAGCCAGACTCCGGCTGGGAGGTTCTGCACGACGAAGCGGAATTTTCCTTCCAATGCGTTCTCGAACTCGAAGGCACCGAGTGCATCGGATTTAGCCTGGCGGAAGCCGTCTGCTGTTCCATTGGTAGAAGCAAGATTAAGCTGAATCTCTTCGAGCGATGGCGGCTTGCCTTGGAGAGAGCCTTCAATGCGAATTGTTCCGGAAATGGTGACCGATTCGAGCTTGTTGATGACTACGTTGTTTAGATTCTCGTGAGTGATGTCGACTGGAGTTTTGCCAATTACGCTACGGCTGCCCGTGTTCATCATGGCTGTTACGAAGTATGAGCCGGGAAATAGTCTTGCGATTTCGAAGCTGCCATCTTCATTGAGGATTGCCTCTTTGTTTTCAAGTGGAGCCGCGCGGTCTGAGTTGCGAGGTGCAGCTTCTATGCGGAGGTCCTTGATCGGAATCGATGAGAGGACCTTTCCGCGGATGCGGAAGACCCGCTCTTGTTTCATGCGGAGTTCAAGCCCAGCGAGGGTTTGAGCAGAAGTGAGGTCGATTGGACGGGCGCCTGCTTCGTCAGAAGACGATGGGAAAAAAGTTTTGGCAAACGCCATTTGGGGCTTGTCAAAGTCGTAGCGAAGGAGTTTTAACAAGAAAGCCTGTGCGTAATTTTGACTAGATGCACTTAAGAAGTAGCGCCCAGCGGCCAGACCTGCGATGCGGAACTCACCTGCGTCGTTTGTTTGAGCGAAGCCGACTGGCGAAAGGGATTGCTTACCGTTCATGTCGAAGAGGCGCAGCAGGCGGACTTCCATGTCTAGTAGGGGCGCGCCCTCTTGATCCAAAATGCGGCCCGCGACTACGGCATGCGGGACGAGTTTGAAGTCGAAGCCTTTGGTTCGATTGCCCGCGCTGACCGAAAGCTGGCCCTTGTAGTGTTGGGTGACAAAGCCAGAACGCCGGACTTCAACAGTGTATGAACCTGGTTCAACTTGTGCGAGTTCGAATTTGCCTTCGGAATCGGTGTCGGCGGCGAAGCCGGGGGTTTGCGCGCTGGTGAAGCCATTGGGGTTTGCGCGCCTGAGGAAAATTTGAGCGCGGCGGACGGGGGTACCGGTTGTGGCATTTAGGACTGCGCCTTCAATGCCGCTTGACGAGGGCTGTTGGGCAAAGGCTTGGGCAGCCAGTGCGAGAAAGAGAGTTGCAGTAACGAAGCTCATGAAAACCTCCGGGCAGACGCTTCTTATTAGAACGCAAAAAAAAGGACACCAGCGGGGGTGCCCTTCTTGTTGTTAGTAAGTGAAGCTTAGAAGGTGTAGAGAGCAGTGCCTTCTATTGGGGTGGTGGGAGCGCCAGCGCCGACCAGGGCTTCTTCCGCGGCCTGAATCGGACGGAAGAAGAGGCCTGTGTCACTGAGGTAAATCTCAAGGTCGCTCGGGCGGGCGAGAGTTCCCTGGATGAGGGCTTCTGAGAGCGGATCTTCGATGTACTTCTGGAGCGCGCGGCGGAGCGGACGTGCGCCGTAGCTGCGGTCTACCAGAGTCTTCTCGAGGATGTACTTGGCGGCCTCGACCGTGAGGCGGATCTTGATCTGCTTGGTTACCAGGTTTAAGTTGATCTGATCGACCAGCAGGTGCATGATCTGGAGGAGGTCTTCATCGACCAGCGAAGTGAAGAGGATCACTTCGTCGAGACGATTAAGGAATTCAGGGTTGAAAGCCCGCTTGACCTCTTGCATAACCTGATCTTCGACCTTGGGTGCCATGCCCTTCTCGACCGGGGCGTCGAAACCGATGCCCTTCTTCTTTTCGAGGAAGCGGGCACCGAGGTTGGAAGTCATGATGATGATCGTGTTCTTGAAGTCGACGGTATTGCCGAGGCCATCGGTGAGTTGGCCATCTTCGAAAACCTGGAGCAGGATGTTGTACACATCCGGGTGCGCCTTTTCGATTTCGTCGAGCAAGATAATCGAGTAAGGGTTGCGCTTCACACGTTCGGTGAGCTGGCCGCCTTCCTCGTAGCCGACGTATCCTGGAGGTGAGCCGATCAGCTTTGATACTGAGTGCTTTTCCATAAACTCGGACATATCGAAGCGGATGAGCGATTTCTCGCTGCCGAAGAGGAAGTCGGCCAGAGCGCGGGCGACTTCAGTCTTGCCAACGCCGGTGGGGCCGAGGAAGAGGAAGCTGCCGGCTGGGCGCTTGGGCGACTTGAGACCAGCGCGGGAGCGGCGGATAGCACGGGCGAGTGCGCCGATGGCGCGCTCTTGGCTGATGACGCGCTTGTGGAGCTCTTCTTCGATTCGGAGCAGCTTCGATACTTCCTCTTCGCGGATGGCTGTCATCGGGACGCCGGTCCAGCGGGCGACAACGTCTTCGATGTCGTCTTTGGTGACAACGCCGGTGGAGGTGTCGTCGAGGTTGTACTTTTCACGAAGAACGCGGAGGTTTTCGCGTTCTTTGCGCTCTTCATCGGAATAGAAGCGAGCTTTTTCGAATTCGTGGTTGGCAATCGCGTTCTCCATGCGGTGCACGATGAACTTAATACGCTTCTGGATGTCGGCTATGTCGGGCGGAAGGGTGGTCTGACGGAGCTTGACGCGGGCACCGGCTTCGTCGATCAAGTCGATGGCCTTGTCTGGCAGGAAGCGATCGGGGATGAATCGACTGGAGGCGTAAACTGCGGTTTCGATCGAATCGTCGGTGTACGCTACAGCGTGGAATTTCTCGTAGCGTTCTTTGATACCCATGAGGATGCGGATGGCATCGGTTTCATTGGGAGGCGGAACCTTGACGGCTTGGAAGCGGCGCTCGAGCGAACGATCTTTCTCGATTGACTTGCGGAATTCGGCCGGGGTGGTTGCGCCGATGCACTGGATTTCACCACGGCTGAGGGCGGGCTTGAGGATGTTGGCTGCGTCGAGCGAACCTTCAGCAGAACCAGCACCAACCAGGGTGTGAAGCTCGTCGATGAAGATGATGGCGTTTTGATTTTCCATCAACTCTTTCATGATCGTCTTCAGACGTTCTTCAAACTGGCCACGGTATTTGGTACCGGCGACTATGAGGGAGAGATCTAGTGCCAAGATGCGCTTGTCGGCCAGGAAGCTGGGAACTTCGCCGTCGGCGATGCGCTGTGCGAGGCCTTCGACAATGGCTGTTTTGCCGACGCCGGGTTCTCCGATGAGAACCGGATTGTTCTTGGTGCGGCGGCAGAGGATCTGGATGACACGGTCAAGCTCGTGATCGCGGCCGATGAGCGGATCGAGAGTGCCATCGAGGGCTACCTGGGTGAGGTCTCGAGAGAACTCATTGAGGAGGCTCGATTCTTTGGTGCGGCTGGTGGCGACCTTCTCGCTCGAGCTGCGGGCGATTTCTTCACGCACTTGGGATAGACGCAGGCCACGCTCGTGGAGGAGTTCTGCGGCGTAGCATTTTTCTTCACGAAGGATGCCGAGCAGGAGATGCTCGGTGCCGATGTGTTTGTGATTGAGCCGCTCCGCTTCTTCTGCACCATAGGCGAGGACGCGCTTACACTCGTGGCTGAGAGGGAGATCGACTGAGGTCGAGACCTTCTCGCGAATGGTGGTGTGGGCTTCGATCTGCTTGCGGATCGACTCAATGGCGGCTTGCGAGCGCAGGAAGCGGTTGGCTAGGGCCTTGTCTTCCCGCAAGAGCCCGAGCAACAAATGCTCGGTTTCAATATACGGACTGCCAAACTGGCTCGCCTCATAACGGGCGAAAAAGATGACTCGCCGTGCCTTCTCTGTATAACGCTCAAACATGGCTTTGTGCCTCCATTGTAACTTCTCTGAAAGGGGGGAGATTGGACTCGATTGCGAAAAGACCGCCCTTGGCTAGGCGGAGCGTGCGGGTGCAGCGGCTGGCAAGGGCGGAACTGTGGGTAACGATAACGCTGGTCAATTGGAACTGGGCCTGAAGACGCTCGAGCAAGTCGAGGATTTGTGAAGCCGTCTGCTCATCTAGATTCCCCGTGGGCTCGTCAGCTAGTAAATATTTGGGTTGGCCAACGAGGGCGCGAGCCAGGACAACACGCTGTTGCTCGCCACCGGAGAGTTCTCCGGCACGATGCTCGAAGCGGGCGGCGAGGCCGACCTCGGTGAGCATCTTTTCGGCTTTCGGTTTGGAGGAGGATGGATCTTCACCGCGAACCAGAAGCGGCATCATTACGTTTTCTAATGCTGTGAATTCGGGTAAGAGGCTCTGGACCTGCCAGACGAAGCCGATTTCGCGGTTGCGAAAGTCAGCGAGTTCGCGTTGGTTAAGGCGGGTAATGTCGGTGTCCCCGAAGCGGATAGCGCCGCCTGAGGGGGTGTCGAGGCCACCGAGGAGATGGAGGAGCGTAGATTTGCCAGCACCAGATTCTCCGATCAGCGCCAGACGTTCTCCAGGATTGACCACAAAGGTCATATCGGCAAATATCGTCAGCTCGTTAGCACCGCGATAGGTCTTGGCCAGACTTTCGACACTGATGGAGTTTGACATTTGCGAGAGTCCCTGTATGAATAGATTCTCGCAGGTCTCAATCGGTTGCGGGGTTAGACGATTGGGGAGGTTCGGGAAGTTGAGCTGGCAACGGGCCGTCGCCTGACGAAATTTGGTCGGTGAGAAGCCAGTCAACTTATTGATCTTGTGTGGATTTGCTTTGGTAGCTTGTTTGCTTCCTCCTTGACATGCAAAGAAGACGAATACTTCACGCGATGGCTGGTATTGGAATTGCCGCCACCGGAAATGCGCAGGCCAGCGCTATGACCTATCGGCAGTTTGGCAAAACAGGCGAAAAGGTATCGGCGATTGGACTTGGCGGCTATCACATAGGGATGCCGAAGGAAGCTGAAGTGGGAATCCGAATTGTCAGGACTGCGATCGATCAAGGCATCAACTTCATGGATAATTGCTGGGACTATCACGATGGCGAAAGTGAGCGAAGAATGGGGATGGCTCTCGGGGATGGATACCGGAAAAAGGTATTTTTGATGACTAAGTTCGATGGGCGGACCAAGGATTCAACTTCGCGGCAAATTGATGAGTCGTTGAAGCGATTGCAGACGGATCACGTGGACTTAATGCAATATCACGAGAATATCCGAATGGAAGATCCCGACAGGTTCTTTGCCTCAGGAGGGCCGCTGGAGGCACTGATGGAGGCGAAGAAGGCCGGCAAGATAAGATATATCGGATTTACCGGTCATAAGGATCCGGCGGTGCATTTAAGGATGCTTGAAGTGGCGGAGGGACATGGGTTTCAATTTGACTCTTGTCAGATGCCATTAAATCTCATGGACGCGCATTTCCGAAGCTTTGAGAAACTTGTGCTGCCTAAATTGGTGAGTGCCGGGATTGCCGTTCTGGGGATGAAGCCCATCGCAAGCGGAAAAATCCTGGCGAGCAACACGGTGAGTGCTGTGGAGTGTTTGGAGTATGCCCTTAATCTTCCTACCACGGTGGTGATTACCGGATGCGAGAGCCTCGAGAGGCTAGAGCAGGCGGTTGCAGTGGGACGAAACCATCGACCAATGGATGCGGCGAAGTTGGCATCATTACTTAGAAAGACAAAGACCGCAGCTATGGATGGGAAGTTTGAAACTTTCAAGACGACCACTGAGCATGACGGAACTGCGAAAAACCCGCTTTGGATGAGTTGAGGAATGTAGATGCTATAAAAGTGAGATGATTTTTCGCACTTCTTTGGGGCTTGCCTTCTCTACTTTGCTGGTTTGCGGGCAGGATGCCCGGGTTTCCGCCCCGGCGGCTTCCAGCCCTACGGCAGTTGTGGCCCGGGATCACAATGCCGATGTACTGATTCGCGCTTTGACTGTGCAGAAGTGGTACGCGCAGCTTGGGGATATCGCTGAGGTGAACGAGATTCGGTATACGAGTGCACCTCCTCATAAGCCTTCGAATCCAACAGCGCCGGGGGCCAAGAATCCGCTGATCATTCATGCCATGACTTTTGTCCCGAAGAATCTGGATAGGACCAAGAAGCAGCCGCTTATTGTGTTTGCGCACCAGGGGATCCATAGCGACTTTGGGCGTGATCATGAGTTTGGAGCCGTGCGGGAACTGGTGCAACAAGGCTATACGGTGATTGGGCCGGATTACCGGGGGAGCACGGGGTATGGGGCTGGTCTGTATAACGAGATCGATTACGGCGGGCTTGAGGTGGAAGATGTTTTTCAAGCGCGGGAGTGGATGCTGGAGAACTATGAGTTCCTCGATTCGAAACGCGTGGGGATAATTGGGTGGAGCCATGGGGGGATGATTACGCTGATGAATGTGCTGCAGCATCTGGGGGCTTATGCGGCAGCTTATGCGGGGGTGCCGGTGACGGATCTGGTGTTGCGGTTGGGTTATCGCGATGCGAGTTATCAGGCGATTTTTTCAGCGCCGCAGCATATCGGGAAGACAGTGCAGGG
>Ga0209591_10004075_pt1 | contig 16713 bp, 18 predicted proteins | sample MAT01_FD_187207 | JGI IMG/M metagenome (GOLD analysis project Ga0209591, IMG submission 187207) | Freshwater microbial communities from Lake Fryxell liftoff mats and glacier meltwater in Antarctica - MAT-01 (SPAdes) (version 2) | ecosystem: Environmental > Aquatic > Freshwater > Ice > Liftoff... | reverse complement strand
TTAAAACCAATTTCCGTGAAGTATTTTTTTGTTGCTAAGCACTTTTCTGCGCTCATTTTCTGCTCACTTTTCTGCGCTCATTTTCTGCGCTCATTTTCTGCGCTGCCAGTCTAAGCATACACGCCCGGGTTTGTGATCCCACATTGGCTCCTTTGGGTCTTACCTCCAGTTATACACCAGGCATCGGAGCCATGCTGGAATGGAATGTTGTGCCAGGAAGCGAAGGTGTGCTGCTGAAGCTGGATCTGCCTTCAGGTTCAGTTTTGAAAACGCGGATTGGCGCTTTTGAATCGGATTAGTTTCTTGTACCGGATGCTTTACTTACCCTAGGAGTGTATACCTGGAGGGTTCAGGCGACTTGTTCGTCAACCCCACCCTACGACGTTACACCGGTTTCTCTCAGCAACAGTTTTACAGTTGGAGCGCCGATTCCTTGCCCAGCAACAGTGACGGATGTTGATGGGAATGTTTATAATGTCATTGACATTAATTATCAATGCTGGACTCAGGAAAACCTGAAGGTTGAGCACTATGTCAATGGAGATCCCATTCCTACGGGCCTGGTCGATTCCGCGTGGTTGAATGCCGCCATCGCCTCTACCGGTGCTTTTTCCGTATTCAACAATATGCCAGGCAACAAGGCGATACTGGGGTTGTTGTACAATCATTTTGCCGTAAAGGATTCCCGCGGTCTTTGCCCGGCAGGTTGGAGTGCTGGCATGGATCCTGAATGGTCCGATTTGCGAGATTACCTGGGGGGATTCAATGAGGCGGGTGGCAGGTTGAAGGCAACGGGCACGCTGAGTGCCGGAACTGGATACTGGCAGGACCCAAATTTTGGGGCGACCAATACCAGTGGATTCACTGCGCTACCCGGCGGTTACCGTGCGCCTAATGGCAGCTACTCGCTTAAGGGGTACAGTGCTCTCTTTTGGAGTACGAATGAAACCGGACGTTACCGGGAGTTGTTTTCCGATAGCAAGGATATGCGACGTGACTTTACAGCCAGGGGTGCTGGAATGTCCGTACGCTGCCTTAAAGATTAATAACCCCGAATTTGTTCTCAATGGCGTTGCTCTTGTGTAACAACCATTAATTTAATTTAGTATTTATAATAATTGTATTATATTTTTAGAAACTCAATTTCATGGTCCGTCTTCAAGCACGACCGACTCTTAGTGAACGAGAATTTAACCAACTCAAGCGCTATGCGAACAGCCTCAAGGCCGAGAAAAGATTGACTTTACGTGCGCAAAATATTCTTGACTGGTAAGAGAACTTGAGTTATAAATCGTCGGCGGTGAAGAATCAGGTTAGCGTGATAGTTATCGCCAAGTGGCGCCGCCAATTTAATTGCTGCCCTGGCCATTCATACCGGCGAGATTACGGCCTGAACCATAGAACGAAACAACAGCGATAACTTCTTGAAGTTTCTCAAGCTCTTAGACAGAAAATACCGATCGGTTGAGCTGCACATTATGGCAGATAATCTCTCCGTGTACAAAAACAAGGAAGTGCTTGAGTGGGTCTACAAGAAGCGAAAAATTCACCTGCACTTTACACCAACCTACTCTTCCTGGCTGAACCAAATTGAAGTCTGGTTGAGCATACCCACCCGCGATGTATTCAAGGACGCGGTTTGGACCATTAAAAAACATTTCGTCGATCAATTGATGGTCTATATCAAAATCTTCCCTCAAAAATACTGCCCCAGTCCAAGTACAAGGCCCCGCTGATCGGGGCTAAAAAGATCCACGCCATAGTCTGCGCGCAGCACCGCGTTATTGGCTGGCTTAAGCACAAGCCGCATTCCCAGTCCGACAAATTGTTGGATATTATCTGGTTGCAGGAGATCATTCAATTGTCCGCCAGGCTGCCGCCAACTGCCCATGTCGGAGAATGCGACCCCTTGCAGGGCTATGCGCCAAGGCTCCCAGAACGTTTGACGTAGCTCGACGTTCCAGGTGAGTACGCCTGTGCCCCGGTCAACGCGATTGCCTGAGCCACGAAGGTTTACGTGGCTGTCCAGGACAAAGGGGGCAAAGGGCGTACTGAGGTTGGTAGAAAGGCCTGCTCGCATGCGCATGGCCAGATTGAGCCTTTGGCTGGATCCCAGTCGCTGAAACCACCGGGCGTCGGCCCAGTATATGTAAAACCAACTGCGATCGGGCAGGTCGCAAATGGTTTGTGCGTACTGGGTCAGGTCCCAGCCTTGGAACTGATGCGCGTACCGGTTGACAACTCCCATTTGATGGCTGGCCTTAAACAGCAGCTTCGGGATGCGTGCCTGAGCTGGTCCAGGGGTCATCAGGCCCTCATGTCGCTGGTCTTTGCGGTAGCGTTCTACAAAATAGGTGGCGCCCAGTTCCCACGTTTCGTTATGCTTGCGGGCGAAGAGGGCGGTTGCTCCCAGGCTCAGGTTGTCGTAGTTGTAAAACACCGGCTGGTCATCGAACTGGTTGTCAAAGTAGAGTGGCTCGGTGGAGGCCAAGTGCACCATGCTGAGGGTAGTTCCCCAGCGGCTGCGGCCCAGATTAGGTACCCGCAGGTAGAGCTGCCCACCGGGACGACCATCGTTGAGCTGCCCGAATACGCTGAGTTGCATCCCCCGGCCCAGGAGGTTCGCGTCGGTATAGCCGAGCTGCACCCACACATTGCCCCGCACTCCGCCAAAATTTGCAAGCGGAAATTGCGTCCATGCTTCTTCCACCACAAAGCAGAGCACTCCGCCGCTGTCCAGCCGAGGCTGAACCTGGCTCAAAAAGGGAAGATTCTGCAGCCGCTGTGCATCTTCCGCAATTGTCAGGCTGTCAGCCAATGTGCCAGGCTCACTCTCTACAAATCGAAACAGGACTGCAGGCTGGGTGCGTTTCAGTCCTTCAAACACAATGCTGCGGACGGTGTCCTGGGCCGAAGCGACGGCCGGTAGCCAGGTGCATATCAGCACCAAACAAAGGACCCACCACCTGTCAGCAACCATATTGGAATTATATTTATCTTATATTAAACCGCATGCCTAAGTTGAACGTACCCGCCCGCCCACCGCTGGTTTGCAGGAAGTCATTGGTAAACCAGGTGTAAAGCAGTTCAAATTCGAGTTTTTGGTTGACCTGTTGTTTAGCGCCCAGGCCGGCTTGGGCAAAGTAGTCGTAGTTTGGGTTCCAATACGGCGAATAGCCGCCCAAGGAATAAAGGGTGGTTTTTGGGAAGGGGAAATAGCTCAGGATCAACGTGGCAGGAGTAGAAACCCGGTTGAGGGCATCAGGGCCTTTCCCGATGTCTTCCCAAAGCAGGTCGATTTCGGTAAACAGCGAAAAACGACTGCCGAGGGTGAAATCATTGAAAAACTGGGTCCACCAGGCGGCGCCATTCCAGTCGATGTACGGCTGGCTGTTCTCCCCTTCCAGCTCACGACCAAGGGGAATCCACACCGCGCTTTGAATAGAAAAGTTTGACCACTTGGACACGGGTGCCCATCGGACTTTAGGCCCAATGCTGGTTACACCGTCGCGAGTCTGAGCCATCTCCCCTCTGCCCAGTACACCGAAGGCGGAGGCAGGGAGGGGTTCGTTGCGGACCCGGCGGTAGCGCAGCTCAAAACCCGCATTGAAGCGATCATTGACCCCATAAAGCGAGGAAATGAACGTGGTGAAAAAGGTAGATCGATCCGTGCGTACGTTAGCGTTTCCTGTGGTTTGGGTGTAGAGGTTGTTGAAGATTTTGGTCTCCACCTGGCCGCGGGGAATGGTGGCAGAGACGACGTAGCGAATGGCGTTGGTAGGGTTGGGGTCGGTACCAGCTTCCGCGGGTTCGCCGTTGTGTTTCCAATCATTGAGCGACCAGTCGTAGGGGTAAAAGTCCAGGGTGTAGGTCTCTGAGATAGGTTGGAGCCGGTAGCGATTTATGTAATCGCGGGCACTGGATGTATTGCTGGTGAAGTCGCCGGCGTACCACGCAAAGATCTGCGAAAGGCTGCCACGTTGCTGCGCAGAATCGATGCGCACGAAGTCCGGGTCGTTGAGGGCGGCGACAGTACGGCTTTCTAGCTGCTTTTCCAGCTGTTCGGGGCGATAAGCCTCGGAGGCAACAGGGGGGCAGTCCACCGCGCCGCAGACCAGCACAAAGTGAAAACGCGGATCGACAAAAGCCTTGAGCAGGTGGATTTTTTCCAACTCGTTAAGCGTCATGGAATGACCCGCCACCTGGTATTTATTCCGGTCGAAAAAACCCTCGATGTCGAGCACAGATTGCAAAGGATAAGCCATAGCGGCAGCGTGGATCACGAGCAAATTGTAGGCGTTGATAAGAAAGGCCTGCTGCTCCGCGGCGCTGGCGTCCTGCTGTATCCGGGCAGATGCAAGTTCAGCTACCCAGGAATCGGTAGCCTCGTCGCGCTGTATACGGGCGTAGTCCACGCGACCGTCCTGTACGTATGCACCCAAAAACGCGTCCAACCGATCGTAAAAGTCCGGATTCAGGCCCTGGCCAGACAAGATATTGCCCGGCAAAAAGGCACATAACATGAAAAAAAGGAAGGTGCGGTGCATAAGGGATATCCGTACTTAAAATGAATAAATTTAAAAAAATTTCATCTGCAAGGAGCGAAGAAACTTTCGGGAACTGACCTCAGCAGCTTTGCCAGAAGGGGAAAGGATTTCTTGTTGGCTCAAGTGATGCAAATTCACGCAAAATGCCTACCAACACCTGTCAGCATTTTGTAAAAAAAGGACCCAACTACGCCCAACATGCTGCTGCGCCATGGATGTCAACCATTTTCGGGCATCGGCAAAGCGAAGCGGCAAGGTTGGAAAACTGGGCCAAAATCTTGGATGGTAATTTTAATTTATAGAAATTGCTGGGAGAATTAAGAAGTTCACAACTTGAACCCAAAATGAGCGCAATTAGGTTCCTTTTAGTTGCATTATCCGTCAGCCTGACAACCCTGAGCCTCCACGGCCAGGTTTGCGACCTTTCATCAGCCCCTTCGGGTCTGACCGCTGCTTACACGCCGGGATCCGGAACGCTGCTGCAATGGGATGCCGTCCCGGGCAGTCTGGGGGTTCAACTCCGCATAGAATTTCCTACAGGATCATCCTTTAGCCGCAGGCTATTGGGGACTGAGTTAGACCAATTTGCCATTCTTGATGAACTGTTGCTGGCGGGTACTTATACCTGGCGCGTTCAGGCCGCTTGCAGCGTGGTTCCACCATTCGCCTTAACGCCCGTCTCTTTACCCGGCACGTTTACGGTAGACAGCGGCTCCTGTCCGCCTGCCGTATCAGACCTTGACGGGAATATTTACGCTACTGTCAAGATCGGCGGCCAGTGCTGGATGCAGGAGAATTTAAAGGTAGAGCGCTACCGCAATGGGGATGCCCTAACCACGGGCCTGAGTAATGCTGCATGGCAATCAGCTACGACGGAAGCCTTTGCTGTATACAACAATGCCCCGACCAACAAAGACAAGTTGGGTTTGCTGTACAATTGGTATGCGGCAACTGATCTTCGCGGTTTATGTCCGGTTGGCTGGCACCTGCCTACCGACGGCGAATGGACAGATTTGATAGACTTTCTGGGTGGAGAAAGCGTTGCTGGCGGCGCCATGAAGGCTACGGGGACCAGGGCAGATGGCACTGGAGTATGGTTTGCGCCAAACCTGGATGCTACAAACAGCAGCAATTTTACCGCTCTTCCCGGTGGCTTTCGCGACTTGAACGGAATTTACGGAATTGGCGGCTTTTACGCCTATTGGTGGAGTGCAAACGAGACGCTGACCAACTTTGCCTATTACCGGCAGTTGGGCTATGTTGATGGCAACGCATTGCGCTCCTTTGACCTCAAGCGATACGGCTTCTCCGTTCGCTGTTTGAAAGATGAGTGATTTACCCAAGGAGTTGTTCCGGGGCGCGAAGCCCTTCGACCGAATTTGGATTTTATCCGATCTTTAGGGGGTTGAAGCCTACTTTATGCAAAACACTGACGACACCAAGCTCTGGAAACTGGCGCGAAAACGCGCTCAAGCCAAGCGCAATTTGACCTCTTATGTGGTGGTCAATACGGTACTGATTCTCATTTGGCTCAAAGGGCAGGGCTGGCCTCCGGCTTTTGACAATTTCTGGCCGGGCTGGGTGCTTTTTGGTTGGGGCATTGGGCTGTTTCTGAGTTTCCGCGACAGCTACGGGGAAAAGACGGAGGAGATTGCACAAAGGGAGTTTGACAAATTGAAGGGGCGTTCAAATTGATCTCCAACGACCGTTAATATGCAAAAAAAAATCCTATCTTGCCACTTGATTAATTTTATAATAATTATAAAATTTATATAAATTTCTCTTTAATTGCGAAATTTCTGAGCGTTGGAACCACCTTGAACTTTATTGCTTCTTTTGGCTTTGCCCAAATTTGTGATCCAACTATCCCTCCAAGCGGTCTGGTTTCCAACTATATTCTAGGTACGGGAGCTACACTCACTTGGGATGTAGTACCTGGAAGTATAGGTATGCAAATAAAGGTTACAATACCGGGAGGATTCAATATCAAGAAGCGCTTGGTGGGGCATGAGTTAACTTCTTTTTTTGTACCCGATGAGGCACTGGTTAGCGGGTCCTATTTCTGGCGGGTGCAATCGGCGTGTAGTGTCGAGGAACCTCATTTGATATCGCCAATTTCTTCATTTGATAGTTTTTATGTAGGTATTGAGAATTTCTGTTCCGACCCGATAGTCGATATTGATGGGAATTTTTACAATACGATACAAGTCGGCTCACAGTGTTGGATGAAGGAAAATTTGAAAGTTGAACGGTATCGAAATGGCAGTCCGATTCAGATTGGCTTGTCAACAGATGATTGGGTATCTACAGTTTTTGGAGCTTATACCTATTACAATTACTTGCCTTTCAATAAGGATATTTACGGTGTAATTTATAACATGTACACAGTGCTAGATACACAAGGATTGTGCCCAGTAGGATGGCAAGTCCCCAGCGATGCGGACTGGGTAGAATTATTGGACTTCCTGGGGGGGTATGTGGTCGCAGGGGGATCATTGAAAACAACAGGAACAGTTGAATCTGGAACGGGATTGTGGCTGGCCCCAAATGTTGCAGCAACAAATTCCAGTGGTTTTTCAGGACTACCTGGGGGGCTTATAAGCGGCCTTTCCAGTACCTTTTGGGATCTTTCTGAAGACTCCAACTGGTGGAGTTCAACAGAGTATAGTTTTTATTCTGGGTTTGGTCGGAATTTGGATTACTCAACTTCAATTGCTGGCCGTTTTTTGGCAGTAAAGCAAACTGGATTTTATGTCCGGTGCTTGCGTGAGGAGTAAAAGAGAGAAGAAGTTCTTTCCCTCACTCCAAAACCTCCACCGTCGTCCTGCGGTTGAGCGCGCGGGCGGTATCGGTGGTACTGGCTTCTACCGGTCGGCTCTCTCCGTAACCGCGGTACTCCAGCCGCGCGGCCTCGATGCCCGCAGCCACTAAGTAATCACGCACGGGACGTGCCTGCGCCTCCGAGAGCCGTTGGTTTTCTGTTTCGGCCCCGACATCATCCGTATGACCGCCGATGCGAATGCGCAGAGTGGGCTGGTCGCGGAGCACCGCGAACAAGCGCTGGAGCTCGCTAACGGAGCGTTCGTCTAAGACGGCGGAGCCGCTGGCAAAGAAGACGTTGCACAGCACGCTTTCGCCGCCGCCGCTGATGGGAACCAGAGCAATGTCCAGGAGGTACGGCTCCACCGGGCTGTCGTCGGGCAAGCTGAAATTTGCGGAGGCAAAAAGGTAGTCTTTGTGTATCACGTTCAGCGCGTAGTCGCGGCCGGAGGAGAGCACCACAAATAATTCTCCGGTACCAGGAGCCGCGGTGGAACGCGTGAGCAATTCGCCCGAAACCACATCGGTGAGTTCCACCACTGCGGCCAGCGCTTTGCCGGTCAGCGCGTCGCGGACGCGGGCATACAGACTCTTAGTGTTGATGATGCTGTTTCTATTGGCACTGGCCAAATGAATTTATGCTTAAGTGTGTTCATTTATAAGTAAATTTATGTAGTTTTACAGACCCGTTATGGAATGAAATGTGAATTGATTAAACTTGGTCAGTTTAATGGAAAAGGTTGCAATGTCTACACTGTAAGGACAGATGACCTAGGTGAAACGCTTTTTGATGGATTCATTAATGAATGCATCGTTTCATTTATAAGTGAAACAAAAGACATTTTGATGCTTTTAAATGCCATAGGGCATAAGGAAGGGGCGCGAGAGCACTACTTCAAGCATGCAGAAGGGAAACCAGGAGATGGTTTGTGTGCACTTTAAGATAGACCAGGTTCACACCTACGGCTCTATTGCATTCGCTTCGGTATGGACATCATCATCCTGGGTGGAGGTGGTCAAAAATTAAAATCAATTAAGGCACTCCAGGAAGATCTAAAGCTAACGACAGTCAATGACCTGCTGAAAAGGATCGCTAAAAAATAGCTGAACAAATACACGATAGGGAACTCCGTTTTTCGCCAGATGGTCTGGATTCTGTCAGTGACCTAGAATTTTACCTTGATTAGAACAGCATCATGAAAACTTCCCCAACACCCAACTTGAATGAACTCCTTGGTGAGATTACTCTCTTGGATCAGATAAAAACGATTACCCGAATGCAAATTGCTTCACGGATTGCAGATGCCATGCAAGCCAAGGGTTGGAGGAACAAGGACCTTCTGAGGAACGTCGGGAAGATTTATCCTTCGGTGATCAGCAAGTGGCTCTCTGGCACTCATAATTTTACCTTAGATACTTTGGTAGAGCTAGAGCTAGCATTGGATATTTCTTTGTTAAATATTGGTGTTAAAACAGATGAAATAGTGATTAGATTTCATGCTATTGCTGTCCAGACCACAGAACCATCGAAGCACTTTAGCGCAATGGAGGGCTTTGTTTCATACAATAGGAGTGAAGGCTTTTACCCAGTGTCAGTAGGTTCCAGTAGGAACCATTATACACTTTCAAACTAATCAGGTCAAATGGAAAGCATAGCGGAAGTTACCTGTACATTCAAAGGCATCGAATTGCTGGAGTCTGCAATAAACCTGGGCTCGGAAAAGATGACAGAGATAAAAATTTATAAGTATGAAGTTAATATAGAGCACCGAACCAGTCCTGAGAAGGGCCTTATGCTAGTTATATGTTCGATACACGTGCGAGACGAAGAGAATGTTTATGAATTGGGAAAAATTCGTACTAGTTGTATATTCAAAGTTAATAACCTAAATGATTACTTGCAAAAGGAGACCAATCAACTAAAGCTTCCAGAGCAATTTGTCTTCTCTATCAACTCCATTTCTAGCTCTACTACCAGAGGAATCATGTTTGCTAACTTCAGAGGCACGCACCTGCATAACGCTGTGTTACCGATCGTGGACCCGAAGGTTTTCGGGTGATTGGAATTTATCTCGATTATCGAGCGTCTTTAGTTAACTTTCAAGTCTTGAATCAGCCTTAACCACGCTGTAAATCACTCCACCACCTCAAACGTCGTCCTGCGGTTGAGTGCGCGAGCAGTTTCTGTCAATCCTGCATCCAAAGGTCGACTCTCCCCATAGCCCCGGTACTCCAGCCGCGCGGCCTCGATGCCCGCAGCCACTAAGTAATCACGCACGGCACGTGCCCGCGCCTCCGAGAGCCCTTGGTTGTCGGCGTCAGCCCCGACATCGTCGGTGTGGCCGCCGATGCGAATGCGCAGGGTGGGCTGGTCGCGGAGCAGGGCGAACAAGCGCTGGAGCTCGCTAACGGAGCGGTCGTCGAGAGTGGCGGAGCCGGTGGCGAAGAAGATGTTGCGCAGCACGCTTTCGCCGCCGCCGCTGATGGGCACGAGGTCGATGTCCAGGCGGTAAGGTTCCACAGCGCTGCCTTCCGGCAGGCTGAAGTGCGCGGAGGCAAAGAGGTAGTCTTTGCGCATCACGTTCAGCGCGTATTCGCGGCCGGAGGGGAGCACCACAAAGAATTCTCCGGTACCGGGGGCTGCGGTAGAACGCGTGAGCAATTCGCCCGAAACTACATCAGTGAGTTCCACCACTGCGGCCAGCGCTTTGCCGGTCAGCGCATCGCGGACGCGGGCTTTGACGTAGGTGACGGGTCGCGCGCGCAGGTGCTCCGGCAGTTCAAAGCTGTAGATGTCCAGCAGGCCGCGGCTGTCGGCGCGGTCGGAGGCGTAGTAGGCGGTGCGGCCGTCGGCGCTGACGATCAGGCTGCCTTCGTTGTCGGAAGTGTTGATGGGAAAGCCCAGGTTTTCCGGGGCCTGCCAGGCGCCATCGAGACCGAGGCGGCATAAGAAAAGATCTGTTTCGCCGAGCGTGCCGTGGCCTTCTGAGGTCAGGTAGAGCGTGGCGCCGTCAGGGTGCAAAAAAGGCGCCTGGTCCATTTCGGGGCTGTTGACCACCGGGCCGAGGTTGACCGGTGCGGTCCATTCTCCCGGGCGAAGGGCAGCGCCGCTGCTGGCAACGCCTTCGCTTGCCGCGGCACTTCCGATGTTGCCGCTGCTGCTGCGCCGGCTCATCCACAAATCGCGCTCGCCTTGGCCACCAGGCCGGTTGGAGCTGAAGTAGAGGGTGTGGCCGTCGGCGCTCAGGCAGGGCTGGCTGTCCCAGTGGGAACTGTTGACAACCGGACCGAGGTTGCGCCCTTCCGACCAACCCCTTCCCTGGATGTACTGAGATTCATATAAGTCGCAACTACCTATCCCGTCCAGCTCGTTGCATTTGGTAAACAGGAGCAGCGTGCCATCGGCGCTGAGGTGTTGCGCGCCTTCGTTGAGCGGCGTGTTGACCGGCGGGCCGAGGTTGCGTGCACGGGTCCAGCCGCCGCCTTGCGAGGACTGGCGTCTGTTGCTTATATAAAAATCCTCGTTTCGTCCGTCCAGACGGCGGGTAAAGACCATAACGCTATCGTCCAGACTCAGCGAGGGCAGGTATTCGGCGTGTTCGCTGTTGACCGAGTCGCCCAGATTTTTTGGGTCGAATGGCACCGGGTTCCGCACGGCGGCGGCGAGTCGGCGCAAGCGGGCGGCTTCGCTGCGAGAAACGTCGGCGCGTTCGCCCGTGTTGCGGTCTGCGTAAGCATCGAGCGAAAGGGCCGCGTCGTCAAAACGACCCACCCGAGTTTGCAAGGTGGCCAGGCGCAGCCAAGCGCCGTTTTGGTATTCGCCGTCCAAAGCCAGGCCGCGTTCAAAAGCCGCGATGGCCATGCTGTCGCGCTGCACTGTTGCATATATGTCACCAGCCAATAAGTGCGCGTCCACAAAACCGGGTTCCAGCCGTAAGGCGTCCTGGACCGCGGTCAGGGCTTTTTCCAGGTCTTTTTGTTGAAAGTACGCCAGGGCATTTTCCCAGGCTTGGTCCGCTTTTTTGGGTGCGGTGGCGCGGTAAATGAGCGTGGGGCTCTCTTTAGACATTCCCGGTTGGGCCCGGAGCATGGTTGTTGCTGCGCTGAGCAAGCAAAACAGGGCAACATAGCCCGCTTGGGCCGCGATTCTACTATTCATCCAAGGCAACAACGCGCTCAGGGTATGTTGAGGTATTTGTGGGTTTGCAAAGAAACCGACCAGCGGGGATGCGCCTTGACGTAATCAACCAGGGCGGGGTTGATGCGCTCCGAGCGGCTCCATTCCGGTTGCAGGAATAACTTGCAGGTCGGGCTGACCGTTGCTGCGTGTTGTTCGGCCCAATCAAAGTCGTGTCGATTGTATACTACTACCTTGAGTTCGTGCGCGGCAGCCGCCACTTCCGGCAGCGGTGCTTTGAATTTTTTGGGCGAAAAGCAGATCCAGTCCCAACGACCGCTCATCGGATGCGCGCCTGAGGTTTCCAAATGGGTCTTTAACCCCTGAGCATGCAAAGCTGTGGTCAACGCGTCCAGGTTGTGCATCAGCGGTTCGCCGCCCGTGACGATCACCCTTTCGACCGGAAATGCCTTGAGTTCCTGAAGCAAATCAGCGATGAGCCGCTTAGGATGCGCCGCCGGGTTCCAACTCTCTTTCACATCGCACCAAGTGCAGCCGACATCGCATCCCCCCAGCCGGATGAACCAAGCCGGCCGACCCGTATGGAACCCTTCGCCCTGCAGCGTGTAAAAGGACTCCATGACCGACAGCTCCAAGGCAGTCAGGCTTTTTGTGAGAGAAGGAGTGGGCATGGGGGAAAAGGCGGGTTTTGGGGGTGAATGCAGACCCGTACCAGGCGGTTTTCACGCAAAGATACGAGGGAAAGGGTGCTTGCGCGTCTTGCAACGCTAATGGTTTAGGGTTAGCCGCGTACGGTTTTAAGGGGCGGTCTGTGTATCTTGAAGTGGAGATTGCGGCAGAACAATATCCGTTTTAAGCAATTAAGGGATGCCCTGAAGATTTGGACTTACAGATAGCGATTTGGTCATTCTTTGCGATGCACTGCGGCATGAATCGGCAGTGTAGAAAGCCATTATCTTTGGCAGCCGGGCGAAGGGCGACCAACGCCACGGCAGCGATGTGGACTTGGCACTGACAGGACCACACCTCACCGCACGTCAAGTGGCCAGCATCGGCGATTGCTTGAATGAGGAGCCGGTATTGCAGTATCGCTTTGATGTGCTGAATTACAATGCGATCAGTGAACCGGCTTTGGTGGCATACATTGATCGGGTAGGGGAGTCAATAGTTGAAAATAGTTGACTTATATACTGCATTTTTATATTGATTTGCGGTTGCAAGAAGTTGGCGATTTCGAAGCACTAAACTTTCTGTCAGCATAAAAGTTGATACGAAACAAAAAGCTTCATTTAACCACTGAACCGCCAATTTCTTGTAGGTGCTGTGTGTGCCTCGAATGACGAATATAAGCGTTCCTTCAAAAGAAGGAATACCCGGAGAGTGAAAGTCTCTTGTGCGCGGAGTAACGCCCGAAGCATTTGCAAGTGCAAATTTCGGAGTAAAGTGAGCCACCCATTTCGGAGCAAAGTGAGCCACCCATTTCGGAGCAAAGTGAGCCACCCATTTCGGAGCAAAGTGAGCCACCCATTTCGGAGCAAAGTGAGCCACTTGATGGCGGAGCGGAGCAGTCAGCAGCGGTCATAGTAGCCATCCGGCCTAGGCAGGATGGTGAAAGACCAAACGGTGGATGCAGCAAATGGAGTTGGGAGCGCGGGTCGCGCGTATGGCAGTTGCCTAGCGATCCGGTAGCCCAGCCCTGGGCGGTGCAGCAATCTGACTCAAAAGGTAAGTTGTATATCTATCGAACCGCTGTATACGCGGCCCGCACGCACGGTGGTGTGAGAGCCTCTCCCTGCCAGTGAAAGATGGCAGGGCGAGCTACTCGATTAGCGGTTCGTGCTTTTTTTATTCTCCTTGCTATCATTGTCAAAACAGTTTAGTTCCTCTGATAGGTCATTCAAAAAATTGAATTTTAATTTGGTCTCTTTTAACCCGTAATTAATACTTTCGGATTTTGTAAATCGTTTCTAAGTTTTAAGCGCAGCTTCCAATTTTTTTAGCTTATCCGGAATTTTATTAAGTGCCAAAACGAAATCTGCACAGCCTGCTGCCTTGGCACTAAGCGGCATGGAGTCAACTTCGGCTGACATATCCTGGGCAAAGGTTGTTCCTCCTTTAGCTTTGATGTGCATGCAGCCCACTGTACCATCGCCATCATATCCAGAAAGAATAATACCGACAGCCCTTGCGCCCATTTCATCTGCCAGGGAAATGAAAAATAAATCTACTTGTTTGTTCCTGCCAGTGCGAGGGGAGATTACTTTCAAGCTATAGTTTTCCATAGTAAGATCGGAGTCAGGAGGAATAACATAGACATGATTCGCAAGGATCGGCATTGCCTCAGAAGCCACGATTACTGACATTTTCGTGTGCCTCTGCAGTATTCTAGCTAACTGACTATGGGCGGTGGGGTTCATGTGAGAAATAATAACAAAAGCCATGCCTGTATCATGCGGCATTGCATCCAGCAGAGCTTTGTATGCGTTAAGTGCTCCGGCTGAGCCACCAATACCTACAATGAATATAGGCTGAACTGTTTTCATTGATTGTTATTTATTCTCAGGAACATTTTTATCAAAATTCTTTTTCTGATTGCCGTTAAACGTAGATTCAGCATAAGGTGTTAACATAATTCCATCATCACTCATAATGAATTTATGCACATCGCTATTATGGTTAGTACCACGAGACTTAACAATGAATACTTCCCGGGTGCGTCTTCTGCCCTCATCATCTTCTACCATTCTCACAACAATCCAGGTATCAATCAGAGAGGATACACCGATTTCGCCACTCGTGTTACTTTGAAAGTTTGCAGAAACAAGACTTGTAAAAAACGTAGTGATGCCCCTGGATTTAAAGAGGTCAATCATACGGGTAATCATTGATGAAACTTCACGCTCGTCACCTTCTCCAACAAGACTTGTGAGTGGGTCTACCACCACAGCATTTGGTTTGAAACTATCTACGAGCTTATAAACATTGAGTAAATGCATCTCCAAACCAAGAAAAGAAGGTCTGATAGCCACAATCTTTAATAGTCCTTTTTTTATCCATGGCGCAAAATCAATGCCGATAGATTTCATATTTTGAGTAAGTTGCCCTGCTGATTCTTCATAGCAGAAGAAAAGACAACGTTCCCCACGTTTACAACTTTCCAGTGCAAATGCCGCCCCAAAACTTGTTTTTCCACTACCTGCAGTGCCGGAAGCCAGTATAGTACTACCCCTGGTGTAACCTTTACCCGCGAACAATTTATCTAACGATGGAATCCCTGTCGAAACCCGCTTGTCTGTGCCCGGTTGTTCAAGTCCTGCTGAGGTTATGGGAATTACTGAAAGACCTTCATTATCTATAACAAATGGATATTCGCTTGTTCCATGACGTGACCCCCGATATTTAATGACACGAATTCTACGCGTGGCAATTTGGTCTTTGACCCTGTTATCCAGCAGAATAATGCAGTCGGAGATGTACTCCTCCAGGCCATGACGTGTATATGAACCGCTTTGTGCGGCCTCTCCAGTAAAGATTGCCGTGACCTTTTTTTCTTTAAGCCATCGGAAAAGTCTTTTTATCTCTAAGCGAAGAATGCCAAGATCTGTAATGCCTGAAAATATAGATTCAATAGAATCTAAAACAACCCGTTTGGCACCGATAGAATCAATAGTATCATCCAAACGAACGAATATTCCCTCGAGATTAAAGTCAGTCTCCTGAATATCTTTACGGTCTAAAATAACATGTTCGAGCACAATCTTTTTCTGCGATACAAGCGCCTTCAAATCCATATTGAGAGAGGCCACGTTTTTATAGAGTTCATCTTCTGTCTCTTCAAACGACATGAGAACCCCTAGCTCATTGTAATCGGTTGCACCTTTGATTAGAAAATCAACCCCAAAAAGCGTTTTTCCGGAGCCTGCATTGCCGGAAACTAACGTTGATCCATTTTGCGGAAGCCCGCCTTCGGTAATTTCGTCAAAACCTTTGATGCCAGTAGGGCATTTGATTAATTTATTACGCTTGGTGGTAATTATTTCTTTTGTAGTTTTTGCCATATTGATAGTGCTTTGTTATTTTGCTTTAATGGGGTTTCTACAGAATTTTTTTCAAATTAACGTAATTATTCATATTGTCGATTTTACTGGTTTGTCAACTGTGTGTAGAACGATTAATATTTCCCCTATCGTCGTAGCATGACCGCTAACGTTTTGCAGCTACAAGAAATTGGCGATTTCGGAGCACTAAACTGTCTGCCAGCACTTAATCCCGATTTTCGGGACGCAAAGCTTCATTTAACGACTGAACCCGCTTTTGTGCCAAACGCCTGTGTGTGCCGGGTATGAACATAGCAGTAGTCCATTTCATTTCGAGTTTATTTTTGCTTTTTTGCTTTTTGTGGTGATAATTCTTTGAGTGAAATTCTGATGAGTTTACTTAACCAATTACGGTCTCCAATTTTCTCTTCTATCAAGAAACTTGGTTTTGCTCCTTCGTATGGTGGTGCTTCAACAACATTACCTATAAATTCTCGTCCCGAAATGGTTGGTTTGATAAATAATTTGTTGTCGCATATCAGTCCAAATAATTTTCCATCAGCGTAAATGCCATATTCGCCAAACATTTTTTTAGCGGTTATTTCTCCTGCATTTTTGATTTGTTCAATAACAAAATTTACAAAATTTTGGTCGGAAGCCATTGGTTAGTCTTTTAGTTGAAAGTGAGGATTGTAAATTAAGCCAATAACATTTCCAAATGGGTCTTTAACAGTTGCCGTCATTATCTCTCCGCCAACATTGTATGGCTTTTCATTTTCGGTTGCTCCAAATTCAATAAATCGGTCAAAAGTCTCTTGAATATTTTCAACACCCCAATATGAAACTACACTTTCGATTTTATTCAAAGTCGGATTTTCATCTGGTTGAAGTCCTAATTCATATCCTTGAATGTTGAAGCCGACATAATAAGGCTCGTTGAAATAAGGATTTGTTTCAAACACTTTTGAGTACCATTTCGTCGCTTTTTGAATGTCTCCAACTTTATAAAATGTTGTCCTAAGTCCTAACATATTTTTTGTTCTTTTTTTTCCTGTCGCATTGTCGGTGCGTGTTGGGTTTGGGTGACCGCTAACGTTTTGCGGCTTGGCGAAGGTGGCGATTTTTACCATCCCGATAGCTATCGGGATTGATGCGGATAACCAAACTTTGA
>Ga0209591_10004074_pt1 | contig 16714 bp, 11 predicted proteins | sample MAT01_FD_187207 | JGI IMG/M metagenome (GOLD analysis project Ga0209591, IMG submission 187207) | Freshwater microbial communities from Lake Fryxell liftoff mats and glacier meltwater in Antarctica - MAT-01 (SPAdes) (version 2) | ecosystem: Environmental > Aquatic > Freshwater > Ice > Liftoff... | reverse complement strand
GGACAATACGCCAGAGGCGATGGAGAAGAACCGTGAGATCGCCAAAGCGCTGGGCGCGACCGCGCTCATCCCGCGTCTGCCCGACGGCGTGAAGGATGCTAACGACTGGCTGCTGCACGGCGGGACGGCGGAAACCGTTCATGACGTATTGAACAAAGCGCGGACGTGGCTCCAGAGCGAGATCGAGCGCGTCGCTTTTCTCACGGGATTGGAGCGCAAGGACGCGCTGCGCGACTTGTTCACGCACGCCACCGACCTGGACGAAATGGAACTCAGCGAGTTCCGGGCGGCGCTGGCGAAGCTCGGCATCAAGGGGCGGGTCTTCAATGATCTGCTTAAAGCCGCCCGTGCCAGGATAGAAAAGGTGACAAACGACGACATGCCGCAAATCCTCGGCGACGACATCCCACTGCTTTCGCCTGCACTTGGCTTTCAGCGCGACGTGGCGCTCGTCACGATCTCGGTGACCGAGCGAACCAAGAACAACCGCCTCAATACACAGCCGTACCTGGTGACCAGCACACGCGAACTCGTGCGTATCAGCGATGCCCAGATCATCCCGTTGAATGGGAAAGAAGTCGCGCTGCGTGTCCTGCCCGAAGGCTCGGATTTCCTGATGCGCTGGCGCTTCAGCGACATTCAGCGCTTCCTGAAAGGTGAGACTGTCGAGCCCGGTCAGGTCTTCAAGACCGTGCATGACCTGTTCACCCAGTACGTCGATTTTCGTTCGGAGATCGAGAGCGCCATCCTCGCGCTGTGGACGATCGGCACCTACTTCTACACCATGTTTCCAGCGTACCCGTATATGGCGCTCAATGGTCCCAAGAACAGCGGCAAGAGTACCGTCATGCGCGTGATGCAGCCGCTCGCCTTCAATATGATCAGCACGTCCGACCCAACCGGACCGTCGATGTTTCGCCTCATCCACTACACCTCTTGCACGGTCGGCATTGACGAAGCCGAGCGCTATCACAACCCCAAAGACCCCGGAATGCAGCAGATTCGGCAGTTGCTCAACAGCGGCTACAAGCAGGGGATGCCCGCCATCCGGCTGATCGGCGAGGACATGAAGCCGCAGGCATTCGACGTGTACTCCCCTAAGATTCTCGCCGCCATCGCCGGGCTGGAGGACATTCTCGCCTCGCGCTGTATCGCCATCCCGATGCGCCGCACCGACAAGAAAATGCCGTCGTTCCCGCCCGACTTCGATGGCGCGAGCATACGTCATCAGCTCTACACGCTGGCGCTGACCGCCTTCCCGCATCTGTACACCAACTACTTCGAGCGCCCGGAACTGCATACCTTGCACAACCGTTCATCCGAGCTGTGGTCGCCGCTGGTCGCGCTGGCGGCATTCTTCGAGGAGCAGGGGCAGGTGTCAGGGCTGCTGCAAGCCATCGCCACCGCCGCCGAGACCGACGAGCAGATCAGCCAGGGCAAGGCGCTGAGCGAGCGCGAAGAGGCGGTTTTACAGGCGCTCGAACTGATGACGCGCGGGCAGGAGGGTGTCGTTTGGGTCAAAGCAGGAACCCTTCGTGAGAAGGTGGCGCGCCTGCTCGGTCAGCCGGTCGAGAAGATGGGCGACGCACAGTGGATCGGACACATCCTCAAGCGGTTGCATCTGCTGGATGAGGCAGGACGCAAGCGTGGGATGGATGGCATCACCTATGCCGTGAAGTCGCCCGACGTGATCGACATGATGCGCCGCTACGACGTGGCGACGATTTACGAAAGCCGCTGAAAAACCGTTCAGACCGTGTAAACCCTACATACCGTTCATGCTCACGGGGAAAAGCATGAGGGGTATGTAGGGTTGAAAACTGACCTGAGTCACGGACTATTGGCTTTCTTCATCCTTCTTGCGTTTCGCTTTCGGCGCAGCAAGCCGCTTCTTCTCCGCACTTTCGAGTTTCTTGATACTATCGGCGGCGGGTAGGTCTTCGGGCATTGTGCCACCCAGCTCAGCAATGGCACGACGTACTACCACGCCTGCCTCATAATGCACCTCGTTAGCGGCATCCTTGCCCTGTACCTGGTCGCGCCGCAGCTTTTCTTCCGCCTGCGTGCTGCGGAACAGGTTCGCCGCCAGTTCGGTCGTCCCCATATGGTCGAGGATAGGCTGACTTTTCTTCAGCCGCTTGCGCCGGTGGATCGGTCACATCCTCAAGCGACTGCACCTGCTCGACGAAGCCGCGCGCAAACGCGGCATGGACGGCATCACCTACGCCGTGAAGTCACCGGATGTGATCGACATGATGCGCCCCTACGACGTGGCGACGATTTACGAAAGCCGCTGAAAAACCGTGCAAGCCCTACATACCGTTCATAGCTGAGGGAAACAGCGTGAAGGGTTTGTAGGGTTTTATCCATTGATGGAGATCGACCATGTACCTTCCGTATGGTGTGACCGAGCAGGGACAGCTTGTCTACATCGCTCGCAAAGGCGAACGCCTCGCGCCGCACTTCGCGCATGACGGCAAGACCTGCCGTGATTTCAAGCGGTTGAGCGAGACAGTCGCGCTGCCCGTCTACGACTCTTTCCAACTGCATCTATCCGGCAAGGTTTGGGAAGCGGTGCGGAAGTTTCATGACGAGGAAGACCACTGGGTCGGCTACTTACTTGAAGATGCTGGCTTGGTCAGGTCGTTTATCACGCCCTACGGCAACGAACGGACAACCTCACCCACAAAGGGAAGATATCATTTGGCGCTCTGTCGCTAAACCTGTTCAACCAGTTTCAGGAACCGTTGATCCGGGCGCGCCACGACGAGCTTGAGCAGGAGGCACTAGGCAGCGCTTTGCACAGCGGAGGAAAGTACAGCGCTCATCGATCTAGTCTATTTCGTACAAATATGAGACGCATGCTAAACTCAGTAGGTCAATGTCTAATGAACAATCCATTTAAACCTGTCGCAATAGGATAGGCGGGACATAGCGTTCAAGCCAATCGAAAGTAAAGGCTTGGCTGGAGAGGAAGCGGAGGAAGGCATGAATGAGAGTGGGAAAGTCGGACAGGGTATGATTATGACTGACCGCCTGGCGCACCAGCGACCAGATATGCTCCTGCGGGTTGAGGTCAGGACAGGCAGGGGGAAAGAAGACGGTCTCGACGCGCGGGTGCTGCTCCAGAAGTATGCGTACCGCTTCACCCTTGTGCCAGCTTGCTCGGTCGCACAACAGCAAGACCGGTTGGGTGGGATAGCAACCGAACAAATCCCGCAGGAAGTCGGCGGTGATTTCACTGCTCATCTGGGGGCAGGGCAGGGCAAACTGATGTCCGGTACGGACATTGAGCGCTCCGTAGAAATGAATGTGGTCGCGCTGCGGAGCAAGGCGTACTACCGGGGTCTGACCGACAGGCGACCAGATGCAGGTGGTCGTCGCCTGAAAGTAGAGGCTCATCTCATCGATGGCGATGACTTGTCCATCAGGATAGTCTTGCAGAAAGTCGGTCAGTTTTTTTGAAGCGTTGCTTCAAACTCTGCGACCGCCTCTGCGCTCGGACGACTGCGGTAGAGCGTGGTCGGACGTTGCAGGCTCAGCCGCGACTGGTGCATCAGCGTATAATAGGAATAAGGGGACTGGTACACCACGCTGTACCAGCGGGCTACTGCCACTTTCAGGTCACTGACTGTCCAGTAGACCGCTTGGCTGATATGCAGATCGACTGGGCGATAGTGCTGCAAACGCTCGGCAAGATCGGCGCGCTGTTGCTGACTGAGCCGGGTGTTATTCCCGCCTCTGCGCCGCTCAAACAAAGCCGCCACCCCGTCTTGCCGAAAACAGCTTGCCAGCCGTTGTAGGTTCCATTCGCTGAAACCGGTGATTTCCATGATCTGCTGCTTGTCCATTCCGGTACCGAACAGCCGCACCGCCTGCATCCGCCTCCGTTCGTCGGGACGTTTCGCCTGCTGTTCCGCCTGTTTCAGCGCCGCTACTTCTGGTTCAGTGAGTTTGAAGGTTCGTGTTCTCATACTCTCATTCTATACCCGCAACCTTATATTGGAACGTCCATAAGACGAGTGGAAAGTTCTGCGCCTTGAGCATCATCCAATCAAGATTGATTCCGGTGCCGGACATCCTGCGACGTGACGTGGAATGTATTCGGGTCTTTTGCCATTCCGGCGTCGAAGATATATCAATCAATGTCGCGCCGAGTGCCGTGCCGGGGATCACCTTTCAAAATGCCGATGGGCGGTCGGCAATTGATAACATCAGCAAATTCGGGCGCAAGATCACAATGCCTACGCTTTTCCTATACGGTCCTGGGACTACCCCAAGTGTTATGCACTATAAAGCAGGGTATCACCAGACGATACTGGTCATTTTGAAACCTCATGCGTTGCAGACCTTGCTCGGTTTAAATGCCTCCACTCTGACAAACGATAATGTCGATCTGAACGAATTTACTCACGGTGACATCAATGCGCAGTTGATGGATGCGCGAGATGGCGAGACGCAAGCCGCTCTCCTCACTGGCTTTTTAGTCTCCCATCTTCAGTCAGACCGCACGCGCGACCTGATTATGGAGGAAGCCTTACGGCTGATCCACACGCGCACAGCATCAATTACGGTCAAAGCCCTGCTCGACCACCTAAGCCTGTCCGAACGGCAGTTTGAGCGGCGCTTTATCCACACAGTCGGGATCGCACCGCAGTCGTATATCCGCATAAAACGCTTTAACGAGGCACTCCGGTTGATTGCGACCAGGCAGCACGGGCGGCTGACGGATATCGCTCATGCGCTCAACTACTACGATCAATCGTACTTCATCCGCGACATCAAAGCGTTTTCCGGTATGACACCGAAGGGTTTGCTACGGATACCGAATATCGATCATCACACGCAAGCTGGAACGTCGTGGCTGGAAACGTGACGGCTTTTTACAATTCCTGAAACGGCTCTGCGAATAGACTATCTATTCAGACAATTCAGAGGACTATTACGATGGGCAAAATCTTCACATTGACGATGGTGACACTTGATGGAGTCATTCAAGCACCGGCAGGAGTGGACGAAGACTCACGCGATGGCTTCAAGCATGGTGGTTGGGCAGTGCCGTATGCCGCAAAGGATTGATGGCGTTCGGAGGCGACACTTGCACCCTATGATACTGCTCAGGCGCAGGCTATCGGTGAAGCGATAGAATCCAACCAGTTTTTCGCTTTTGTGCTGGAATGTCTGGCATGCCTACCTGAACACGAACCCATTCAGCGAAGATAAATTACACAGGGCGACTCTTCTGCGAGTCGCCCTGACTTTTGCGTTCTGAGACAAATATCGTTACTCGGGATCTTCTGCACAAACGCAGGAGTCGCCACTACACGCACCAAAGAGACTGGGGCAAGCATTGGTGAACATATCAATGCAGTCGAAAAGTCCTTTACACTTACAGGAATAAGACCCTGGTACCACGACACCTGGATTACAGGTATACCCATCTGGCAGTACACCATCCTGCGGAACACTGATCATCTGATCCAATTCAGCAAACGGATCGAACGGTCCAGCGGGCGCGACAACACGATCAGTCGGCACAGGTTCGCCGGGGCAATAGGTGAAATCGCCATGTGAAGTGGGAATGCACGCAGTCCCATTCATATCGTAGCGAACTGCATTCAGCACCCGTACCTGTACTCTACCCGTCGAACCATCGTCGAAGAATGAGCCCGATGCCTCCCAAACATCGACATGCTCGGCAGTCGGCGGATCAATCTCGAGACTCAGCACATCCAGCGGAATACGTCCATTGGCGGCGGCATCCCTGCGCAAAAGGTACACATTCACTGTGCAGGGTTGTGGGTCAACGGGTGGAACAATTACGCCAAAGGTAGTCCCCCCGTCCGGCTGATAAATCACGTAATGAGGATTAACACCCCCAGCCTCGGTCTGCGCGGCGAGGTCGTTCAGCAAAGCTTCGCATGAACCTGCCGGTGCTCCGTTCGGATTGGGCCATCCAGGCGGCCAATCTGTCGGCAGTGGATCGCTGGGCGGTTCGCAGAATTCTGGCGGGCATTCATCTTCAACAAAATCGGTCAGGGTAATATTGGTGCACTGGATGCCACCAGGACCGATACCACACACATTGACATTCCACGGCACTGCCCCTTCGGTCGCACCCTCATCGTCGTTGGCGCTGGCGCTCAGAAAGAGCTGACAGAAACGAGTCCCGTTGAACAGATCGAGGCATTTTTCTTCCGGCGAAATCCCGCCATTCGCCCGATCGTAATCCGCCTGAGAAATACTGAATCCGCTTGGACCCGATGCCACGATTCGCGCTGGACATTGTCCGCCGCTTATTGCTGCGACTGTGCTGACCCAGCCTGTTTCGATGCGATACCATGTACCTTCAGCGTTCACAACGATACTCAGTACGGGATATAGCTGATTGGGATCGAGCGAACCCACGATCGTGCCATTGAGCGATGGCGTGGCACGAATATTCGACGGAATATTGGTAGCCGCCGCAATCTGACACGCGCCGTCTTGAGATGGACGTAAAGGATTAACCGCGCCTGTCGAGGGGCCAACTGTCGCGGGAACGGGAGTGCTGATTAATACGGGTGCAACTGTAGGCGTGAGGACTGAAATTTCTACCGTCGGCGGGACTGTTGTTGGCGGAACTGGCGTAGGTGGACACGGAATAATACCGCCTGCCGCATCACGACATTCAGCGGGCTGAGCCTGTGCGGAGACGCTGCCGACCATGCTGATCAGCAATACTAAAAGGGTTACCAAAAGGATAGCAACCTGCGGATTAAACTTTCTACGGACGAACATTTCTTTTACGCTCCTGTTGAACTTGCCTTCAGCATATTCGTCATTATGTCAGGGCAATCGCGTTCTAGCCAGACAAGACCTTGAGCAGATAGTTGTTCTTCCACCCCGCGCGAAGGCGTTTGGCTTGCAGTCCAATTTTGACCGAAGTTTCACGTTTGAGCAGGATCAAGGCGAGACGACGAAATAATGCCAGGTTCTCTGGGGCATAGCCGACGTGGGTCTGGTTGCGGTCTTCGCAAAAGGTCACATCCAGTGACCAATGCAACTGATTTTCAATCGACCAGTGCGGACGTACTATCAGGCGGAAACCTTTCCCGAACGATCCTCTGGACGCACACCACACAGTCTGCTCAAACCCCATCTCGACTATCTGGAAATGCGCTACATTCAGGGCTATACCACCGCCGCTACCCTGTTTGCCGAGCTGCTGGCGCGGGGCTACCAGGGCAAGACTCGTACGCCGCTCAACCGCTGGCTGAAGGCAAAACGTCTGCTGGCAGGTGAAGACCCGGTTGCAGTCTACACCGACCTGCCGGTCACCAACCACGCCTCGCTTCCGTCCAGCTACCGTCTTTCGTGGTTGCTGGTGCTGTCCCCGGAACGCCTTGACGACGAAGGCAGGCGTTTTCTCGCACACCTCTGCAAGGATGCGCTCATCGCCCATCTGTATCACCTCGCTCAGGCTTTCCGCCATCTGCTTCATGTTCGTTCGCTGTCTCTGCTCGATATCTGGCTCGACGAGGCGCGGGTCAGCCCGCTTGCCCCCGTCCGCACCTTTGCCGCCAGTCTGCGCGATGACCTGGCCGCCATCCGCGCCGCTGTGTCCCTGCCCTGGAGCAATGGTCAGACCGAGGGACAGGTCAACCGTATCAAGTTCATCAAGCGCCAGATGTTTGGTCGCGCCAGCTTTGACCTGCTGCGCCGCAAAGTCCTGTACCAGCCTGGCTCTACATAACTTGCGGAAGACCCTGGATTCCGGATGCCGGATGGAGGATTCCGGGTGACCTGTTTCCGCTCATGCTTTGGCGGGGTGGCATGGAAACGAAATAAAGATAAGTCATTCTGCACTGCCTGCGGTTGATCTCACGAGCGATAGTTCAACCGTATCAAAGTGGGGTGGCGCAAAATGTGAAATATTACAGTCAGGGCATGTCAATCCTTCATGCGCCCGGTGCAAAATTTCATCTTGTTTGTTTCTACGACAAATCTGGAGCAGTTGAAAAGTAAAACGCTGGTCGGACATCGCGTGGTTCTCCACGTTTTCATCGATGTGACCAGCTTAGCAAGAGAGATGAGCAAGGTGGTGGGGAAGATCGACAGGATCGATGGGTAAATTCGACAACGATGGTCGATTTTACTCATTATGGTCAAAAACGACGGTTGAACCTGTGATTCTGCGCTTGACGTGGGACAAAAACTTAAAACAATCGTTCCTGGCGAGGTTCGACTGCGACAAGCGCGTCGTCCCACTCGAAAATGTCGGTTACAGGCAGATTGCCCAGTTCTTTCGGCTCCAACTTGTATAAGCCGCCGCCATACACGCGCCCCTCGCCGATCAGCCTCTCGACCGGGATCTGCTGAAGGGAACGCCAGATCGTGTGCTTCAGATCAGGCTGCTCTCTTATCATGCGGTCAAGCGGTGTTTTTGGATAGAGGTTGAGATATACATTCGGAGCAACGGCGCGCGAATGATTGAGAATGAACCGAAACGGGCTCTCTGCGTGACCGTTTGACAGTCTGCCCATATAAGTACACAGGAATGGCGCGGGTGTGCGCTTGTCCTGCGCGTACCACACAGCGCGATGCTGGCACAGATAGCCCGTGTGCACACCTCGTGCGATGCCAAGTTGAAGATATGCCCACAGCGTCGGGTAAAGCGATTCAACAACAGTTTCGGACAAGTCACAATCGAGCAGAAACAGTCGATGCTTCAGCAGCGGATCGCCATGCTTGTCGGCTGACACTTCATCCTCATCCAGATAGCGTGGACTCGGCAGGATCGGTGTCAGAAACTCGGCGGGTAAAGCGTGCTGACGGACTTGTTCCGCATCCAAAATGAAGAACTCGTTCGCGCCTGTTGCGATGCCGCGTTTGATATCGAACAGGTCACGGAAGCGCAGTTCTGTTGTGCTGGAAACTCGAACACCCTGTTTTGGAAAGCGCGTCCATTTTGATTCATCGCGCAGAGCGGTGAGGGAGACATCTTGAGCTAGGTGCGGGCTGTTGAGGCTGCCACCAAGCGAGAAACGAACCGCGTGATCAGCCTGTGGTTTCTGCTTACGAAACCATACCACCACTGACGAAACGAGCGCATCATCGAACTGGACTTCTTCTGGCTCAAACCGATGAATATCCAGCACTGTTACCTGTGTAGTGAGATAGTGCCGAAGCGCACTCCCATAGTTCACATCCATGAACTCGCTCGGTATCAGCCATCCTGCGATGCCGCCTTCCTGCAACCACGCATGAGCGAACAGCATGAAATACACATAAAGTCCGGCAAGACCGCTCACCTTCCCGTGAGCAGTACGTGCTGCTTCTACCTGTAAGCGCTTCTTCGTATCAGCGGTCAGGTGGTGATGGCGCACATACGGCGGGTTACAAATGATCAGGTTGAAACGTTCACTCTCGCTTTGCGGCGGTACAGCACAGGTGAAATCGTCGATCATCACTTCGGCGCGACGGTCATGCCAGAGCAGGCGGGCGGGTTCACCATAATACGGGTCGATCTCGTACCCTCGCGCCGCCTCGATGCGGTCATCGGGAAACACGCGCAGCAGGGCGGAGTAGAACGCCCCTGTGCCGAGCGCGGGATCGAGAAAACGAATCGGCTGGTCATCAGGCAGCAGTTGTTTTGCCTGCTCAAGGATGGATTGGGCGAGCCGGGATGGCGTAGCAAACTGCCCAAGCTGATTGCGCTCGACTTTCGATTTGCCAGCATCCAATTCCGCTTGTAGCTCCAACCGATGCTCTTCGAGCAGGTGTAGCGTGTCCACCGTCATAGACCAAACTCCGCCAGATCATCCATGCGATGTTCCCAAACCCAATCGATGCCTTCGGCAGCTTCGTAACCCAGATAACCGCTGTCGAAGTAGCCGCCCAAGAGCAAAATGAAGCGCACCTGCTCCCCGAAAGCATTCCGAAGCTGGCGCATCTTGGTCGCTTCTTCCTTGCGCCGCTTGTTGGTGTTGGTGAAGTCGCCTGCCGACTTCGCTTCGACGAGCAATGGTAGATCGCCCGCACTCGCTGACAATGGCATGATGACCGTATCGATGGGGATATTGACTACTATGCTCCCCTCCTGCATCGCCGCGACGTTGACGCGATGGGCAAAGGTTCCGGGCAGCATTTGCCGCAGATTTCGCACCTCGGATTGAGCGTAGCCGCGCACCTCAAGCCACTGGGTGATGCGCTGAAGCTGCCGCTTCTCCTGAGCGTTGCGAATGAGCGGGTCAGTCAACATTCCACACAAGCGATCAGCGACGACGGTCGATGCACGCCTGACTTCTTCGATGGATGGTTCGGTATCGCCGTTGAACCAGATGAAAATATCGCTGTCGATCAGCCGCGTGATGATCGTCGTGATGCGTTCAAGCTGCTCGCGCACAAGCGTTTCAGGCAGATTGGGTGAGATGCGCTTGTTACGCTCCATGTTTTCGATCAGGCTTTTGGATACCTGTGCCAGCCCAACCAAGCGATCCCGTGCAATCGGCGGCGAGGTGGACATGCGGAGCATCTCCAGCGCATCAGGATGTTGAAACAGGATGTCACTCGTCAGCCTGCGCAGATTGTCGGTACGCGGCAGAATATCCTCGACGTAGACAGCGGCGCGTGCGCGGGTCTCTCGATAAGTGAGCGGCGCGTACTCCAGAAACCAGCGATTGTAGTCATCGACGGAAAGTTGCGTATCCGCTTTCCATCGCTGCGGTTTGTCGAGATTGACGGGCATAAGTGTCCTGATACAGAAAAATCCAGCATGTGACACGTGATTGAAAAGAACAGCGTCCCAACAAAATGTCTGTTTAGGACGCTGTTTAGTAGAGGTGAAAACGTTTTGAAGTTAGTTCGGGCAGCCCGCCGTCAGGAATGGCGTGAACTGTACCTGGTTGTTCACCATCGCGCTCGTCGGACCTGTTGCAACACCCCACCAGTTGTTCTGCGCGTTGAAGTTCCCGGTCTGGCTGAAGACCGCGCCGCCGAACCGCGCCGTATTCCCCGTGAAGCAACTCTGCGCGATGCCGTTCTGGTTGTTCCCATTCTGGTGATACACCGCGCCGCCGCTTTCGGTCGCCGTGTTGGTCGTGAACGTGCTGTTCGTCACGTTCAGCCGCGCGCGGTTGTAGATCGCGCCACCGAACCGCGCCCGGTTGCCTGTGAACGTGCTGCCCGCGACCGTGACCGCGCTCTGATTGCCGTTCTCGTTGTAAATCGCCGCGCCTTCCTCGACCGCAATGTTGTTCGTGAACGTCGTACTGGTGACGCTGAGCGAACCGCGCACGTAGATCGCCGAACCGAAGCGAGCACTGTTCGCGTCGAACAGACCGCCCGTGATCGTCACCGTGCCGCGACGCTGGAACAGCCCTGCACCCTGCTCGTTGGCGGTATTCGAGCGGAAGGTGACATTGCTCAGGCTGACTGTGCCGTCGTTGGCATAGATACCACTGCCGTAGCGGGCGCTGTTCGACTGGAACGTCGTGTCACTCACCGTCAGCGTGCCGCTGTTCAGGTAGATCGCGCCCGCGTCCTCCTGCGAGGTATTCGACGACAGAGTGCTGTTCGTGATGGTGAGCGCCCCGCTGCTGTGGATGCCGCCCGCAAAGCGCGCACTATTGCTCGTGACGGTCACGCCGTCGAGCGTCACCGTTCCTGTGCTGAGGATCGCGCCGCCGTTGCCGCCACCCGCGTTGAAGCCCCGCACGGTGAGGTTTTGCAGCGTGAGCGAGCCGCTCGCAGTGACGTTGAACAGCCGGAACTGCGGTGCGCCGCTGCCGCGCTCCAGTAATGCCCCATTGCCCACAATCGTGATCGGCGTGGTGATCGACGGGAGGGCGATGCTGTTGGCGGCGGTGAGGAATGTGTAGGTGCTGTTCGAAAGACAGATGGTGTCGAGTGATGCACCGTTGGTGTTTGCAGCGTTGATAGCGCTGACCAGCGCGGCGGGGTCGGCGGGATCGGCGGTGCAGGTAATGGCGGCTGTTGGTGTCAATGTGGGTGTAAAGGTTAGTGTAGCCGTCGGCGTGAAAGTGGACGTCGGCGTATGGGTTGGTGTGTATGTAGGCGTGGGTGTGAGAGTTGGGGCAACTGTGTCGGTCGCCGTCGGAGTAAACGTTAGTGTGAGAGTTAGCGTAATGCTCGGCGTTAAAGTATCAGTTGCTGTAGGCGTAAATGTAGGCGTCAGTGCGATCGGGTCGAGGGAAGCGATAATGGCTCCTGTCTCAGCATTTCTCACCACGATCGTTTCAAAATCATTGGCGCTGGCGACAAAGGCACTTTCATCTGGGCTGAATGACGGGCCACTGGTAATGCCAGTTTGCAGGGATAGGACTTCCTCAAAGGTGGTTGGATCCCACAGTTTTGTGACGCCATCATAACCGACCGTGGCGATGTAGCTATCGACCCAATTCAGACCGATGATCTGGGCGGTATGCCCTGCTAATCGCCCTACAATTTGGTCTGTTGCTGTATCGAGTACGATCGCCTCAAGGGCGCTGACATCTGTTACGCCAAGCAGATACCGTCCATCCGGGCTGAAGACAAATCGTGGCAGCTCAAAATCGGCATACATAAGAACGCCAGAAGTACGGGACTGACCGCTTTCCAGATCCAATAGAAACAACCCGCCACCGCTGGTGTTGAGGGCGATCTGTTCTCCATCTGGACTCCAGCGAATATTCGAAAAAGATGTACGTTGATTGCCAGTGTCGTAATCACGAAAGTTAGCTGTATTTAGCACATCGTAGACTCTCAGGTTGGCGCTGCCTAATCCAAGAACGTGACTGACGGCGATGTGCGTGCTTTGTGGGTTCCAGGCGAAAGTTGCGGCGGCGTTTACGCCTGTAACCTGTGCAATAAGCTCAGACCTCTCAACGTTCCAGATCTGTAGAGCGGAGATTACATCTTGTCCTTGGATAGATACCGCAAGCATCGTCCCATCCGGACTCCAATCGACCTCAGTGGTTATGACAAAGTCATTCCGAATGGGGGTCAGCTCAAATTCATTGAGGAGCTGAGATAAGTCACTGTTATAGACGCGAATGGAGACACCATTGGACACGGCGATCATGTTCTGCGATGGATGCCACGTAGGTTGCATAAACCATTGGTACTGTGCAGATGCTGTGAAACTCGGTGATGCGAGCAACAGGCCGCACAGGATAATCATGCATCCTGTCCACCATAGACTGGGAAACAATAGGCATCGGAACATCTTCATTGAGGTGCGCATGATCAGTTCTCCCAGTTCCAGACCAATGATGTGTACAGTTGCGATGCGGCAATCCTGACTGTACTTAGTGGATAGCCAAAGAAAGCATAATTGTCTTCCAGAACGAAGACATCATCCGTGGAGGGATCTCCGTCGGTGTTGTCATCGTACTGAGCGCAGTAAAAGGGGCGGGGGCGAGGACGCTGCAACTGCCCAGTATTTATTCCGCCTGAGAAATCAACCACATATGGCACGATGAGATCCGTACCAGCATCATCAAAGTGGGGGAAAAGACGACCGTATCTCGAATCTCCCTGAGGATCTTCGAACTGCCACATGCGATTAAGCGCGTCTGGACATGAGGTGATCTCACCCCATCCAATAACTAGGAAGCCATGGCCAGTATCAGGATTCGCTCTGTTTATGTAGACATAATCACCTTGCTGGACACTTTGTATACCCTGAAACGCTCTTTCGGAAGTACTGTCAGGATCTAAATACTCCTCGTAGAAGGCGCGTCGATTTTCTTCCTGAGTTAAAAGTGGGAGTCCTCCGGTTCCGTGATTGCCTGCAATCTGAGCAAGCCTCGACCGTTCGGGACTACCGCTCCCACCCGTGGCCAGGGCATTCACTGCCAAAATGCCACGATCAGTGTCTAAAATAGAGTTTCCATTACTTGAATAGTAGATTGTCTGCTGCGCATGTGCTCTCCAAGCAAAACTGGCTAGTTGGTCTTGGCTGCAATAACGCCATCCGCTTTGAGCAGTTCCTTCGCTTGGACATGTTATATCCGTCGATCCGAAGTCGAATGTCATAGGTAGCCCGCCCATCCAGATAGACTCCGACGTAAACACCGCAGATCCCGTAAATCTTGTTTGTCCTGTAACCTGTTGAGGATAGATAAAGTAAGCGTAGCGCAAGAGTGCGGTTATGAAGGGGTTGGCAACACTTCCACCTACAACAGCAATTGGCGGATTATTGCTATCAAGACGAGAAGTCACACGGTTCTGGTTGTCTGGATAAACAAGGTTTGGCGCAAGCGTACTGTTTCGATATGCGTGTGCCATACCATATTCCGCTGTCTCCTGACGGTCGTAGGTGAAGGAGATCTGTGCATCTTCGCTGTCCTGTGGAACTGTTCGGATGTCGGTCACTTCTGAGCAAAACGAGGCCGTATTGGCGTCCAGTCTTCCGAGACCTACCCCATATACAAAGGGCTCGACTGCGCTCTCCCCTGGTATTCTCAAAGTGCCAGGTATGCGCAGAGCGATCCATCGATCATTTTCAGTGAGGGTCGCACGGGCAAGACGATACCAAACCTGATCGGCAATGTCGCCGGTCTGTTCAAAAACAATACGCCTATCGATTTCAAGGATACTGCCCCAAGGAATTGCATCAAAGTCTGGCGTAGTTGGGTCAGCATCGAAACGTACCGCATTCCAGGTCGGCCCATCATGGATCAATATTCCACGAGAAAATAGCGGGTCATTTGCGCGTTCGACTACCGCTCGCATGTCGAAGGTTTCCTGACCTTGCCCTACGAAGGTTGGCACCAATTGCAAACGCCTTACCCCAGAAGCGTTCACAGGGCAGGTTGCATAATGCGCCATGGCTCCGGGCTGTTCAGCCTCATTTGTACCCGGCGTGGGTATGACGATAGTTGCGACGTTGCCAATAGCATCGAACGGTGACAGCGCTTCGTTGAAGCTCGTGTCTGGATCGTTCCAAGCCAGCACAGGTGTAGAGAACGCCGGCCCGCCCTGTGCAAGTGTTTCGGGCGGCACGAAGAAATAGGTTTCGATGTAGATAGGCTGTGGGTCATTGGCTGTGGGAAGCGCCGATGGTGGTATCGTTTGCCCCGCCCACCGGGAGTAGACGAGCTGCCCACTCACCCACACGCGGATGCCGCTGTAAGCCAATACACTGTCCTCAACCGTCTCTGCTAGCAACGTTCCATCCGATGGAACGGTAATCCATCCGGTCAGGCGGTAGCTGGCCTGACGGGGGTTGAAGTTTGCATTCGCTGGAACGACAGCCAGAGCCACGTCATCGAGCGCATTGAGGTCGAATTCATTATCAGTCGCTGGAACAATCCCCTCTCCCTGCGATACGGCAACTTCGAAGCCGTTGGAGTAGGTCACGCCAAGTCCCTGCGGTAGACGGACCGCAGAAGTTCCAAGTTCACCCTGCTCAGCTTCTACCTGAACGATGCCTGCCTGATGGATCAGATAGCCCTGAGTACGGTAGTTATATCCATTCACCGAAACCACCACTCGGAAAGTTTGCGATGCCCCGGCTGGAAAATCGGGGATGGTAATGGTCGCGCTGCTGTTGGCTTCATCCGGCACGATTGCGATGCCAGAGATCACGGGATCAACCAGCACAGGATCATATAGGGTAGTCGGTGCTGGTGTCTCCGTTTCATTCAGCAGGGTGAACAAACGGGTCGTCAATTGGATATCGCGAAGCGTTAACTCCGTTGGGTTTGTCACGGTAAGGATGTAGGTCAGGGTATCAGTAGCACTTGGCGCAGTCGTTCCCTCAACAAGTTCAAACGCGATATCGATGGTGTCCTCAAACGAAAACCGTAGGGGTAAGCCGTCTTGAATGAGGATCGGCGCTCCCTCAATCTGTGCAGATGCGGTGAGATCAAGAGGGCCAGGTGCATCTCCCACGATGTCGAGCGTTACCCGGAACGGGGATGGATTGCCCACGATGAACGTTTCTTGATAGTTGTAAGTGAAGGTCAGTATGCCACCTGCAAACGCGGCGCTCAAATTATCACCCAGAGGGACTGGATCGGTGGGAGGTGCGGCAGGGTCGAGAGCAACAAGAAATGCATCAAGAAGTGCCTGATCGACACCCGGAACGGTCATAGTGGACAGACTAACACCATTGGGTATTGTCCATGTGATCTGCACCGGCTGGGTGACATTCTCAACAAGGCCAGCTGCGACCTCGATAATCACCGGAACAGGGCGACCCCGTGGGAAAGTGAGCGGTTCGACCAGAGCTTCCTCTTCAAACTGATCCCGGTCTACATCGATAGTCACATTCAGACGTTCATCGGGAATTTGAAGTGCAAGTAATGGCTTGCACATCAGCGGTCCTCCTGATACCGCCGCCGAACTAACCTCCGACTGGGTGAAGCAACCGGTGCGCGTGTGTTCGTCGTACTCGACCGTGACGGTGAAGCCGCTGGCGACGGTGTAGTGCGTGCCGTTGGTGTGCGTCGAGCGCAGACTCAGGTTCTGCGTCGGCGAACTCCCGCCCAGAATGAGCGACTGCGGCGCGAGGCTGTTCTCGATGCGTGAGACGCTCGGCACAATCGCGCTGCCGACCAGCGACCCGTTCAACGAGACGGTCGTCGAGTGGCTGTACGCGCCACCGCCGGGACTGAAGTTCGCGCCTGCCGTGACGCTGGTGATCGGCAAGCCCAGTCCGCCATTGGGCAGCGCCAGCGAGACCGGCACGTCGATATTGGGGCGGTTGGTGCAGTACCAGTCGTTG
>Ga0209591_10004069_pt1 | contig 16723 bp, 8 predicted proteins | sample MAT01_FD_187207 | JGI IMG/M metagenome (GOLD analysis project Ga0209591, IMG submission 187207) | Freshwater microbial communities from Lake Fryxell liftoff mats and glacier meltwater in Antarctica - MAT-01 (SPAdes) (version 2) | ecosystem: Environmental > Aquatic > Freshwater > Ice > Liftoff... | reverse complement strand
TGGTGGAAGCCCTGCTGAAAGCGGGCGCGCCATTCAAAGCCGCGCGGGCGAATGGCGAAACGGCGCTCATGCTCGCGGCGGGCGCTGGCGGACTCGAGGCTGTCCGCGCCTTGTTAGCCGCTGGCGCCGACGCGAATGCCTCCGATACCCGCAAGGGCCAAACGGCGCTGATGTGGGCGGCGGCGGAAGGTCATGCGGCGGTGGTTGAACGAATGCTGTCAGGCGGCGCGGACTGGAAGTTGGCGTCCAAGGCCGGTTTTACGGCCTTGTTCTTCGCCGCCGTTAAGAACGACGCCGCCACGGTGAAGGCGCTTACCGCCGCCGGGGCGGACGTGAACGCGAAGCTGCCGGATGGCACCAAAGTATTGCTTACCGCCACGTCGCATCGCAGCTCCGCCGCGGCCCTCGCGCTGCTCGAAGCTGGAGCGGACCCCAATATCGCCGACCGTACTGGCAACACACCCTTGCACTTGGCGGCCCAAGCGGGCGACCTGCCGCTGCTACAGACCTTGCTTAAGAAGGGCGCCAATCAGGACGCGCGGACGGCCGCAAGCGCCGGCGGTGGGCGTGGCTTCCGTGGAGCGCCCGGCGAACAGACGCCCCTTTTCCTCGCCGCGCGCGCCGGCCAGATTCCGGCGATGCGGGCGTTGCTCGACGCGGGGAGCGACCCCAAGGTGAAGGCTGCTGACGGCGGCTCTTTTCTGATGGCGGCGGTCGGCAGTGGCCAAGTGGCGGCGGTTCGCTTGGCCTATGAGTTCGACAGCGAGACGAAGGTGGTGACGCGTGAGGGCGCTACGTTGATGCATGCTTCAGTGACCGGCACGGCCAAGGACGGCGGCCTCGAGTCCCAGGAGAAGATCTGCGAAGTGATCCGGTTTTTGGCGGAGAAGGGCGCGCCGCTCGACGAGCGGAATAAGGCCGGCTTGACGCCGATCGATGCGGCCGACTTTTTGCCGATCGATAAGGCCGTGGAGCTGTTTACGCGGCTGATTGTGCAGTCCGGAACGCTGCCGAAGTCGCCGTCGAAGCGTTAGCGGAGGACCGGTTCGAGGCCGGGGATCAGGGTCCGAAATACTTGAACTGGAAGCGCGCTGGTGAAGCGTTGGCCGGTGGCGAGGTCTCCGGGTACATAGGCGACGACGGTGCCGAAGAAGCGATCGCCGATGGTGAAGACGAAGGTGGCGGTACGGTTGATGGCGCGCGAATTGGAGAGGACGCCGGGTGCGGAGAAGGTCTGGTAGCGGTTATCGCCGGTACCGGTTTTGCCACCAACGGGGACGATCTGGCCGTCTTTCATGACGGCGTCAAAAGCCATGCGGGCGGTGCCTTTGGCGACGACTCCCAACATCCCTTCGTGCACCACGGCAGCGACTTCGGCGGGCAAAACCCGTTCGGTGGCGGCGGCGCGGCGCTCGAGCTTGGTGTCGTAGGGCGTGTTGGCGGCGAAGTGTAGGCCTTCCAGGCGCACGGCGGGCTGGCGCTGGCCGCCGCTCAAGATGATTCCGGCCATTTCCGCCAAGGCGGCGGGCGTGTCGCCGGAACTGCCTAAGGCCGTGGCGTAGGAGGGCACCAGCGTGGGAAAGGGGTAGCCCAAACGCCGCCAGCTCTTGGCGATTTCGACGAAGGCATCCTCTTCCATCAGGGTGCGAATGCGGATGTCCTGCGCGTGTTTGTGCTTGCTGCGGAAGAGCCACTGGTAACTGTCCTGCCGCACCTGGGAACTGGCGGCGACGATCTCGCTCCATTCGGCTTCGGGACGCACCTGCGAATAAGCGACCAGCCACATTTCGAGCGGATGGGCGTGGGCGAGGTAAGCGCGGTCGTTGAGGCTGAGCTTGCTGGGGTCGTAGCGGTCGTAGAGCTTCTCGAGGTCCTCCACTTCGATCGAGTGGACCTTCAGGAACGCGCCGAAGTCGCCCCAGCCTGCGTCGGGGCGGACGGAGCGATAGATGAGCGCGGCGCGCTGGGAGGTGACGGGCCGGGATTGCAAAAGCTGCTCGAGGGCTTCGTTGGGTCCGAGGCCGGCGTAACTGCGGTGGAAGCGATTCAGAAACTCGCGGCCTTCGCGGTCGGCGAAGCGGGCCAGGTAACCGGCGCGTTCCGGGGCATAGTCAGTGTCGAGAATGTCGCTTTGCTTTTTCAGCTTGCCCCAGAGATAGTAACTGACGACGTCGCGCAGTAGGCGGACGAAGACGAGGTTTACGGAACGGTGAAGGCTTTCGCGCACCGTGAGGATACGGCCGTTGTCGTGGGGGTCGAAATTGGCGAAGACGTGCTGCCCGCCGCCGGTGAAGAAGCCTTCGCCGGGGGAGGCGGAGTAAGTGCGGTCCATGGCGGCTTCGAGCATCGGACGTAGGCTCTGGTCTTGCGTTGAGCGCAGATAGTCGATCGACCATTGAGTAAGTGGGTCGCGCGGCGCGGCTTGCCAGGTTTTGGGGGCCTGAGTGAGTAACTGGGCACGAATACCGGCGATGGCTTCGAGGTAAGTGATTAAGGTGCGTAACTTCGCCGTGGAGCCTAATTCCAGCATCGTGCCTTCGTTGATACTGAGCGGTTGATTGTAATTGTCGGCCTGGACGCGTAAGTAGTTGGCGCCTTCGCCGCGTTCGTACAGGGTGAAGCTATAGATCACTTGGGCCACGGCTTCAGGTTGGAGTAATCTATCGCCGAAGATACCGCTAGCAGCGGCGAATTCGGGGTCGGCCAGCCGGCGCAGCGTGGCGGTGGTGGCTTCGGTGGCGGCACGGTTAATGGTGGTTTTGGCCGTCAGGTCCAGCCGGTCGAGTTGATGGTAGCCGTCGAGGGCGAGTAAGTTGACTAACTCGTTACGCACCGAGTCCATGGCTTTGCGTTCGGAGAAGCTGACTAAGTCGACGTTCGGTGCCTTGTTGCGCAGGGCTTGCGGAGAGGCGAGGGCGGCGTCGCGTAGGGTAGCGGGAATCAGACCTATTTCCGCGAATACGCGGACATAGCTCTCGGTGCGGCCGACGAGGGTGGCGGGGTCGCGTTGCAGATAGTGACCGGGCCGGTTGATGGCGAGCAAGAGGCTGAGCGCTTGGCGATAGGCGGCGCCTTGTTCGGCAGAAGCGGCGTTGACGCCGGAGTCGGCTTGCTTTAGTAACCGGGTGGCGCGTTCGAAGTCGGCACCATACCAGGCCCAAACGCCGTCGCCGAGGCCGATGACTTCGCCGTGGCCGGGGATGGAAGCCAGGGGCAGGGAATTGAGATAGTCGCAAACCACTTGTCGGCGGGCAGCCAGGGTGGAGGGGCCTTCCTGATAAGCGCGCAGCGAAGCCGCTAGCATCTGCTTCAGCTTGTCGACGGGTGTGGCGGTGCGGCCTTCAGGCGAGTGGCGGACCTTCTCGAGCTGCGTGATCAGCGTGCTACCGCCGCTCGACCGGGTGCCGCGTGTGATTTGCCGCATGCCGAGGTCGGCAATGGCGCGGGCGAAGCGGTCCCACTCGACGGCCGGGTTGCGGTTAGGCGCTTCTTCGTCGAGTAGCTCACGGTTTTCGATAAACAGCAATGACTTGATAATGACGGGCGGAATCGACTCAAAGGTCGGATAAGTGCGTCCCGGATACTGGGCGACGCTCCAGGGCTGGCCGGAGGCGTCGAGCAGAGTGAGCCCGGTCTGGTTCTTCTCGCGATAAATCGGCGGCAAACCAAACGAAGCCAGATCGCGCAGCGTTTCTGACCAACGGGCCTGCGCTTCCACGGTGAAGCCTTCGCGCTCCAGGCGGCGGGTGAAGCGATTGAGGTGGGCGTAACCGAGGCGAGCATCGTAGGGGCCGCCGGGTACCTGAGGGACGTTGCCTCGGCCGGGTTTCACTTGGTAAGTGGCGTGCGAGGCGAGCCAGGATAGCGTGAAGCTTTGCAGCCAGGAGAAGCGGGCTTCGCCGATCAGGGCGAACGTCAATGCGATGAGGAGGATCCACCGCCAGGGAAAGCGGCGTCGCGGGACGTCGGGGGCGGGGTGCAGAATCGAGACGGGCTCGGCGCGGTCGCCTGACAGATCGACGCGCGCTAAGGTCTTGGACATGGGGTCGCTACTTCTTCTCTCTCAGAATAAGATGCAGGAGAATTCACAATCGTTTCGTCGGCGTAAAATCCTTCTTAAAAGCGGTGGGCAAACTTTGACCGTCTAGATACGAATAAGTAAGTCGCGCGAATTGCGCCGCCCCTCAACGGCTGCTCCAGGGGTCAGGTTGACTTGCTTTACACAGGCCGGAGGATCGCTGCTGATCAGCGGAATTAGAGCCTCTAGGGCTTAGGCCAGGATCTCCTGGATCCGCCGCCCGCCCAAATCGGTCAGCCGCCGGTTACGGCCGCCGAAGTAGTAGGTGAGGCGCAGGTCGTTCAAGCCCATCAGGTGCAGGATCGTCGCGTGCACATCGTGCATATGGTAGATGTCCTTGACGGCCTTATGCCCGATCTCATCCGTCTCGCCGATCATGCTGCCGCCTTGCGTGCCGCCGCCGGCAAACCACATGCTCTGCGCGCGGGTGTTATGGTCTCGCCCCGGGGTCTCCTGCTCGGCTGGCGTATCCGGCGTGCGCCCGAACTCGCCCATGCACGCCACCAGGGTCCGCGGCAACATTCCGCGCTGCTTCAGATCCTTGATCAAGGCGGCGATGGGCTTATCGGTCTCGCGGGCATTCTTCTCGTGGTTCTTGCGGATGTCGCCGTGCGCGTCCCAGCTCTGCGACGGCGTAAAGACTTCCACAAACCGCACGCCCGCTTCCACCAGCTTGCGGGCCATCAGGCAGCGCCGGCCGAAGGAGGCGGTGACGGGATCGTTCAATCCGTACATCTCCTTGATCGATTCCGGTTCCGCGTCGATCGACAGCACGCGCGGCACTTCCGTTTGCATGCGATAGGCGAGCTCATACGAATCGACGCGCGCTTGTAAGTCGGCATTGTCGGGCCGGGCCGCCAGATACTCGCGGTTCAAGCCGCGGAGGGCATCGCGCTCGGCGGCGAGTAAGTCGGTCTTAACATTGCTGGGCGAGGCTAAGTCCCGAATGGGTTCGCTGGTGGCGCGCAGGATTGTGCCCTGATACTCGGCCGGCAGATAGCCGCTGCCCCACTGCTGAGCGCCGCTGAAGGGGATCGACCGGAAGTCCGGCATGGCGACGAAAGCGGGCAGGTTCCGATTGGCGGTCCCCAAGCCGTAAGTTACCCAGGCGCCCATCGACGGATTCCCCGGAATGATGAATCCGGTGTTCATCTGGAAGACCGCGGCCGGATGATTGCCGTTGTCGCTTTGCACACTGCGCACCAGTGCGAGGTCGTCGACGTGTTGCGCAGTATGCGGCAGTAACTCCGAAACCTCGCGTCCGCATTTGCCATAACGAGAGAACTTGAAGGGACTCGCCACAAACTTGCGCGGCTTCGCGAATAAGTTCGGCTGGTCGGTTTTCTTCTCCTTGCTCCAGTCCATAATTTTGCCATTGAGCTCGGCCAATTTGGGCTTCGGGTCGAAGGTATCTACCTGACTTACGCCACCCAACATCGCGAGGAAGATACAAGCGTCGGCTTTGGCCGGGTGGTGCGGCTGTTGATGGCTGTCGGCGGCGAGTAACTGGCCCAGCGCCATGCTGCTCAATCCGAAGGCGCCTGGGGCGAAGAAATCTCTGCGGTTCATTTATCAGTTACTCCACATACAGAAATTCGTTCAGGTTAAATAACACGGCGCCTAGGGAAGCGAGGCCATCGGAACCCTGGGCCATGAACCGCTCGAGTTCCTTCCGCTCGGTAGCCGATGGCGGCCGGCTGAGGGTTAGCCAGAAGGCTTCCTGTACCGGATCCACCGTGCCTTGCAGTCGCTGAGCTAAGTCGCTGGCGGCCGCGCGAGTTAATGAGCCATTGAGCAGGGTCAAGGCCTGCGGCGCGACGATGGTGCTTTGCCGGCGGGAACAGGAAGTGCTCAAGTTAGGCGCGTCGAAGGTCTCGGCCATGGGCAGCAGTACGCTACGCCGTTGGATCAGATAGATACTACGCCGGCGCTGCTCTTCTTCCGAAGAAGGGAACCACTTAAAGAACTCGAAGCCCTGGGCGACGTCTTCCGGAACGCTGAAGAGTACCGGTGGCCCGCCCGGTGCGGGGTTCAGCTTGCCGCTCACGGCTAGAATTGAGTCCCGCAGCGCTTCGGCGTCAAGGCGTTGCCAATTCATCCGCCATAGGAAGCGATTGGCCGGATCCATGGCGGCGAGCTTCTCCTGTTCCGGATGACGGCTGGCCTGCCGGAAAGTCGCCGAAGTAAGCATTAAGCGATGGAGCGCTTTCAGGCTCCATTGTTTTTCCACTAACTGCACGGCCAACCAATCGAGTAACTCGGGATGCGACGGCGTGTCGCCATTCCTGCCGAAGTCACTCGGCGTCCGCACCAAGCCTTCGCCGAAATGCCGCTGCCACAGGCGGTTGGCGATCACGCGGGCCGTGAAGGGATTTTCGCGTGCTGCGATCCACTCGGCCAGCGCCAAGCGGCGTCCATTGCTGCCGCCGGCAAAGGGAATGGTGGCCGGTGTCGATTGGCCGGTGACGCAAGAAAGGAAACTTGCCTCTACTTTTTCGCCTCGCGCGGCCAGGTCGCCGCCGCTGAGTACATAAGTATCCGGCACTTCGGGAGCCGCCGGCGGCGCTACGTCCTTTACGGCATAGGCGATCGGCTGGTAGCGCTTAGCTAACTCCTGCTCCCGCTGCATCCGGTCGCGGGTGTCGAAGTAACTACGCAGCGGCTGGCGCCACTCGGGTTCTTTTACTAACGGTAAGTCCTGTTCCAGAAAGAATAGGTTTTTGGTATTTAACTTACCCAGAAACTTCTTGAGGCCGTCGTCTTCGACCTTCACCGCGAAAAGTTTCATGTAACGTTGTTTCAGAGTTTCGCGCTGTTGGTCGAGCGCCACTTGCGCGGCCTCGGCTTCGTCCTCGTGCTGCCGCAGCAGCCGTCTCTTCTCCTTGGGCTGCTCTACTTCGTCGAACGGTACGGGCAGGTCGGCGATGGCGGTGCCGGCGAAGAACGCCTGCAGCCGGTAATAATCCTTTTGCGGAATCGGATCGTACTTATGGTCGTGGCATTGCGCGCAGCCGGTGGTCATCCCCAAAAATACGCTGCCCACCGTGGCGGTGACGTCATTCAGATGATCTTGCCGCAACTGCTTCTTCGAGTTGGCGTCGGCCTCCCACGGCGCAAAGCGTAGAAAGCCCAGCGCCACCAATCGGTCTGAGGGGGGCGCGGGCTTCTTGCCTCGATACTCGTCGCCCGCGATCTGTTCTTGCACGAAGATGTCGTAAGGCTTGTCCTGGTTGAAGGAGCGGATGACATAGTCACGATAGCGCCAGGCGGTGGGCCGCTCGCCGTCAATCGCAAAGCCGTCTGATTCGGCGTAACGTACCAGGTCCAGCCAATGCCGAGCCCAACGCTCGCCATAACGCGAGTCGGCGAGTAACTGGTCCACGAGTTTTTCGTAAGCTTGCGGATCTTCGCTGTCCGCAAAAGCCCGCACCTGCTCCGGTGTCGGCGGCAGGCCGAGTAAGTCGAAATACAAGCGTCGAATTAAGGTGCGGCGCGAGGCCTCGGGGGCCGGTGCAATCCCCATGGAATCAAGCTTCGCCGCGACGAACGAGTCGATCGGGTTACGCACCCACGCCTTTTGCTTCGTAGCCGGCAAAGGCGGCGCGCTCGGCGCCTTCAGCAGCCAGTCCCAATGCGCGTCGCGTTTCGTGATGACCAGGGTGGGCGGTAAGGCGTCAATGGCCGTGCGGAGTTCGGCCAGTAACCGCGGCGAGAGTGTTCCGCCCAAGGGCATCCGCGGCGTTTTTTCTCCGGTGACATGCTGCACCAGCAGGCTCCGCGCCGACGAACCGGGCTCGATGGCTGGCCCATGTTTACCGCCCCGGCGCAGGTCGTCCATGGTTGCTACGGAGAGGCCGCCCTGTGCCTTGCCCCCGGCGTGACAACTGCCGCACTCCTGGGCGAGCAAAGTGAGGAGCGGCTCGTTGGCGTAGACGAGCCCGCAGATTCCGAAGAGCAGCCAAATAAACATGCTTCCCGGATCATATCAATAGCTGGCGCTACTTGCCGACGTGCGCGGTGAGGTAGTCCAGAATCACCTGCACCTCGTCGTCCTTGGCGCTGGCCCCGCGAGCGATCATGTTGTCGACCATGGCCTGCCAGGCTTTCCGGTCCCGTCGCATTCCGGTCACCGCGTCGAGCGTGTGGCAGGCGGAGCCACAAGCGCGTTGCAGCACCACCTTGCTGGGACCGTCCGGCAGGACGCTCTTCGCGGCCGCCACCGTTTCGGCTGGGCGCGGGGAGGCCGAGACGTTCGGCGCCGGGCCGTCGCCCAAGGCGAAGGCCATCAGGCTGTCGGCGGGCGTTCCGCCGAAGTAGCCGCCGCCACCGCCAGCCATAATCGCGACGTATTGCTTCCCGTTCTTACCTTGATAGGTGATGGGGATGGTATGGCCATTGGCATCGATCGGCTGGTCCCACAGCAATTTGCCGGTCTTCGATTCGAAGGCCCGGAAGCGGCTATCGTTGGTGGCGGCGATAAACAGCAGGCCTCCGGCGGTGGCGATGCTGCCGCCCAGGCTGGGCGCTCCGGTGTTCTTCACCCCCAAGGCTTCCAGCGCCGGGATGGTACCCAGGGGCGTCCGCCAGGCGATGTCGCCGGTGCGGGCGTTCACCGCGACTAATTCGCCAAAGGGCGGATTGGTGCACGGAATGCGAGTATCTCGATTCCAGAAGCGGGCGTAAGGGCCGTAGGTCGACGTGCGCACGTAGGTGTTGCCCTTCTTTTCCATGTGGCCCCATTGGCCCAGGTTATTGACGTTGGTGAAGAGCAGCTCCTGCGCCGGGTCAACGGAGACGCCGCCCCAGCCGCCGCCGCCCAGGGTGCTGGGGAACATCAGCAGGTTCTTGTCCATGGGCAAGGGCGTGTAAAGCTCGGCGATCGACAGGTCGTTTTTCTCGAATAGCTCCCGGCAGAAGGCGGCGTGTTCCGGGGTCAGGTTGTACATCTCCTCTTTCGTAAACGTGACCCGGGAGAGCGGCGGCGGCTTCAGCGGGAAGGGCTGGGTGGGCGACGTCTTTTCGCCCGGCACTGTCGACTGGGGCACCGGCCGCTCCTCCATGCCATAGAGCGGCTCGCCGGTGACGCGGTTGAAGGCGAAGAGAATCCCCATCTTCGTAATCTGCGCTACGGCGGGGACCTTCTGTCTATTGCGCGTGGCTTCAAAGAGAACGGGCGCGGCGGCCGGGTCAAAGTCCCAGAGGTCGTGGTGGACGAGTTGTCGATGCCAGATGCGCCGGCCGGTCATGATGTCGAGCGCGACCAGGCTATTGCCGAAGAGGCCGTCGCCGTGGCGATCAGCGCCGTAGAAGTCCGCCGTGGGCGAGCCGAGCGGCACGTACAAGATGCCGCGTGCCATGTCGATGGTCAGGAAGCCCCAGGCATTCGTGCCGGAGCGATTCTTCCAGCCGCCTGAAGGCCAAGTATCGTGGCCGAACTCGCCGGGGCGGGGCACGGTGTGGAAGGTCCAAACGAGCTTGCCGGTCGGCGCGTCCCAGGCGCGGATGTCGCCGTAGGCGCCGGTGCTGGGGGAGCCCTCGCCATTCGCGCTGCCGGTGATGATCAAGTTCTGGTAGACGCTGGGCGGCGATTGCAAAGAGATTTTGGCGTCGGCAAGATCGCCCAACACGCCTTGCCGCAAGTCGAGCAGACCCTCGTTGGCGAAGCCCGGGGCGGGCTTACCGGTGACGGCATCGATGGCGATCATGCCGCCTTTCACGCCGGCGTAAACGCGGGGATGGCCGCCTTTCTCGCCGGGCCAGTAAGCCAGTCCGCGCAGGGCGACTTGGGAGGCGGGATGATGCCAGAGTTGCTTGCCGGTTTCGGGCTCGATGGCGAAGATGCCATTAGCAGCGGCCAGGTACATCACGCCGCCCACGACGATAGGAATGCCTTCGGAGCCCGGCTGGCCGGTGTGGAAGGTCCAGGCCGGACGCAGGCGATGGACGTTGGCCGGAGTGATCTGCTTGAGGGGAGAGAAGCGCCGGGCGCCGGGGTCGTGCCCGAACGTGGGCCAATCCGTTTGGGCGCAAATCGTGAGCGGGATAAGAAGGGCGATAATCCGCAGCATGTCGCCCTTCAATTTACCATCCATTAACTCAGAAGTTGCTTTACGGCTTGCCCGCTAACGTCGGTAAGCCGGAAATTGCGGCCAAAGTGGCGATAAGTGAGTTGGGTGTGTTCGAGGCCGAGTAAGTGCAGGATGGTGGCTTGTAAGTCATGCACGTCGATCTTATCTTTGGTGATCGTGAGACCTAACTCATCGGTTTCGCCGATCACCTGGCCGGTTTCGATGCCGCCGCCGGAGAGCCAAATCGAATAGCCATTGGGATGATGATCGCGGCCGGCATTGTCGGCTTCGTCCGGGCGCCGGATTTCGGACATCGGCGTGCGGCCGAACTCGCCGCCCCAGACGACTAAGGTTTCATCGAGTAAGCCGCGTTGTTTCAAGTCAGTGAGTAAAGCCGCCGAGGACTTATCGGTCTGCGCGCACAGCTTCGGCATGGCGGCATTGATGCCCGAGTGCATGTCCCAGCCGGAGTGCATACAAAGGACGAAGCGGACGCCGCGTTCGACGAGCCGTCGCGCCATGAGTAAGTTAGTGCCGTAGGCCTTGGAGTCTTTATTGTTGATGCCGTAGGCTTCAATCGTCGCCGGTGACTCTTTCGAGAAATCCACCGCCTCCGGCCCAGCCATCTGCATGCGGTAAGCCAATTCGTAGGAATGGATGCGGCTGGCGATTTCGGTGTCGCCGGTGTCGTCCTGCCGCTCTTGGTTGAGGTCGCGCAAAGCGTCCAGGCGGGCGCGCTGGCTTTCGCGCGTGATGCCGTCCGGATTGCCGAGATACAGGATCGGGTCGCCGCCCGTACGGAGTACCGTGCCTTGGTAGAGGCTAGGCAGAAAGCCGTTCGACCATAAGTCAGAGCCGGCGCTGGTGCCGGGGCCTGACTGCAGAGCCACAAAGGCCGGTAGGTTCCGGGTCTCGCTCCCTAGCCCGTAAGTGACCCAGGAACCCATGGAAGGCCGACCGCCGATCATACTGCCGGAGAACAGGAGTAACTGCCCCGGGTGATGATTGAAAGCTTCGCTATGCATCGAGCGCACCAGGCAAATATCGTCGGCGTGTTTGGCCATCTCCGGAATCATGTCCGATAATTCCATGCCGCACTGGCCGTATTTCGCGAACTTACGCGGACTCGCCAGCACCTTGGCCGTCGGTTTAATAAATGCGAGCTTTAGGTCGCGGGTCATCTCCGGCGGTAAGGATTGGCCGTGCCATTTCTGTAAGCCGGGCTTCGGATCAAACAAGTCCATCTGGCTCGGCGCGCCTTCCTGAAAGAGGAAGATCACGTTCTTCGCCTTGGGCGCGAAATGGGGCTTGCGGGGTACTAAGGGATCAGGGGCTTCGGTGCGATCCTCGGCGGCGAGCAAGCTTGAGAGGGCTAGTGTGCCAATGCCGGTAAGTCCGCGGCGCAGAAAGTCGCGGCGTAAGTGGGATTCTAGCAACTGGCGTTGGTTATTCACGGGTGATGAACTCCTCAAGGTTCAGGATGACGCTGGCGAGGCCAGTCCAGGTGGCAGTTTCGAGGCGGGTGGCCGAAGGCGGCACAAAGGGCGCCAGCGCGGTCTGGGCCTTGGTGTCATCGGAGAGTAAGCGCTGCTGCTCGGTGAAGTAAGCCATCATTCTGGCTGACTCCTTGGCGCTGGGGATCCGCCCGAGCGCGCGGCGGTAGGCCCAGTCCAAGCGTTCCTTAGCTGGCTGGGAGACGATACTTACCGCTAAAGACTGCGCCGCCTCCACAAAGACCGGGTCATTGAGTAAGTTGAGCGCTTGCAGGGGAGTATTCGAGCGGTCGCGCTTGCATTGCGCCGCGGTGGCCTTGGGTGCGTCAAAGGTCATTAACTGGGGATAGGGTGAAGTGCGCAGGAATTGGATGTAAAGGCCGCGACGATAGCGGTCCTCGCCCTCGCTCACTTTCCATCCGTCGCCCCAACCGCGAGAGCCGTAACTCATCTCCATCACGCCGGCGGGTATGGGCGGGCGAATGCTGGGGCCACCGATGGTTTTGGCTAACAGCCCACTCGCCGCTAGCGCGCCATCGCGAATTTGCTCGGCGGTCAAGCGCAGGCGCACCTGGCGGGCAAGTAGTTGGTTATCTGGGTCTATGTCCTGTAAGTCCGGCCGGGCGTGCGAAGCCTGCCGGTAAGTAGACGAAAGGACAATGCCCCGGATGAGTTGCTTGCGTGACCAGCCTAGCCGCCGGAAGTTGTCGGCCAGCCAGGTGAGTAACTCGGGATGTTCCGGCAGATCAGCCCGGGTGCCGAAGTCATCGGTGGTTTTTACCAGTCCACTACCGAATAGCTCCTGCCAGACGCGATTGGCGGCTACCCGCGCGGTGAGCGGATTCTCCTCGGCGACCAGCCAGTCGGCCAAGTCGAGCCGGGTAAGTTTGCCGCTCTTCTGGAGCCCGGGAAGTACGGCTGGCGTGGCGGGCTGCACTTCGATGCCGTTGGTTTTATAGTCGCCACGTACCCGCAGGAAGCTGGGTTGGGGTTTCGGATTCTCGGCCAAGGTCATTGCCTGAGTGAGTTGAGGATAATCGGTCTTCAGCTTCGCCAAAGTTTTCGTCGCGACATCGAGCTTCAATTCTTTATAGCGTTTGTTACCCACCGCGAAGTGATAGTTCTTGACGAAATGGTCGGTAACGATATCGCGCTCGCGTGGCGTCCGTTCGGCCGCAGGAATACGCACAATCTTGCCGCCATCGCCGCCTTCGGTGAGCTTATTTACGCAATCCCAGGCTAAGTCCCAGTCGGTGCGTTCGCCGGGGTGCGCGATCGTGTAGAGGATATCTTTCTCCCAGGCCGCTTGTAACTCGGCTACTTTGTACTCGGCTAGCAGGGCATCGCGCTTGGCCTGATATTCGGCGCGTCCGCGTAGCCAGGGTCCGAGTTCGCCCGCCCGCGGCGCGTCGATGTCGACCTCTTCGGCGTTATCGAAGAAAGCGAACAAGGAATAATAATCGCGCTGACTAATCGGATCGTACTTATGGTCGTGGCACTGGGCGCAACCCATCGAGAGGCCCAGGAAGACGGTGCTGACGGTATTAGCGCGATCGAGGGTGCCTTCGAAGCGGAACTGCGCGTCGTCGATGCCGCCTTCGCGATTGGTGAGGGTGTGGCGGGCAAAGCCCGTGGCGACGCGCTGCTCGACGGTGGAGTTGGGCAGTAAGTCGCCGGCGATTTGCTCGATGGTGAAACGGTTGAAGGGTAAGTCCTGGTTGATGGCGTTGATCGCCCAGTCGCGCCAACGGAAGGCGTAGGGGCGCACCCAGTCCTTCTCGTAGCCGTCGGAGTCGGCATAGCGGGCTTGGTCGAGCCAGCCGCGGGCCCACTTCTCGCCGAACTGCGGCGCAGCGAGGAGGCGGTCGACCTGACGCTGGTAGGCGTCAGGCCGCGTGTCCGCTTCAAACTCCGAAACCTCGGCGGGCGTGGGCGGCAAGCCAATCAAATCCCAGTTCAGCCGGCGCAGCAACGTGCGGCGATCGGCCTCTATTGAAGGGGCGATCCGCTTGCTTTCGAGCTTGGCCAGTACAAAGGCATCGATGGGGCTGCGGACCCAAGCGGTGTTCTTGACGGCGGGCAGGGCGGGCGTGGCGATCGGCTCAAAGGCCCAGTGTTTGGTCTTCTGGCGGTTGGCTTTCGAGACCATCGCGGCGGGGAAGCGGGCCCCTTGGTCGATCCACGCGCGCAGGATGCCCACCTCGGCCGCCGTTAAACGGCGTCCCGCCGGCGGCATCACGGGCACGCCCTTCGCTCCCGCGGCGCGGAGAATCATCGGGCTGTCCGCCGATTTGCCCGGAAGAATCGCCGCCCCGCCGTAGCCGCCTTTGAGCGCGGCTGGGCCATCGTCGAGCCGGAAGCCGCTTTGCTGCATGGCGGCGCCATGGCAGCCTTGGCAATTGCGTTTGAGGACGGGGGCGACATCGCGGGCGAAATCGACCTCTGACGTAGCTGCCGGCGGCAGAGTCGGCGTATCCGCGGCCAGGGCCGCCAGCAGGAGGATCAGTAAGGGGCTCATCAGGGTTCTCTCTTCATCGTATCGCCACACGCCCACCACATGGTGCCGCTATTCTGGAGAGATGCGTTTTGCCCTTGCTTTGGTCTTGATTAGTTGCGCCCATGCCGCCGACCGCGTCATGCTCGACGCGCATAACTGCTACCCCTATGACGGCAAGTATCAGGACCGAATCGAGATCGCCCTTAAAACCGGCCTCCCCCTGGCCATCGAGCAGGACCTCGCCTGGTACGTTGACCCCGCCACGGGCCAAGGCCGTAGCGTCCTCATCCACGGCGGTAAACCTAACGGCACCGAGCCCAATATGCGCGACTATTTCTTCGAGCGCATCCGGCCCATCGTGGAGAAGGCGCTCAAAAAGAATCAGCGCGATCGTTGGCCTTTAATCACCCTCAACCTCGATTTCAAAACCAACGAGCCGGCGCACCATGAGGCAGTGCTGAAGCTTCTTGCCGAATACGAGACGTGGCTGACTACTGCCCCGCGTACCGCCACTCCGGCCGAGAAGGCGGCACTCGATTGGAAGCCCGTGCTGGTGCTTACCGGCGCTTCCGCCGCGCAGGAAAGGACTTTCCACGATGGGGTTCCGGTGGGCGGACGGCTGCTGCTATTCGGCGGCGGAGCGGTGACCACGGTGAGCGCGATTACGCCGATTGAGGAGCTAATTCCGCAGCCTTCCACTAATTACCGCCGTTGGCTGAATGCGCCGTGGGCGATTGTGGAATTGGGTGGCCAGGCGAAGGCCGGCGATTGGTCGGCCGCGGATGAAGAGCGTTTGAGGGCGATCATGGACCGTGCCCGCCAACTCGGCTACGCCATGCGCCTCTATACCCTGAACGGCCATGAACCGGCGGTGGGTGTCGCCGCCGGTTGGAGCATCGGCTACAACTTCGGTTCTCACGCCGCCGTCGAACTGCGCTGGAAGGCCGCGGTGGAAGCCGGGGTCGACTACCTCGCCACGGACCAGTACGAGGAGTTCGCCCCGTACGTCAAGAAGAGCAAACGGCGGCCAATCGGAATAAAGTAGCTGCGGGGTGGTTCTAACCGCAACGACCTTAGTATATTTCAAATATTTCTTTCTTGCCCCGACGCCTCCCTCGTTATTGCGGCGGCGCCGTTTGGCCTCGGTTGCTGGCGATTCGGCAAGGTTTAGGGCCTTTTTCTAGGGTGTTCATCTGAGGGTCTGGGCCCGGAATCAGGCATGGCCTAGGGTGGTTCACCGACCATCGCCTTAGTCCTTTCTTCTCTTGTGGGACAGGTAAGGTGTATGGCTAAATCAAGGAGAAGAGAGAGGGGAGCTATGGCGACACACCGTCGAGCAGTAACCATCAACATCACGCTGATTACCATCTTGCTGGTGCTGGGATTGGGGATGCAGGCCCGTCCTGGCCGGGTGATGAAAGAGTTTCGGCGCCTGGAGGTGCAAACCGAGCGGCAAGTGGCGGCGGTGAAGCCGGCGAATGTGCTTTCGTCATTCTCTGCCTTAGTGGCTGTGTTCCTTGCCTGGCGCGGATTTACCGGCTATCGGAGACGCGCGGAAGGGTAGTCAAGTAGTAGCCTAGGGGCTATGGCTTCTACCGCGGTTTTGCTGGCCTATCAACAGCGCTTGGAGCAATTGCAGATCGCGTTAGGCGAGATGGCGACGAAGCAATCGGCCACGCTGGCGGTGCTCTGTGTGGCGCTATTGGCCGGGGCGGCGTTGTCGATTGCCGCCGTTTCGCGGCGCGCGGTGCCGTTGTGGTTTCCGGCGCTGTCGCTGCCAGTAGTGTTGGTTTCAGCCCGCACCTATCGCCGCCGGCGTTTGGAGCGCATCGACCTGACCCGCCTGCGCGACCTTTACAACCGAGGAGTGGATCGCCTGGAGGATCGGTGGATGGGCGCGGGCGTGGCGGGCGACGAATTCGCGGTCGAGCGTCATCCCTATGCGGCGGACCTGAATCTCTTTGGCGCGGGCTCCTTGTTTGAGCGGCTTTGTACGGCCCGCACGCATTTGGGCCGGCATGCCTTGGCCCGTTATCTGCAGGAGCCCGCATCCTTGGCCGAGAGCCAAGAGCGTCAGGCGGCGGTGCGGGAATTGGCGGCGAATGCCGTCTTGCGCGAGGAGATTGCCTTGCTGGGCCGCAACGACTTGCAAGAGTCTCAGTGGCAGACGTTTACCGAATGGCTGGGCTCTGCGCCGGTCGGGCTGCCGATGTGGCTTCGTCCGGTGTTGATGGCGAGCAGCGCGCTGTTGGCCGGGCTGGCGATCGCGCTGGTGGTGGTGCCCTCCTGGTGGCCGGTGCTTCAACAGGCGATCATCCCTTTGGTGGCCTTGCATGCGGCAATTGGCTACTCGCTACAGGGGCAAGTCCGACGGGTGATTCGGGCCGCGGCGCCCGTGGTTTCGGAGTTTGCGCTGATTCGGGAAGGATTGGCGCTGATGGCTGGGCAAGCGCATCAAGCGCCGAAACTGACGGGCTTGTCAGAGGTGGCCGCCCCCGCCGCCCGGACGATCCGTCAACTCGAGCCCTGGTTTGCCATCCTGCGGGAGCGCATGAAGGACTGGTATTACCTGCCCGCACTAGGCCTA
>Ga0209591_10004067_pt1 | contig 16727 bp, 10 predicted proteins | sample MAT01_FD_187207 | JGI IMG/M metagenome (GOLD analysis project Ga0209591, IMG submission 187207) | Freshwater microbial communities from Lake Fryxell liftoff mats and glacier meltwater in Antarctica - MAT-01 (SPAdes) (version 2) | ecosystem: Environmental > Aquatic > Freshwater > Ice > Liftoff... | reverse complement strand
CATTGGAGGATTAGTAGGCGGATATTTTTCTTCTTATTTAATTAGAAAAGGAAAAGATGCAGCTAAAGCAAGAATATTAGCTATAACTATTGGTTCTATCATCATGTTGATTTCTTTATCAGTTACTGCCTTCTTGTTAGATTCATTAAAAGATCAACCAAGCTTAGCAATTGGATTGATTGGAGCAACATTGTTTGGATTTCAATTTATAATTAACAATATTCAAACTTTACCAAGTGATTATTTTAATGGTAAAAACGTTGGCGTTGTTTCTGGTATGGGCGGTACTGCCGCAATTCTAGGAGTCATTATCACAACTTGGATGGTGCCAGTGTTAACAAAAACAAGTTATGTTTCCTTTTTTGTTTTAGCTGCTTTATTAGTTCCAGCAAGTATGGCTTCTTTATATTTTTTTTCTAAGAATAAACTATTTAATTCATAATCATAAAAGCAAAAATGAAAAAATTAATCATTTTTCAACTGTTCATTTCTTTCGTTTGTTTTAATAATTTGTTTGCTCAGAAAAAGCCTAATATCATTTTTATTCTGGCAGATGATTATGGTGTTGGTGAAGTAAGTACCTATGGAGCAGATAATTATAAAACACCAAACATTGATAAATTGGCTAAAGACGGGCTAAAATTTAATCATTGTTACACTGCAGCTTTATGTGGTCCATCAAGAGCGTTGATTTTAACTGGTCGTTATGCTTTTAGAACAGGAGCTACCAATCAAGATAAAACTGGAAAGTTTACTCCAAAGGATGAAGTAATGATTCCTGCAATGTTAAAACAAGCAGGATATGCATCTACATCAATTGGTAAGTGGGGTCAACTACCATTGGCTCCTTCCGATTTTGGATTCGATACTTATTTAACATTTAGAGGAAGTGGCATTTTTTGGAATACACAAGAAAAAGGCAAGGATTATTTTTTGAATGGAACTACAATTCCTTTAAATGATAAGGAATATATGCCCGATTTAATGCACCAGAAAGCGGTTGACTTTTTTGTTACTAATAAGAACAAACCTTTCTTCCTTTATTACTCTTTGTCTCACGTACATGCTGAAATATTACCAACTCCAGATAGTAAGCCCGATAGTAAAGATGTATATTTTGATAATGTTACTTATATGGATAAACTAGTTGGGAAATTGATGAGTAGTTTAGACAGTTTACACCTTTTAGAAAATACACTAGTTGTTTTTGTAGGAGATAACGGAACGGCTAAACAGAGAGCAGACAAAGCAACTATTGGTGGTAAAAGACTTAGTGGCGAAAAAGGTTCAATGCTTGAAGGTGGAGGATTGGTTCCACTTATAGCTTACTGGAAAGGTGTAACTCCAAAAGGTAAAGTATCTAATATGATGGTTGATGCGAGCGACTTTTTTCCAACTTTTATGGAAATGGCAGGTGTTAAAAACACTGCAAACCCAATTGATGGTCAAAGCATTCTTAAGGAAATAAAAGGTAAAACATCTGATCATAGAACCTGGGCATATAACCAGCTAGCCAATATGTATTATGTGCGAGAATTAGATTGGAAGTTGAACCAGAAAGGAGAGTTGTTTAATATGACCAAAGCACCATTCGAAGAAATATTAATTCCATTAGATTCAAAAGATAAAAATGTTATCGAAGCAAGATTAAGACTCCAAAAAGTTTTAGCCACAATAAATCCAGCTGGTGGAATTATAGATGATGGCGATGGAACAGGAAGGCATGCAGGTAAAAACAAAGATTAATATAATAATTATTAAAAAATATTTTTTCTAACTTAAAATTTAAACAATCAAATTATTTTTTAAAATATTAGTAATAAGTTTATTGGTTAGTCAATCTCCTGTTGCGCAAAAGACTCCAACAAATGTGTTATTCATTATTGTAGATGATTTAAATACTATGTTAGGATGTTATGGCGATCCCAATGTTAAATCTCCTAATATAGATAGGTTGTCAAAAATGGGAGTTCGTTTTGATAGAAGTTATTGCCAATATCCTTTGTGTAATCCTAGTAGATCCTCTTTTTTATCCGGTAAAAGACCAGAAAATTTAGGGATATACAATCTTACAACTTCTGCTAGAACTGTTTTGCCGCAAGGTATTTTTATGCCAGAATATTTTCGCAAAAAGGGCTATTTCACTGCTGGTGCTGGTAAAGTCTTTCATAATGTAAAAATGAATGATACACAATCTTGGGATTTTTATGAAGATGGTCCAAGCAAAGATCCTCAAGAATTAAGTGCTTTAAAAAATAGGGCTGATGGAGCTGATGGAAGACCAGCTTGGCAAATATTAGATGGTGATGGTTCCTTAACACGTGATGGTATGAACAGGGTTACGATTGCTAATTTTATTAATTCAAAGTCTACTTCGAACCAACCATTTTTTTTAGCAGTAGGATTTCATAAACCCCATTTGCCTTGGACCGCACCAAAAAGGTTTTTTGATTTATATGATACTGCAAAAATAAAAATAGTTAAAGAGCCTGCAATGAAAGATATACCTGCCATTGCAATGCAAACAGAGCTTACTGGCTTTGAACAGCCAAGTACAAGGGTACAAGCAATGAAAGCATATTATGCTTGTATTTCATCTACAGATTATCAGGTTGGACAACTTTTAAATCAGTTAGATACTTTAAAATTATGGGATAATACAATTGTAGTTTTGGTTGGTGATAATGGATTTCATTTAGGAGATCATAATGGATTATGGGCTAAACTGAGTGCATTTGATAATTCTACTAGAGTGCCAATGATTTTTGCTGGGGCGCAAATTAAAAAAGGAAAAGTTGTTAATTCACCTGTTGAGTTAGTAGATATTTATCCTACACTTTTAGAACTCTGTGGATTCGAAAAAAATGACAATTTAGATGGTTATTCTTTAGCTAAAACTTTAACAACAAATGCAGCTTTCGATTTAAAATATGCGAAATCGATGGTGTATCATTTTGATACTTCTACTCGGAAAGATGTATTGAGTAAAACAGTAATTGCTCAACAATGGCGTTACACCACTTGGAATAATGATGAAAGAGGGATTGAATTATACAAAAAAAATAATGTAGGTGAATATATAAATCAGGTAAAAAACCCAGCAATGAAAGCCATTGTGAAAGAAGCATCTGATATAATAAAAAAAGCACCTCCAATTAAACTTGGTAAAGCTAATAGACCTAGGGCACTAACAACTGCTCAAGAAAAAATAAATTAATCAAATGAAAAGTAAATATTTTTTTATTGGTATTCTTTTTTTACAATTGCTTGCGCAATTGAAAGCGCAATCGAATGATGGTTCTTTGGCAAAAACCGTATCTGGTACTTTAAAAGCTGAGATCACTAAAAATGGTAATTGGGCAATTGATCAACAACCAATCACTATAACTGCTGAGCAATGTTCAAGATCTGCTGGTGGTGTTCATGATTTTTATTCGGAAGGAGATTATTGGTGGCCAGACCCCAAAGATGCTTCAGCTCCATATATTCAGCGAGATGGACAAACAAATCCTAACAATTTTACAGCACATAGAAAAGCAATGATCAGGTTTAGTCAAATTATTGGCTCTCTTGCATCGGCTTATATCATTACTAAAAATGAAAAATATGTGCAAAAAGCATTCAAGCATTTAAATGCATGGTTTATTAATGAAGAAACAAAAATGAATCCATCACTTCTATATGCACAGGCTATTAAAGGGAAAGTTACAGGCCGAGGAATAGGTATTATAGATATGATTCAAATGATTGAAGTGGCTCAAGGTGTTTCTGTAATGCAAAATGCCAAAGTGGTTAATAAAGTAGATTTAGTAAAAATTAAAAATTGGTTTAGTCAATATTTAAAATGGGTTACGACTCATCAATATGGTATTGACGAAAAAAATGCATTGAATAATCATGGTACTTGCTGGACCATGCAAGTGGCAGTATTTGCAAAATTTGTAGGTGATCAAAACTTATTAGATACCTGTAAACTAAGATTTAAAACAATCATATTGCCTAATCAATTGGCTCAGGATGGAAGCTTTCCCTTGGAATTGAAACGAACAAAGCCTTATGGATACTCTCTTTTTAATTTAGATGCAATGACTACGCTTTGTCATGTTTTATCTTCTAAAAAAGATGATTTATGGGAGTATACTTTACAAGATGGGAGAACGTTGAAAAAAGCCATTGAGTTTATGTACCCCTTTGTTAAAAATAAAAATAGCTGGACTTTTAATAAAGATGTTATGTATTGGGATGAATGGCCAGTTGCCCAACCATTTTTATTATTTGGGTATCAAAAGTATAATAATATTGATTGGCTAAAAACATGGACTGGGTTGAATCATAGTCCAATTAATGAAGAAGTTATTAGGGACTTACCGGTGCGTAATCTACTGATTTGGATAAATTAAATATGGATCATAAAAAGATTTAAAAATGAAAAGAATAAAAATTTTACTATGCTTATCAACGTTAATTTTATTGAATGCATTTACAGTTCAAGCCGGATTAGTAAAAGTGAAATCAATCACTGAATTACAGTCTGCAATTAATGCTGCTAAAAAAGGTGATGTAATTGAATTGGCCGATAATACTTATGTCAATATTGGTTTATTAAAAATTGATATTAACGGTATAACAATTAAAGCAGCTACTCTTGGTGGAGTAATCTTCAACGGAAATTCAAAATTCAAAATATCGGGTAGTAATAATACAGTTAGTGGATTTCAATTTAAAAACGTGGATGTAGGTGAAGGAGAAGTTTGTGAAATAAGAGGGAATAATAATATAATTACTCAGTTTAATTTTTTTAATTGCATATCAAAAAATTATATACATACTTACGAAGGAAGTCACGACAATGAAATAAGCTATTGTAATATTGAGGCAAAGCCATCTATAATGAATGGTAATTGTGCTATACAAGTAACTACATCAGCTACAGTAGTTAATCGCACCAAAATACGCTATTGTACTTTCTTGAATTTTGGTGGTGATGGTGGTGATTTTGGAAATGAACCAATTAGAATAGGACTCGGAGTTGAACAAAATAATATAAGTGGATGCATTGTGGAATATTGTTATTTTGAAAATGTAGGTCTAGGCGATAGTGAATCCATCTCCTTAAAAAGCACTTTTAATGTTATTCGATATAATACTTGTAACAATAATCCTAAAGGTCAGTTTGTATTTAGAACAGGAAATAAGAATAGCGCCTATGGAAACTTCTTTATTAATTCGGGCGGTATCAGAGTAAAGGAAGGCGCTAACCACATGATATATAATAATTATTTTGAAGGTTCAGCTGAAGCACCTGCTTTAGAATTAATGAATTTTAAACTCAATCAAAAAACTAAAGTTGGAGATCCTTTAAACAATATTTTCGTTTTTAATAACACTTTTTATAATTCTGGGGTTGTACAGTTAGGTGGGGTAGGAGATAATCCTCCTAAGAATATAAAATTTGCCAATAATATTTTTTATAAAGCATCAGGTACAATTTTATCAGATGCTAATAACAATGCTGAATTTGTAAACAACCTATTTTATGGTGGTGCCGATTTAGGAATCAAATTCAATAAGAATGAGTTTATAAAAACCGATCCTTTATTAGTAAAAAACAAGAATGGTTTTTATGGGTTATCTGCTCAAAGTCCTGCAATTAATAAATCAGGTATAAATTATCCTGCTATTTTAAAAAATGATGTAGTAGAAAATGATGCTGATTTAATGTTGGATATTGAAGGTCAACCACGACCAGCTAATAAAACTCAAAAAGATATTGGTTGTGATGAATTTAGTACTGATAAAGCAACTAATCATCCTTTAAAGAAAAGTGAAGCTGGTCCATCTTATTTAGCAAATATGGTATCTGTTATGCCATCTGACAATAAGGCTCCTAGTGTAGTTAATAATATTAAAGATACAGTATCTTTTGAAAATGATTTTTTTAGAATATTAAAAAATATTAATTCAGATGATATAGCAAATGCAAGGGTAGTAGTAGCATTGTCAAATGTAAAAATTAAAAGTGTTAGCAAAAATGTTTCAAAAATTGCTAGAGGAGAATTGGTAGTTTATAAGCAAGGTGAAGATTGTAATATTACAAAAGGTGAATTTATTGAAATTATTGTAAAGAAAAACCATCCTGCATTAAAAGGACCTGAGAAATGGATTGAACCAACAGGCAACAAAATAGTGTATGAAGATGAACAATTTCGAGTATTTGAAGAAACGCTAGATCCTGGAGCTACTAGAGATTTGCATAGCCATGCACAAAGGGTTTCTGTAAGATTAAATCAAGTGCATTTGACCGATCCAAGGTTCGAATTGAATAAGCTTCCAGGGGCAGGAATTCAAGAAGCAAATACGTTTAAATATGCAGAATCAACAGTGCATGTTGTTAAGAATATAACTGATATTCCTTTGAATAATATTATTGTAGAATTTAAAACAGCACACAAATAATTGAGTATGAAAATTAAAATAGTTTTTTCATTATTGATTGTATGTTGCCTTTTGAATTTATCAAATTCATCTGCACAATCTAAATCAAAGCCCAATGTATTATTTATTGCTATAGACGATTTAAAGCCAATATTAGGTTGCTATGGAAATAAGATGATCAAGACTCCTAACATTGATAAGATTGCAAAAAACGGAACTATATTCCTTGCAAACTATTGTCAGCAAGCAGTTTGCGGTCCTACCCGTGCAAGTATTATGACTGGTAAGCGGCCTGACTATACTAAAGTTTGGGATCTCAAAACTAAAATGAGAGATATGAACCCAAACATTCTGAGTATACCTCAATACTTTGTTTCACAAGGTTATTCTACACAAGGAGTAGGGAAAGTGTATGATGTTCGTTGCGTGGATAAAGATTTAGATAAACCATCTTGGAGTGTTCCATATTATTTAACAGATAAGAGTTTGTATTCCAAGCAAACTGGGGAGCCTGCTATTAATTATTATCAAAATCCGGCAACAAAAGAATTAGCAAAAAAATCTTTGCAAGAAGCTTATGCAAATGGATTAAAAGGCGAAGCCGCAACCACCGATGCATTAGTTAGAGTAAAGCCTTCTGTAGAAAGTATGGATGTGCCAGATGATGCATATACAGATGGTGTACATGCGCGGATGGCTAAAAATATTCTTATTGGACTAAGTAAAAAAAATGAACCATTTTTTCTTGCAGTAGGATTTTCAAAACCGCATTTGCCTTTTGTATCACCAAAAAAATATTGGGATTTGTATGATAGATCAAAAATGCCATTGGCTCCATTTCAACAAACTACTGAAAATGCAGTAACTATTGCCTATCACAATGCAGGAGAATTGAGAGCATATACTGATATTGATCCTATTAATTCTTTTACCGATCAAAAGCTTGGCTTAAGTCTATCAGTTGATAAGCAAAAAGAATTGATTCATGGGTACTATGCAGCAATTTCATACACCGATGCTCAATTTGGTATAGTATTAAATACTTTAGATTCATTAGGATTAACCGATAATACTATCATAGTTCTTTGGGGCGACCACGGCTGGCATTTAGGAGATCATAATTTATGGTGCAAACACAGCAATTTCGAAAATGCTGCAAGAGCGCCATTGATTATTTCTGCACCAGGACTTGCTTCGTCTTCTGTAAAATCTCCTACTGAATTTGTAGATATTTTTCCAACACTTTGTGATTTAGCTAATTTAAAAATCCCTGCCAATTTAGATGGTAAAAGTTTGGTGCCTGCAATGAAAAAACCAGCAACAGTAATTAAAGAATATTCTGTGAGTCAATATCCTAGAAGCGGACCAGTAAGTGAATCGGAGAGATTGGGTTACGCAGACGCTGAATTTATGGGTTACTCAATTAGAACTGCCCAGTACAGGTATACTATTTGGATGAAAGATAGATGGAGGACAAGCCAAGTATTTAATAAAGACTTAATAGTAGGTGCTGAATTGTACGATTACCAAAAAGATCCATTAGAAAAAGTAAATGTGGCTGTTAAAAAAGAATACGCTGTTGCTTTAAAGAAAATGCAAGATTATATGAAGAACTATATGGATAGTGAGTATAAAAAATTAAATGAAACAAAATAATTTCCACTCAATTATAAACTGATTTATATGAAATTTAAATTTATTACTATTTGTTTACTTTTTTCTTTAGCTAGTTGGAGTCAAAACAAAGGAATTAATAAAAAGGAATTATATTCTTATTTTGATAAACAAGCTAGGTTAACTGTAGCCGAAAATCCAGAAAAAAATAAGTTACCAGTTGTAATTGATAGTGGTAAAATAGCATGGACTAATAATGATATTTATAACTGGAGAAGTGGATTCTGGCCGGGTATTGAATGGTATCTTTTTGAAGCTACCAAAGATAATTATTGGAAGGTTCAAGCAGAAAAATCTACTGAAATGATTGCTGGTATAATTGATAGAACAGTCTACAACCATGATTTGGGTTTTCAATTTTACTGTAGTTATGGAAATGGATATAGGTTAACAAAGAATCCCGCATATAAAACTGTCTTGTTAAGAGCGGCTGATTCTTTGGCAACAATTTATAATCCTAAAGTAGGCACTATTTTATCTTGGCCTTATAGAGTTAGAAACAACGGTTGGCCGCATCATACCATTATTGATAATATGATGAATTTGGAGTTGTTATTTTGGGCTGCTAAAAATGGAGGGAATAAAAAATTATATGATATAGCATTTAGGCATGCAGAAGTAACAATGAACAATCATTTTAGACCAGACTTTAGTACTTATCATGTTGTATTTTATGATAGTATTACTGGAAAGTTTATTAAAGGAATTACACACCAAGGATATGCTGATAATAGTGTTTGGGCAAGAGGCCAGGCTTGGGCTATTTATGGATTTACAATGGCATATAGAGAAACAAAACATGAGCCTTTTTTACAAACTGCTATCAAATCAGCGGACTTGTATTTAAAGAAATTATCAAAAGATAAAATTCCATTTTGGGATTTCAGTGATCCGTCTATTCCTAATGCACCTAAAGATGCTTCTGCTGCTGCTATTACTGCTTCTGCTTTATTAGAACTATCGGATTTTATTACTGATACCTTACAAGCAAAAAAATACAAGAATGCGGCAAAGTCAATGATTAAAGAGTTATCAACTGATAAATATTTAAGCAAAGAAACCAATCATGCTTTTTTATTACATTCAACAGGTAATAAGCCTGCTTCAAAAGATATTGATGTTCCTATTATTTATGCCGATTATTATTTTTTAGAAGCATTAGTGCGATTGAAGAAATAGTTATGTTCAATAAGCCCATTAGTTTTGATTAAAACATGAATATTGTCTACATTTAAACTTTACTAAAAATGGGGAGCTTACAGCAGCTATACGTCATAATGTTGTACGTTCGTTTTTTATACTGATATTGGATTTACTTTTATCTGTCCGCCAATTGCTTTTAATACTTTCATAATAGTTGAAAATTGTGGTTTGGCACCTTCAGATAAAGCTTTGTATAAACTTGGTCTGCTCATTCCTGTTTCTTGTGCTATTTTGGTCATACCAATCTCCTTAGCAATATGTCCTATTGCAGTTATAATTTCGGTTTCACTTCCTTCTTCCAAAACCGCATTTAGATATTCAGCAATCATCTCGTTGCTGTCTAAATAGTCTGCTATGTCAAATTTTGATGTTTCCATTTTTATATTTTTAGTTTGTCCCAAATTTCTTTCGCTTTTTCAATGTCTTTTTGTTGAGTTGATTTGTCTCCACCAATCAGCAGAATAATAATCTTTCCGTCAGATTCTCTGAAATAAATTCTGTAACCTTTCGCATAGTTGATTTTCAATTCACTAATTCCGTCTCCAACTGGTTTGCAATCTCCAAAATGTTCTTCATTTTCTAATTTTTGAAGTCTGAACAAAATTTTTGCTTTTGCTCTTAAATCATTCAGTTTCCTGAACCACTTATCAAATTCTGTTGTCTTTTCAATTAAGTATATTTTTTAAATTGTATTCTCTCGGATAAAAAGTTATGAGAAATAAATTGATGTTACAAATTCAGTTTGGCGTGTTCTGTCCGAAAATGACGCACAACGAGCGTTTGTGAAAAAACTCCCATTGCTAAAATAAAAATACACAAAATATTATACTACTCAACAAGTTCTAATAATTAGCGTTTAGTAAATATGCAATTCATACAAGGAATTGCGTATAGCTGATGTTCTCAATTACCAATAGTCTCAATTGCTTGACGACAAATCTTAAATATACGTTCCTCTTCTCAAAAATATAATATCCTCTTTAAAAATAATTATTGATAACCATAGGATTATTAAATTCGTTTAGATGTTTGATAAACTTCTAACACCAAAACTAAGCTCGACAACCAGCTTTATTTGTGGAGATTATCGTCCGCCTTGGCGGACGAACCGACGACCTTTACGATTGCTATCGGGACGCTCTTTCAAATCCTAACATAGTATTTATTCCTACTTTCGGTATAAAGGATATAAATAACAAAAAATCAAATCACCTACCTGTAAAACGGATACTCATTAATCCAATGGAACCCCCTTTTCATCAACAGAAAATCTTTTCATCAAATCGTTTAAACTTAATATACACCGAATTATTTTTTATTCTACCGGTTATTTTAAGTGAGGATGTATCCGTCGCTCCTATGTGCTGCCCTTCTGTGCGCCCAACCATTTGTTATAGGTTTAATAATTCAATGATTTTAGTGTGTAATATTCGTTCGTCAAGCGGTTTTGAAACGTAATCATTCATGCCAACTGCTTTACATTTTTCTACATCCACTGTTGTTACATCGGCTGTTAAAGCAATGATTGGAATATTTGATTTCATCGTATTGCGAATATATTCGGTTGCTTCAAACCCATTCATCTCAGGCATATGCAAGTCCATCAAAATAATATCGTAAGTTTCTGTTTGTAGTTTTTCAATTGCAATTTTTCCATTGTCCGCAATATCATATTTAAATTTGAAGTCATCTAATATTATCTTCATTAATAATTGATTAAGTTTAACATCTTCAACCAGCAGTACTTTTATAACCTTATTTTCTTTCTCCAATTCTACCTCACCGTTTTCTTTTTTACTTTCTTCATTGGTTTTTTGAAAACTTAAAGTGAAACTAAAAGTGGAACCTTCATCCACTTTACTTTTTACTAAAATACTTCCACCCTGTTTTTCTACTAATTGTTTGCAGATGGCAAGTCCTAATCCTGTGCCTCCAAATGTGCTTGAAGTGGAACTTGTTGCTTGTTGAAAGTTTTCAAAAATTAACTCTAATTTGTCTTCTGGTATACCTGTTCCTGTGTCGGTAATTGCAAACTCAATGGTTGCTTTCTCTTTATCTTCATGCAATAAACGAACAGCCACTGTTATTTTTCCTTTTGAAGTAAACTTTATAGCATTACTCAACAGGTTTAAAAGAATTTGGTGCAATCGTGCCGCATCGCCTAACAACACCAATGGAATTTTGTTGTCGTATTCTTTAACTAACTCTAAATTCTTTTCTTTAATTTTTAAATCAAATACCTGATGCATTGTTGCAATTGAGAATTCTATTTTGAATGGTGTTTCTTCAAATGTCATTTTTCCTGCATCTACTTTTGCCAAATCTAGTATGTCATTTATAAGCAGAAGTAATCCATCACTGCTGGTTTTTATAGCATCCAAATATTCTTTTTGCTTAGGTGTAAAATCTGCTTTCAAAAGTATTTTTGTAAAACCAAGAATTGCATTCATAGGGGTGCGGATTTCATGGCTCATATTCGATAAAAATTGTTGTTTGGATTGCAATGCTCTTTCGGCTATACCTTTTGCCTCTTCTGCATTTAGCATTGCCAACTCCGCTACCATTTTTGCCTCTATCAATTCATTTGTAATACTTTTTTGGTTGGTAATATCTGTTCTTACTGCAACATACTTAATTGGTTTACCATGCTCATCTAAAAAAGGAACAATAGTAGTATCCACCCAATAAATTGTTCCGTCTTTTGCTTTATTTTTTATTTCACCTTTCCATATTTCCCCCTTGGCAATTGTTCTCCATATTCCTCTCATAAAATCTTTGGAATGATAGCCTGAATTAACGATGCGATGGTCTTGCCCAATTAATTCCTCACGACTATATTTTGAAATCTTGCAGAAGTTATCATTTGCATAGGCAATAATTCCCTTTTGGTCTGTAATGGCAACTATAGCAAATTCATCAAGCGTATTTTTGTAATCAGAAATTTCTTTTGCAATTCTTTTTTGTTCAGTCACATCTCTTGCTGCCGCAAATACTCCCAAAACATTTCCTTTGTCGTCTTTATAAACTGATGCGTTGTATAATACATCAGTCAACTTTCCATTTTTATGGTGTATAGTAAGGGGAAAATCGGAAACAAATCCTTTTTCAAAAACCTGCTTATATCCTTCTTGTGCTTTTTTAGGCTCGGTAAAATAATTAGAGAAGTCAATACCAATCAATTTATCTCTTGTTTCTCCTGTTATTTTCACTGATGCTTCATTTACATCTGTAATTTTTCCTTCGGGAGAAATTGTGACAAGTGGGTCGAGTGATGCTTCAATTAAACTTCTTGCATATTGCGATGCTTCTTTTAGAGAATTACTGAGTGCTTCCAATTTTATATTTTCAATTTTCCGTTTCTCTTTTTCGTCAATTTGAAAAAGCAAATTTTTATTAGCAATTCTTAACTCTTCTGCCTGTTTTTCTTTCTCTTCATTTTGAACTAATAATTCATTTGTTTTTAGATATAGCTCCGCAAAAACTAGCACTTTTGCCTTTAATATTTCTGGAATAAGCGGTTTAATCATGTAATCAACTGCACCTGCTTGGTATCCCTTAGAAATGTACATAGATCGGTCCATACTAGCAGTTAAAAAAATAATTGGAACATATTTAAGTGTTTCAATTTCCCGAATTAATTCAACAGTTTCAAAACCATCCATCTCTGGCATTTGCACGTCCATTAATATAATTGCGAAATCATCTTCCCTTAACAGAATTTTCAATGCTTCATTTCCAGAATTTGCTCTCACAAAAAAATAATTTTTATCAGCGAGAATTAATTCCAAGGCAAACAAATTTTCTGGAAGGTCATCAACCAATAAAATTTTAACAAGACTATTTGTTTTCATTTTTATTTTATAAATTATTTACTTAACCACACGCGCATCAATGAAAGCAAGCGTTCTACATCGATAGGTTTAGTGATGTAATCGTTAGCGCCTGCATCAATACATTTTTGTTTATCGTCTTTCATGGCTTTTGCTGTGAGTGCAATAACTGGTAAATTTTTGAATTTCTCCTGAGTTCGAATTTGTTTCATTGCCTCGTAACCGTCCAATTCTGGCATCATAATATCCATTAATACCATGTTAATATCCGGGTATTTTTCTAACATCTCTAAAGCATTATTTCCATTTTCTGCTTTTATTATTTCCATTCCGCGTTCTTTCAATATTTTTGATAATGCAAATAAATTTCGCATATCATCGTCAACTAATAATATTTTTTTAGAACGAAATACGATTTCTTTATCATACAGTTTATTTATAATTACTTGTTTTGATTTGGGCATATTGCTAATTGTTCTGTGAAGGAAAAGAGCTGTTTCATCCAGCAATCGTTCTTCCGACTTTACTCCTTTTATAATTATGCTTTCAGCATATTTCTGAAGCTCATTGTTTTCTTCTTTTGTAAGTTCCTTACCAGTGTAAACAATAATGGGAGGTATGCTTTGACCTTTTATATTCTCCAATTTATGAATGAGGTCAAAACCACTCATGTCTGGCAACCCAATATCTAGTATCACACAATCTATGTGATTCTGCTGGTATAAAGTCAAAGCCTCACTACCAGTTCCTGCTTCAAAACATTTTACATCACCATTTCCAATGAGTATTCGCATTGCCTTTCTGGAATTTTCATTGTCTTCAATAATTAGCAGGTTTTTTATTTTCCTATTAACAAAATTTTCAATCCTGTTAAATGCTTCTTCTAAATCTTCTTTAGCAACTGGTTTCATCAAATACTCAACGGCTCCTTCTCTAATTGGTTCCAACGAACGTTCTTTAGCCGATATGATGTGCACGGGAATATGTCTTATAGCTGGATTCGCTTTTATTTCAAGCAATACAACATGTCCGCTGATACCCGGCAAAATCATATCGAGAATAATTGCTTGAGGTTTGTGTTTTAGTGCAAGCAATAAACCATCTTCCCCTGTTGCTGCCGATAAACATTTAAATCCCTTTTTATTGGCTTGCTTTAAAAGTATTGTAGCAAATTTCAAATCATCTTCAATGATAAGTACAGTTTTATCATCTACGGATATCGTATCCCTGTCATCTTGTATGTTGGGATAATTTAGATATTTAGATTCTTTTAATAAGCTTGGGTTAAACAAAGCAGGTTCTTTCTCCCGATAGTTATCAGGAGTAATTTTATGTTCTAGCTCCTCATGTAATTCTAATGGAATAATAAGAGAAAAAATTGAGCCTTCATTTAATTTACTACTCAGCTTAATTTCACCTCCTAATAATTTTGCAAGCTCACGTGAAATGGAAAGACCTAAACCTGTACCGCCATATTTTCTGGATGTTCCCCCTTCGGCTTGTTGAAAAGCTTCAAATATGGCTAATTGTTTGTCTTCCTGTATTCCAATCCCTGTATCAGTAATCGAAATAATTACTGTATTTTCTGTATTTCGGTCAATACTGATACTTACATTTCCTTTCTCCGTAAATTTTATGGCGTTTGATAATAGATTTTTCAATATCTGATTCAAACGTTGTGAATCAGTGTAAATTAATTCAGGTAATTCTTGATCCAATTTTGCACTTAGCTTCAACCCTTTTTGCTCAGCATGATGTTTAAATTCACGGATAAGTTCATTTGTGAATATTTTTAGTGATAAAGGTTCAATGTTCAAAGACATTTTACCTGCTTCAATTTTAGATAGGTCAAGCACTTCATTAATTAATACAAGCAGATCACAACCACTTTTATAAATTATTTCAGCACTCTCTACCTGAATACTATCTAGATTTTTATTTCTGTTTTCAGATAAATCTTTTGACAAGATTAGCAAACTATTAAGCGGTGTTCTTAATTCATGCGACATGTTGGCGAGGAACTCCGATTTATACCTGCTGCTTATTTCTAATTGTTTTGTTTTTTGCACAATGTCTTGTTTCGAAGCCTCAACTTCTAAATTTTTCGCTTCCAATGATTGTGTTTGTTCCTCTAATTCCTCATTGGTCATTTGTAATTCTTCTTGCTGCTGTTTCAGATTTTGTGCCTGCTCTTCAAGTTCTTCATTCATTTGTTTCAGCTCTTCTTGTTGTGTTTGAAGTTCTTCTCCTTGCTTAGCCAGCTCCTCCATTTGATTTTTTGTAGTAGTAATATCAAATCGGATGGCAACATATTTTTCTATTTTACCATCTACTCCTTTAAACGGAGTAATTGTTGTATCCACCCAATAAAATGTTCCGTCTTTCGCTTTATTTACAATTTCTCCTTTCCATGTTTTACCGCTGCTAATCAATTTCCACATACCAATAAACATTCCATCAGGTTGTTTTCCAGATTTCAACATTCTATGATTATTTCCTATTAATTCTTCCCGCGAGTATTTCGAAATTTTACAGAAATTATCATTTGCATATATTATATCTCCATTTGCATCAGCAATAGAAAGAATAGCCGCTTGATTCAGAGAATGTAGTTGCTGACCAATTTCCAACGCCGATATTTCCAATTCGTCATTTTGCGACTGAATCTTTTCTAAAAACACTCGTAGCACTTCCTGATTGAAAGCCGTATTTACTGCAATAGCAATACTGTTCATAGAAGTATTGATAAATTCTTTTTCTATTTCGTTAAAATCTTTAAGGCTCCCAATTTCTATTACACCCATTGTTTTACCTTCAAACAAAAATGGGGTAATGAGTATATGTTTTGGTTTTGCATTTAGAACAGAGGAGGTTATACGAATATGTTCTGCTGTTATATCTGTTAACGAAATTTGTTTTTGCTCCTGCGCTGCCTGACCAATCAGTCCTTCATTCAGCATAAATTTTTCTTTAGTATCTGTTGCCGATGCAAATGCATATCGCCCATTTAATATCAATGCATTTTCTTTTTCATTTAATAGATAAACGGCTCCTATATTTGCTTTCATATACCTGCATAAAAAACTAATGGTATTGTTTGCTAACTCTTCTAAGCTTTTGTCTCCAATCAATTTTTCGTTAAGCTCTTTGTTACCTGTAAGTAGCCAGTTTTTACTGTCAGTTTCCGCTTCTGCTCTCTTAAGTATTTTTAAATTTGAAATAACTATACTATAAACAATAATAAGAACTAGAATAATGATGAGCATTAAAATGAAAAAAACCAAATTAAAATTGTTGGCATCTTCCTCGCTAGCTTGTTTTCTTTCGGCAAGTAATATAAGTTCTAGTTTCTGTACACTATCAATTATTTCTCGTATGTTATCTTGTGATTCTTTTCCAATTCCAGAGGCTACAAATTCCCTTGCTTTTTCAAATCCATCTTTGCGAAGAGCAATACCAGTTTTTAAATGAGTGAAACGTATTTCTATTTCCTTTTCAAGTTCCGTTGTTTTTTGCCGAATAGTGTTGTCCTGTGTTAACTCTTTCACTTTATCAAAATGTTCGCTAATACTTCTTTCGGCATTT
>Ga0209591_10004066_pt1 | contig 16728 bp, 12 predicted proteins | sample MAT01_FD_187207 | JGI IMG/M metagenome (GOLD analysis project Ga0209591, IMG submission 187207) | Freshwater microbial communities from Lake Fryxell liftoff mats and glacier meltwater in Antarctica - MAT-01 (SPAdes) (version 2) | ecosystem: Environmental > Aquatic > Freshwater > Ice > Liftoff... | reverse complement strand
TTGAAAATCGGTTTTGCTAACTGATGCAAAAGATTTGAGCACTGATTGCTCATTAAATTGATGCTGGTGTTGAGCGCCGGCAAAAACTGTTTTATTGTAAACTGTAGTTTTTTGTTCTACAGCTCCAGGAAAAACTCCAGCTTTTTGCCTTGCTAGCATAGGATTATCCTGCATTTGGGCAAGCGTAATGCCACCTGGTGTTCCATAATTCAAATCCGTATAAAACAATATCGTTTTAAAATTATCTTTTGCTGATTTGAAGGCTGTTTGCCAAACTATGCTTGATTTTGCTAATGCAGATTGTTGTCTGTATCCATCAGATTGCAGATGGTTTACATGTAAAGAAGAACTAAAGTTTTTATTGCTTACTAGCCATTCACCTTGTTGTTGATTTAATCCGAAAGATCCAATTGTTGCTCCAACATTATAACTGTGATTAACAGTATCTGTAAAAGAAAGCGAGCGCTTAAATAAAAATACACCGCCAGTTCCCGCGCCATAACTACTTGATGATGGACCTTTAGCTATTTCTATTTGATCAACCGATTGGAGGTCTAATAAATTAACGTACGTATTTCCTGTAGCATCCGAAAGTGGAATTTCATTCCAATAAACTTTTACATTTCTTACACCAAAAGGAGAACGAAGTAAACTTCCTCTTACAGAAAGTCTATAACTCCCAGGAGATCGTTCTTCCATTCTTACTCCTGGAATATTATTGATCATTGGAACAAAAGAAGTTGGAGAATAGTATGCCAATTCTTTTGAAGAAATAATTGCAATAGAAGCAGGTGCTTCTTTCCACTTAATATTGGAATTAAAAGCAGTAACAATTACTTCCTTTAAACTACTATCGTTTTGAATTATTTTTTTTTCAGTCTGAGCAAAACATTGGACTGAAAATATTAATACGCAAGAAAAAATAGAAATTCGCTGATACACTTTTACTTTTTCATATTCATCACTTCTTTTACCAGTTTAACAGTTCTGCTGACGTCTGGCATTGCTAGTGCAGTTAAATTTGGAGCATAGTGCATTGGAGCATCGGCACTTGTAATTCTTCTTATTGGAGCATCTAAATAATCAAAGCCTTCTTTTTGAATGCGGTAACTTATTTCAGAAGATATAGAAGCAAATGGCCATTGTTCTTCAACAATTACTAATCTATTCGTTTTCTTAACACTTTCTAAGATAGTCATCCAATCTAAAGGACGGATAGTTCTTAAATCAATTACTTCTGCACTAATACCTTCTTTTTCAAGTTCTGTAGCTGCAGCAAGTGCCACTTTCATCATTTTATTGTAAGAAACAATGGTAATATCGCGTCCTTGTTTTTTAACATCAGATTTTCCTAAAGGGATATAATATTCTTCATCAGGAATTTCAGATTTATCGCCATACATTACTTCACTCTCCATAAATATTACTGGATCTTGCTCGTAACGAATTGCTTGTTTTAATAAACCTTTTGCATCATAACCATTAGAGGGTGATACCACTTTTAAACCCGGTATATTAGCATAGTAGCTTTCAAATGCTGTTGAATGTTGAGCACCAAGTTGTCCGGCACTACCATTTGGACCTCTGAATACAATTGGACAACTAATTTGTCCGCCACTCATAGCCAACATTTTAGATGCTGTGTTGAGTATTTGGTCCATCGACAAAACTGCAAAGTTCCAAGTCATATATTCTACTATCGGGCGAAGACCGCTTTGAGCTGCACCAACAGCAACGGCTGTAAATCCTAATTCTGCAATTGGGGTATCAATTACTCTCTTTTCTCCAAATTCTGCTAGCATTCCTTGGCTTACTTTGTAAGCTCCATTGTATTCTGCTACTTCTTCTCCCATTAAAAACACTCTATCATCTCTTCTCATTTCTTCATTCATTGCCTCTCGAAGGGCTTCTCTAAAAGCTATTGATCGCATAATTGGTCATTTTTAAAATGAGCACAAAAATAGAAGAATAACACATATAAAACGAAAAAATCCCTTCTCAGAAAAACTGAGAAGGGATTTAATACTTACTTATCCTTCAATATACTAAAATACGTTCCAACCAAAGCTCACATAGTACAATCCACCAATTTGAATATTACCAAATCCATTTACATAATACTTGTTCATAATATTAGTTCCACCAATCTTTAAGATAGATTTAGTTTTAAGAAATTTGTAACTTACTTGTGCATCAACAGTTGAGTACGATGGTACTTGACCAGTAGCGAAGGTTCCTTCATAAAAGAAAGTATCTACCCATCTGTACAATACATTAAATGAGAAACGACTGTCTTTTCCAAAACCACTATTACTGAAACCAGCATTAAAGCGTGTTTTAGGTGTATTGAAATAAGAAATGAAACCTGGAGGCAAATCTCCAATTACATCAGAATACACATTAGCATTTACTGAGAAATTCTTTGGCAACATATATTCTGCAGAAGCTCCCCAACCTTTAACATCTACATTACCAGTAGAATTTACAGAAACTGAATATGCGCTTCTATTATTTGGATTTAATAAATTAAATAAATTATTAGGCAATCCAGCTCTCTGTTGTATAACGTTAACACCACCTAAGAAATCCTGATATTTGGCTTGATAAGCATATACATCAATTAATAACTTTTTAGCAATTAAACCCTTGTAACCTACTTCAAAAGAAGTAGTTGATTCTGGTTTTAACTCACCAAATTGTTGTACTTGTAATAAACCTGGATTAGGAGCTCCGGCAAGGGCACTTGCTCCAAATGCTTGCACACTAGGAATAGTATAAACAGGGTTTCCCTGAAAATTATAGAAATCTCTCAGTTGTGGCAAACCTCCCAATAATCTTCCTTGGCTAGTTAACAAGTTAATCCACTGATTCTGTGTGGTTGGAAATCGATAAGCAGTTTGATAAGAAAAACGAAGATTATGATCTTGAGCTAATTTAACAACTGCAGAAACTCTTGGGGTAAAACGTCCTTTAAAATTCGTGTTTTTATCATAACGACTAGAAGCAGTAATTTTTAAACGATCTCCAAATAATTTTTGAGAAATTTGCATATAAGCACCAATTTCATTAATTCTAATAGTACCTGCAGTATCTGCAAATAAAGTACCCTGAGAACTTAACTGAAATTGTCTCCAGTTACCACCAATTAAGATATCTGTACCATTCTTAGCCAATCCTAAATCTTCAGTTAAGTTGTATTGACCATCAAAAGATACTAATTTAGATCTGTCGAGAAACAGTCCACCGCCTTTAGAAATTGGTGTTCCTGCAACCCCTTGAAATAAAGGATTATTCAAAACATTTCCAGTTGGACGGCCAATATCAGCAAACCCACGAGCAGAATTATGAGCAGTTTGAAGAGGTGCCCCTGCATTTATTCCTGTAGAATAAGCAGCTAAGTATTGAGGATACCAAGATTGGCTTGATTTCCATGCCTCATTAAACAAACGAGTAGTTATAACAGTAGCATAAGAGTTTCCAGAGTTTTCACGAGTTGTATAGCCTCTAACATACCAGTTTTTTGATCTTAATTCGGCTTTGTACTGACCTAAAGTAAAATCTTTGATGGAGTAACGGTCAATACCAGTGTAAACGGTGTTACCTGTTCCCCAGTTACCAGCTAAAATAGCTTCTATCTTATCTGTGATTTTATAATGCAAAGCAGCGTTTAATTTAACATTTAATGTTGTAGGATCAACTACCTGATTTTCACCATACCCACTACGGCTAACATTCTGGTTATTAAAGTAGTTGCGAGATGGGGCTTGTCCGTAAACTATTGGAGAGAAGCCCGAAGCAACAAGAGCTCCTGCACCAGCTCCAGTAAGAAAGGAATTAAAGTTGCCGATAGTAGCTCCTGGATTTGCTGCTAAAAACGCATTAGACGCACCAATAAGAGCTGGGTTACCTATTGAGGAAATTACAGCATTTGCAATTGAACTCATGTTTTGAAACGTTTCATCTCCATAAATGTTTACACCATCAAAATTAGGATCAGAAGTTCTATTGCCACTTCTAACTTCTCCATTAGGTTGAGGAGAAAGTGGTGACCTTAAATAGTTGCTTTGATTATTGGGTAACCAATCTTGTGCTTGTAAAAATTGAGCATTGATTTTATAAGCAAGTCTATCGTTTATTTTTTTAGCCCAACGTAAACTCCAGTCGTAATAAGCAGCCCTAGGTCTTTGATAAGAATCAATGTGATTTACACCTTGCTTAATTTGAAAACTTAACCCTTGATTTTTAAAAGGGTTCTTGCTATTAATTAGCAAAGTACCATTGGTACCACCTGGACCATATAAAGCAGAAGAAGCACCTTGTAATAATTCAATATTGTCAACATCTAGTTCTGTAACTCCAGTAATATTACCTACAGAAAAGTTTAAACCAGGTGCTTGGTTGTCCATACCGTCTACAATTTGGTTTAAACGAGTGTTACCACTACTATTAAATCCACGAGTACCAATGCTGGTAAAAGTTAAACTTGCAGAAACAACGTCAACTCCTTTCAAGCTGGCAATCATATCATAATAGTTAGCAGCTGGTGCATTTCTTATTGCAGCAGCACTGATTCTTTCAATTGAAACAGGAGATTCTAAAATTCTCTCTGGTACTCTAGATGCAGATACAACTATTTCATTACCAAGGGTAAATGAAGTCTCTAAATCAACATTGATCGTTTCGTTATTACTACTTATAGTTACTTCTTTAGCAGCATAACCTACAGAAGAAATAATAATAGTAAATGGAAGCTTTTGTGTAGTAGAAAACTTAAAATTACCTTTATCATCGGTATAAGTACCAGCAGTTCCACCTTTAACTGATATAGAGACGGCAGAAAGCAATTCTTTAGACTTTCCGTTTTTCACATTCCCTGAAACTGTGGTTGATTGTTGTGCAATGGCTGAAAAACTAAGCGCAGTTGCAAAAACAAACAGTCCTAAATGGGTTAATAATCTTCTCATAATGGCAATTTTTGTTTGAAATATGAAGCAAAATACTATATGTTAAGTACTTGCAAAAATTTAATTTTTAATTTTTTTCAACCAATGTGGAGAAAAATACCCAGCTCCCGCAATTTTGAGATATTCCGGGCACTAATTTTGACAAATGTCAATGATATCATTTCCACATCAAACAGGATTTTATAAGGGTAAAGTAAGAGATGTTTACTATATACATCAAAATTGGTTGGTAATGATAACAAGTGACCGTATTTCCGCTTTTGATGTTATACTTCCCAAATTAATCCCATACAAGGGACAGGTTTTGAACCAAATTGCTGCATATATGCTTCACAAAACAGAAGATATTTGTCCCAATTGGCTATTCAATACCCCCGCCCCTAATGTTACATTAGGATTAAAATGCAATCCTTTTAAAATTGAAATGGTTGTTAGGGGTAATTTAGTTGGACACGCTTGGAGAACCTATCAAACAGGTGAAAGATTATTATGTGGTTGTCTGATGCCCGATAATTTAAAAGAAAATGATTTTTTCCCTACACCAATCATTACCCCTTCTACTAAAGCTTCAGAAGGTCATGATGAAGATATTTCAAAAGAAGCAATTATTGCTCAAGGTTTGGCTTCTGCTGAAGATTGGATTCAATTAGAAAAAATTGCTTTGCAATTATTTGATAGAGGAAAATTGATTGCAAAAGAAAGAGGTCTGATCTTAGCAGATACAAAATATGAATTCGGAAAAATTGGTAACACAATTTATTTAATGGATGAAATTCATACCCCAGATTCATCACGTTACTTTTATGCGGAAGGATTTGAAGAACGTCAAAAAAATGGAGAACGACAGAAGCAATTGAGTAAAGAATTTGTGAGGGAATGGTTGATCTCCAACAATTTTATGGGGAAAGAAAATCAAACTATTCCCGAAATGTCTGATGAGTGGGTAAATACTATAAGTAAAAGGTACATTGAATTATACGAAAAAGTAATTGGCGAAAAATTTATTCCTCAAAATTTAACAGCATCCGAAACCGACAATTGTATTATTGAATCTATTAATCAACTTGAAATTATTGATTAGATAAATCACCTTCATTTTTTGAAATGTTTGGCAATCTAGGCCTAAGCCTTGTACTGCTTTTATTGAAAATATGTTGACCATTATCAATTCCTTTGCGAATTGCTTCTTGACGTTCTTGAGGAAGATGAATAGTATCAACACATTCAATACTACAACAACCAATCATTTTTTGTGCGCAAGTTTTGCATTGAATAAATAATAAATGACATCCATCGTTTTTGCAATTGGTATGTGTATCACAGGCTGATCCACATTGATGGCAATTCGCAATAATATCATTTGTAATACGCTCGCCTAATCTATCATCGAACACAAAATTTTTTCCTATGAATTTTGAAGTTAAGCCTTGTGCTTTTATTTCATTTGCATAGTGAATTATTCCACCTTCTAAATGAAATACATTTTGGAATCCTTCATGTAACATATACGCACTAGCTTTTTCGCACCTAATTCCACCAGTGCAATACATGATAATATTTTTATTCTCTTTCCCTTTTAAGATATCTAAAGCCATTGGCAACTGCTCTCTAAAAGTATCGGAAGGAATTTCAATTGCATTGGTAAAATGACCAACTTCAAATTCATAATGATTGCGCATATCTACAACTACAGTATCGGCGTTATTAAGCAATTCATTCATCTGACTTGCATTTACATATTTCCCTTTATTTTCCATTGAAAATGCTGGGTCTTCTATTCCATCAGCAACAATTTTATCTCGCACTTTTATTTTAAGCACCCAAAAACTCTTTCCCTGTTTTAATTCATCATTTAAACCTTCTGAATCTTCAACAGCAATATTTAATCGAATATTATTTAATGGTACGATGTTATTTAAAGCAGTTTTAAAGTCATTCAAAAAATGATTGGGAACACTTAGCTGCGCATTGATTCCTTCTTTTGCAATATATATTCGCCCAAACACCAATAATGCATTTAACAACTTATATAAATCATCCCTAAACTGCTGAGGATTGTGAATGAGAAAATAATTGTAAAAACTAATGGTAGTTCTTTTGAAAGTTTCTTCCATCATGAGAGCTTTCAACTCTTTATTAGAGATTCGATTGTGTAGTACTAGCATATTAATAAATTTTAGACATAAGCATAACCTATGTTCCAATGAAAAGGAGTCGCTTGCAGTGCAACCAAAATTCAATGCAAAAGTACTAATTATTGAACAAATGGAATGGATATCCTAAAGCCACTTGGCTTTAATCCGCTTTTTTCAAATCCTTGAACAAAGTCGACTCTTATTACTTTAAAAATATTTTCTAGCCCAATAAAATATTCAAAATAGTTAGTGCCATTATCGAGATACAGACCATTAGCCCCTGTTACTAGAAACCAATTTAGCTTTTTAAACCCTGGAATTTTATTTGTAATAAATCCATTAAAATGATGCTCTACAAAAATAGATGAATTAAAAGTTGCAGTATTGCTATATTTATAATAACCAGCTAATTGAAAACTATTTAAAAAGGTTGAGGAGAAGATAGTTTGGTTGCCCAAAAAATGATGGTAATCAGGAATAAATGCTTTGTTTGAATTGATAAACCCACCAGTTACTATATTGTAATTAAATCTTCCAAATAGCTTAAAATTTAAAGCATCATTTACACTTAGTCTCCAACGAGTGTAATCAACATCACTACCAAACAATCCTTTTATTCCTTGAGTAATACTTCCATTTATTATAGGATAACGAGAACCAATATTCACTTTTCGATTTGGGTATTCAACATATTTTGAACCTGGTCGCCAATTAAAGCCTACAGTAAGTATAGAGGCTTTATTATTCACCATTTTTGTATTGGTTAATTCTGTTGGATAGTTAGGAGTAAACTGCCTATCTGCAAAATCTTTCCAATTGGTCATATCGGCTAGATTATCTAATGAGTGCCTATTTTGAAACTGAAAACTAGCATTCACATTTAATCCGTTTCCAATTCCTTGACCATATGCCACTCTAAAAAAGTCAGCTTCATAAATTTTAAAATAATTGTATTCACCCATTAAAGTATAAATAGTGTTAGCCCTCTCACTAATAGGTTCAGCATTATTATATTGAAATACTTTTCTTCCTCCTGAAACAGATAATGATTGTAAATATTTTTTTCCAAAATTATAATTCATTAAAAGATTTGCATTAAAATGTTTATTTGCAAATCCATACCTAAAATTAGGCGTAATAGTCAACGACTTTCTTCCTTCAAATTCTTTATTGTATGTAGGAGAGAATTGAACCACGCCACCTTCTACCGTATTATAATTAAGTGTTTTAATTAAAGGATCAAAACTGATGCTCTCTTTTTTCTTTTGCTTACTAAAAGATTGCCCAGTTAATAAAATACCTACAATGCTAATTTTATTCCTTTTTTTATCTAACGAATCTAAATAACGCGGATCTTTTCTTACTTGCTCAAGACTATCCTTCTTTTTATAATCTTTCAATTCTTCTGTTAACAAAGGAATAGGTCGAATACTATCCCAATAAGCAATTGATTTTTTATTGGAGCTATCATAAAATTTTAAAATAGTATTATCGAAAAACTTTGGCTTAAAGGTAGGGTTGAGATTAAACTGATCGTACACCTGCAGAAAATTACCAAAGAAATCAAATCCAAATATTTTCCCAGAAGGATAAATAATTTGATTTTTAATTACCCAATAGTTTCCTGTAGGTACATAGTTTTGTTGAATTACAAGCGTATCTAACAATTGCATCTGCTGTTGTTTTAGCAACTTTAAATCAACACTTTGAATTCTCCAATCGTTTTCACTAATATTAATATAGCCTGAAAAAAGTGGCTCATAAGGCCTTTTAGGTATTACCTTAATCCTACTTACTTCTTTTCCGAATTCAAAAAAAGTACCTTCAAATTTATATCTATAAAAATTCAATGCATTATTGGCTATTGGAGAAATAAACCCGCGTGGATTTAAACTTCTTCCAATTGAAATGGTATTCTCATAAAAAGAGATAATTTGAGGACTACTAAAACCAAATCCATCGCTTTGTCCACTTACTTTGGTTGATATTACTTCTATCTTTCTTTTATTTGGTTCTTCAACAGAATATTTTGCTATGGTTTCCGATAAAAAAAGCATTTTTCTTTTACTTGTATCTCCATCTTCAAAATCTACTTTCTGACCAAAAAAAGATTTTGGATAATTGCGTAATTGTAATTGCCCTTTAATATATACATCGCAACTAAATTGTTTAATTTCATTTAAATGTTCTTCTCTACTTGCAATAGCTTTTCTAATAATTGCATATGCAGGATCTTCGCCTCCCGATTTTACTACAACATCTTTTAAATAATATTGTTGAGGTTCTAAATCAAAATCAACTATCAAATCGACATTAGTCAATTTTACTTTTTTTTCGATCGTAGTAAATCCTACAAATTGACAAACCAATGTATATTCACCAGGGTCAAGAGAAATACTGTAATAACCATTTTTATTTGCAGAAACGCCTTTTGTAGTTCCTTTAATAAGGATTGAAGAAAAAGCCAAGGGCTTATTTTCTTTTCCAGAACGAATTAAACCATTAACAGTTGTTGCATAAGCACCAAAGTATAAAAGTAAAGCAAAAAATGAGGAGTATATTTTACCCATTGAGTATATTTATATTATATGTAGGTCTTTACTAAAAGTTATTACAAAAAAAAGCCAGAAATGTTAACTGGCCTTTTAAAAAAAGTTTTTAAAGAGACTTTATTGAGCATTTTTTTCTTGCCATGCCAACATGCCACCTACTACATTAATTGTATTTGTAAACCCGGCAGTTTCTAAAATTAAACATGCTTGTCCACTCCTATTCCCACTTCTGCAATAAATATAAACTGGTTGATCTTTCATTTCTTCCAATTCATCTATTTGCATAGTTTGAATTTTTCCAAGAGGATGTAAAAGTCCGCCAATATTAAATTCAGCATGCTCATGAGGCTCTCTCACATCAATTAAATTAAATTTTTCACCAGTATCAATCTTTGATTTTAGTTCTTCTACTGTAATTGTCTGCATAAATTATTATTGTATTGTTATTGATTTGGTAGTATCTTTTAAAGGAGCTGTATCACTAATATATAAATCTATTATTTGCCCTTGACGAATTTTATTCATTAATCGTTCTCCATTTGCTCCAAGCGCACCTGAATACAAATCGGGACTTTGTCTAATTATAAATGCAGCCCCTGTGTCTTTTATAGCACTAACCGCTACAATAGAACCAATATTTAAACTTAAAGTGCTTAACAAACTGCGAGCATCAAATAGTGTGTACCCTACTAAATCGGGCACATCAGACTCACCGGTTCCTATGCCACTTCCTAAAACAAAACTAATAACAGATCCTATAGGTATTTTTGTACCTGGTGTAATAATAACATCATTATACATTTGTTGTAGTACTGCATTTCGGGCAATATCTGGCTGGTATGTTATATATCCCAATTTAAGCCCGATGCTTTGTAAATACATTTCTGCACTTTTAATTGAAAAGCCAGCAAGATTTGGCATTTCTACTTGAGGAGGTATAACTCTATTCACAGTTAAATAAATAGTACGACCAACTTTAACAAGTGCATCTGCTTCTGGAGTTTGTCGAATCACGGCTTGTTTAGCAATTGTATCAATATAAATTGAGTCTTGTATTTGAACTTCAAAACCTTTATCCTCCAATATTTTTTGAGCAGCCAAAATATGCTGACCAGTAACGGAAGGCACTTTTTCGTACCTGCCATATCCTGTTACCCAATCTAATGATCCGAAGAACAAAAATATAACTATAAAAATAATAGTTATTCCTGCTAGAACATTTACCCAGAGCGGTTTATTAGTTATAAATTTAAACAAGGCTAATGAATTAAAAGTATGAGTTAAATTTTAAAGTGCTTGTTCAATTACTGCTGAATAAAAATCGGTCAAACTCATTCCCATTGCTTTTACTTGTTGAGGAATTACAGATGCTTCACTTTGACCTGGTACTGTATTAACTTCTAACATAAAAGGTTTTTGTTGAACAATATCATAAATAAAATCAATTCGTACAACACCTCTGCAATTTAATATTTCATAAACATGCTTTGCAGCTTCACTTAAATTCTTCTGCATTTCTGAATCAATATTTGCAGGTGTTACTTCTTCGCTTTTGCCTTGATATTTTGCTTCAAAATCAAAGAATTCATTGCTGGTAGTTATTTCAGTAATTGGCAAAACAGTAATTGTTGAACCTTGTTTAAAAACACCAATTGTAAATTCTCTTCCACTAATAAACTCTTCTACTAATATCTGACTATCTTCTTTAAAAGCCTTATCAATAGAATTTTGCAGCTCATTAGCTTCATTTACTTTACTCATTCCAATACTACTTCCACCACTATTTGGCTTAACAAAAAGTGGCAATTTTAATTGACTAAGAATTGTTTCAGCACTTACAGGAGTATGCTTGAACAAATGCATGGACTTTGCAACATTAATACCTCCAAAAGCTGCTACAGCAACTGTAAATCTTTTATTCATTGTTAAAGCAGAAGTTGCAGCATCACAACTTGTATAAGGAAGGCCAATCATATCAAAATATCCCTGCAATTTTCCATCTTCACCAGGAGTACCATGTATACATAGTAAAACAACATCAAATTTTATAATTTGCCCTTTATTTTTTATAGAAAAATCATCCCTATTAACTGATGATTTTTCACCTAATTCATCTTCATACCACCATCCAGTTAAGTTAATATCTATTTTATATACTTCAAACTTAGTTCTATCGAGGTTATTGTTTACGGTAGTAGCACTTTTGTAACTTATCTGCGCTTCACCGCTAAATCCACCTGTAACTAATGCAATTTTTTTAATCATACCCTAGCTTAAAAAACAAATATAAGAAGAAGCAATAATGCTTTTGAGATGAAAACTTTCAAGAAAAGTTAAAAAAAGGGAAGAAATGCATAATTCCTTCCCTTAACTATAATGGGGAACTCTTCCCAATATTAAAATTGCTTAAATGTGCATTTTAGCCTTCTTATCCATAAGCTGATCAACTGTTTCTACATACATTTCATCGGGCACGCAACAGTCTACTGGACATACAGCCGCACATTGTGGCTCTTCATGAAATCCTTGACACTCTGTACACTTATTAGGTGTAATATAATAGGTATCAGAACTTATGGGTGCGAATTTGTCACCAGCATCTACGAGAGTTCCATCAAGTAACTGAAAGCTTCCTTTAATGGTAGTCCCATCGGTTATAGCCCATTCAACTCCACCTTCGTAAATGGCGTTATTTGGACATTCAGGCTCGCAAGCCCCACAATTAATACATTCATCGGTAATTTTGATTGCCATAAAAAATGGGTTTGTTGGTTCAGTGAATTTACATTTGTATTATCAAAAATACGAATGACAAATGATTTTACAAGAACGAATTGCAATTTTGTCGAAATTAGGAGAATATTTATTTAATAACGATCCCGAATTGCTGCTGATTAAAGAAAGGGCTTACCGCGAAAATCAATGGTTTGCCCCCGAATTTATAGAAATAGCCATAGAAAGCATAGTTGCTAATTTCTTAAAAAAAGATAAATTGGACATGTGGTTAGATCATTACCAAATAGAACCGCAAAATGATACTCCTAAGTCAATCGGAATTATAATGGCTGGAAATATCCCGCTTGTTGGATTTCATGATTTATTATGTGTTTTTATTAGCGGAAATAATGCAGTTATAAAAACTTCTTCTAAAGACGAAATATTGATTAAACATCTTGTAAAAAAAATGTATGATTGGAATATAACCATTCAAAATGAAATTAGTTTTGCTGATAGATTAAATGGTTGTGATGCTTATATAGCTACTGGTAGCAATAACTCTAGCCGATACTTTGAATCTTATTTTGGAAAATATCCTAACATTCTTCGCAAGAATAGAACATCAGTTGCTGTATTAACTGGAAATGAATCGATACAAGAATTAGCTGCATTAGCTGATGATGCAATGTTGTTTTTTGGATTAGGCTGTAGAAATATTACTCAAATATTAGTTCCAGAAAATTATGATTTTATTCCTTTTTTAAACGCTTTAAAAAAGTACGATGGATTAATGGAATACCATAAATACAAGAATAATTTCGACTATCATTTAGCACTATTGATCATGGGTGGTAAATATTACATGAATAACGAAACAGTGATACTAACTGAAAATATTTCACCCTTTTCACCAGTGAGCCAAATTCACTACCAGTTTTACAAAAAAAGGGAGGATTTAGCAACAATGTTTAATAATAATGAATCTATACAATGTATAGTTGGTCATGATTATATTCCCTTTGGAGAAGCCCAAAAACCAAGTCTTGGGCAATATGCCGACGGAGTTGATACACTAGCGTTTTTGCAAAGGCTCAAAAATTGACATTTTGATTGACAAAATGTTCTGTTAGGGTTAATAAAAACGAAAAAAAATGTTAAATGGTATTATTGGTATGCTTTAAAACAAAGAGCTTAGTTTAATTGTTATTGAAAAGGCATGAAATTTGTTTAATATTACTTCAAATAAAATAGGACTATGAATTGGAAAAATGGTTTTGTAATTGTGGCCATAAGTGCCACTACTGCATTGGTTAGTATGTGGGGCTATGGCAAATTTGCAGAAAATCAAAGAGCTGGAGTTCAAGAATCAGGTAAACTACCAGTAAATTATGCAGGATTTTTTGGAAATACCCAAGGAGCTGGCCCGGTAGATTTTACTGCTGCTGCATCTAGTGCTACACCTGCAGTTGTGCATATAAAAACCCGCACTAAAGCAAAACAAGTTAATAGCAATCAACAGCGTCAGAGAAATCCTTTTTCTGATTTTTTTGGAGATGATTTTGGTGATGTTTTTGGAGGCGGACCAAGAGTGCAGCCAGAACAAAGAGCTAGTGGTAGCGGTGTTATGATTACTGAAGACGGTTATATAGTTACAAATAACCACGTAATTGATGGATCAGACGAAATAAATGTAACGCTTGCTAATAAGAAGTCGTATAAAGCAACTCTAGTTGGTCAAGATCCTAATAGTGATTTAGCAGTAATTAAAATTGAAGGAAAAGCACTTCCTTATATGGTTTATGGCAATAGTGATGAAGCAAAATTAGGTCAATGGGTAATGGCAATTGGTTATCCATTTAATTTAGACGTAACAGTAACTGCAGGAATAATTAGCGCAAAATCAAGATCAATTGGAATTAATGATCGTCAGGGTTCAAGTCCTGTTGAATCTTTTATTCAAACAGATGCTGCAGTTAATCCAGGCAATAGTGGTGGTGCGTTAATTAATACCAATGGAGAATTAGTAGGAATTAATTCAGCAATAGCTTCACCTACAGGATCATATGCTGGTTACTCTTATGCAATACCAGTTAATATTGTAAAGAAAGTTGTAACTGATATAGTAAAATTTGGAACAGTTCAAAGAGCATTTATAGGAATTAGTTATCCAAAAGATAATTTAAGCGATGAAGAAAAAAGAGAGTTAGAAAAAGAGTTGGGAACATCCTTTAAAGAAGGGGAAGGCGTATTTATTTCAAGTGTGCCCGAAGGCGGGGCAGCTTCTTCAGCAGGTTTGAAAAAAGGTGACCTTTTAACTAAAATTAATGGAACAAAAATTACTAGTGGTGCAGAATTGCAAGAACAAGTTGCAAGGTATAAACCAGGAGATAAAATTACCGTTAACTACTTACGTGCTGGCAAAGAAACTATTGCGAATATTACGCTTAAGAACAAAGCAGGCAATACAGATATTGTTAAAAATAGCAATCCTGTAGATAAGTTAGGAGGTGAACTAATAAATTTAGATAAAAAAATAGCCGCTGCAAATGAAGTTAAAGGTGGTGTATTAGTTAAGAAAGTAGGAACAGGTTTACTAAGTAAAAGCAGAATGGAAGACGGCTTTGTAATTACTGCTATTAATGGAAAAGAAATTACTAGTTTAGATGAATTAAAAGAAGCATTAAGTGTAATTAAAAATGGCAATATTCGTTTAGATGGATTTTATCCTGGATTTGAAGGAAGGTATACTTATCCTCTTAAGATGACAGAAGAATAATAGTTCATTTTATAAAATGATATTAAAAAGTTGCTTCAATTTATCGAAGCAACTTTTTTTATTTTACTACTTTTTCATAAACAATAAATTCACCAGCCTGAAGTTCAAAATCGGCTTTATTTTTAAAATCAAATTCTAAATTAGAAAAAACACTTCTGAATTTACCACTTAACCAATCATGATGAACATGAATATTCAACTTATTTTTTAACGATACGTTCAACAAAACAAGCACAATTTGCTCACCCCTCCGTCTCAAATAAGCCATTATTTCATTATCATGATTAGATGGTAAAATAAAAGACTCCCCTATTGAAATTGCTTCGCTGGTTTTTCTTAAATCCGCCAAAGTTTTATAAAATTCATGAAGTGAGGTTTTGCCTTCCCATTCAATTAAATCTTTATCAAAAAATAATAATCGTTTTTTATTACTTATTTCTTGTCCACTATATATCAAAGGCATACCATGCCAAGTAAAGCAAAAAACGGCCCATGCTTTTGCAGTAGCACCATATTTTTCATATTCAGTTCCATTCCAACTATTTTCATCGTGATTAGAAGTGAAAAATAATTTAATTGCATCTTTAGGATAATGCGAATAAGCATGTAACACATTTCTAATTTCATGTAAACTAGAATGTGCTTTTTGGTATTTGTCCGTTTCATGCATCCACCACCATGCGTATGTAGCATCAAAAACCTGATGATAATCTACAACTTCACATTCTGCTAACCAAAATAATGGTTTAATCAATTCACAACTCAATCTTGCTTGTTGCCAAAAATCTAATGGCACTAAATGAGCCATATCACATCTGAAACCATCAATATCATATTCATATACCCAAAACCGCATGGCATCAATAAGTTTCGTACGCATTTCTAATACTTCAAAATTCAAATCAATTACATCATGCCATCCATTCCTTTCAGTAAACTCGCCTTGTTCATTTTTAATGAACCAATTAGGATGTTCAATGGTCCATTCATGATCCCATCCGGTATGATTGGCTACCCAATCAATAATTATTTTAAATCCTAACCGATGCGCTTGGTGAACCAATTGCTTAAAATCTTCAACTGTGCCAAACTCTGGATTGATTAATGTAAAACTACTACAGGCATAATAGCTTCCTAATGAACCTTGCCTAACTTCTTTGCTAATTGGTGTAATAGGCATGAACCACAAAATAGTCACACCCATTTCTTTAAGCCTAGGAAGATGCTTTTGAAATGCTTTAAAAGTTCCTTCAGGTGTATATTGACGAATATTTACTTCATACATAGTTGCAGAATCGGCCCATGTAGTTTTTTGAAATGCTGTTTTCATTAATTGCGACTATAACTTAAGGAGGAAGATAGGAATTTATCTTTTGAAAAGAGAAAAACACCAACTCAATGCAACCACTGCCAAAGCCCCCGCTACATTTAGCCAGAGAAATCCGAGTCCAATGATTTGGTATTTATCAAGCAGAAATAGTGTGATAACAATAATTTCTCCGATAACTGCTGCCCAAAACACGGCATTACTTTTAATTTTTTTGAGGTAAAATGCTACTAAAAATATTCCAAGAATTACGCCA
>Ga0209591_10004064_pt1 | contig 16735 bp, 15 predicted proteins | sample MAT01_FD_187207 | JGI IMG/M metagenome (GOLD analysis project Ga0209591, IMG submission 187207) | Freshwater microbial communities from Lake Fryxell liftoff mats and glacier meltwater in Antarctica - MAT-01 (SPAdes) (version 2) | ecosystem: Environmental > Aquatic > Freshwater > Ice > Liftoff... | reverse complement strand
GTAGCATACAACTCACCCACCGCGCTGGTTTCGCTTATTAATGCTTTAAAGGCGACGATCTCTTCCCAACTGTCGCCACCATTGCGGCTGCGGAACAAATGACCGACGCCACCATCGGCGGCCAAGGCCAGCGACGCATTTTGCGGATCAAAGGCTAGCGCTGCTACGCTGATATTTTCTAATAGACCAGTATTAACCGTCAGCCAACTCAAGCCACCATCATTGCTACGGTAGATGCCAGGCGGCTGGGGGGAATTTAAGGTGCCGGCCAACACCTTGTCTGGCGCACCGGGCGCGACAGCCAAGCTAAGTACGGGGTTAGGCGATGGCGCAATGCCAGCTTGGGCGAGCACCCAACGGGGCAATAACAGCACACTCAAGACTAATAGGATGATCGTCCATATGAGCAATGGCGAGCGAAGGACAATAGTGCGCGCAGATTTGCACCACAAATAGAGATAATTCACAATAAGCTTACCCTAGCCAACAATTGAATGAATTCAACCGTTGGTCTCCAAAATTCACAAAGACAGACCATAAAAGCACACTTTTATCATAGCTTATGCTTTAATTTGCAGACAAACAAGGGGATTGATGATATAGCTAAAAAAAGAAACGTCAAGGAATGGATCCAGTTCCACTCCTCGACGCATCAAATTTTAAACAATCCGCTTTTGCAAGCGGGCTAACTGGATTAGAAAACCAACGCTAGCAAGGTGCGTGAGGCATCGTTTGCCCAGTCGATAAGGGTGGGCGGATAGAGACCAATCCACAACGTGGCCACCACACAGACCAACAAACTGATCTGGATTGGAATACTAATCGGCACTGGCTTGTTACCAACTTCGCTGTCCGTGGTGGCAAAGAACATCGCCCGCACAACATTCAGATAGTAGAAGGCGGCTATGGCGGCGTTGAGCACCCCAATCGCGGCTAACCAGTAATATTGATGTTGCACAGCTGCCCCAAAGACAAAGAATTTGCCCATAAAGCCGCCGGTCAACGGAATGCCAGTCAAACTCAGCAAGAAGATAAACATCGGCCAGGCGAGGCCCGGCGAGTGACGGCTCAGATTCTCGAAATCGCTGATATCGGAACCGCCAGTATATTCTTCGACTGCCATCACAACCATGAAAGCGCCTACATTCGTAAAGAGATAGGCGAAGAGATAGATAAGCAGACCATTCAGGCCATTCATCGACAGGGTCGACAGATCGGCCTGGGAGGAGGAAACAAAGGCAACCAACCCCATCAGGATATAACCGGCCTGAGCCACCGAGCTATAGGCCAACATACGTTTGACACTTGTCTGGCGCAATGCGATCAGATTGCCAATCGTCATGGTGAAAATGCTCAGACCCGCTAAAATCGGCACCCAAGAGGTGCTAAAGGCGCCCAAAGCAACCAGCATTACGCGCACAATGACTGCAAACCCAACCGCCTTAGAAGCGGTAGAAAGATAGGCTGTGATCGGTGTTGGCGCGCCATCGTAGGTATCTGGCGCCCACTGGTAGAAAGGCGCTAAGCTGGTCTTGAACCCTAAACCAACCAATAAAAGCAGTGTCGCCGGTAAGACCAGTGTCGAAAGTGCTTCGTTGGCCGCAAAGCCGACGCCAATTTCAGTCAAATTTAATGAGCCACTTGCCCCATACAACATACTCATACCGTAGAGCATAATGGAGGAAGCGACTGAACCATAGAGGAAATATTTGACGCCCGCTTCTGAACTGCGCTGATCTTCGCGGACAAAGCCGACCAGCATATAACTGGTGATCGATAGAAATTCAATCGACAGGAAGAGCAGCAGCAAATTGTTGGCGCTGACCGCCAGACTCATGGCGATGGTGACAAACATAAAGAGCATCCAGAACTCGCCACGTCCACTTACGACGCGGTTCATGTAGCTGCCACCAGAAATGGCTACCAAGAGCATGGCCATATAGATGGAGACTTTCATAAAGCTACCAAACGGGTCAATGTCGATCACTGCCAACGCGGTAAATGGCTCGCGTGTGCTGGGTGGCAAGAATGACCAAAGCTGGAGGATGACACCGATCAAGCCTGCAATCAAAAAGACCACAGAGATCGCCATGTAACCGCGCCCCGAGTCATTCTCGTCGCTCATGGCCGTGTCCAAAATCAGGATCAGCAGCCCACCAACCAGCAGGATGATCTCTGGTAGAATCGAACCTAATGAGCCTACTGTAATCTCGTTCAAGGTTAGTTCCTTCGTTTTCAGAAATGCGTTTGACGATGGACCACAGGCGACGTACGTGTCCGTGGTCGGTGCTCTGTGGCCGACTACAGAATGCCATGCACTAAATTCAGCAGTTGCACCGCCGACGCATTGAAATAATCTAGAATCAACGTGGGATAAATACCCAGGACAAACATGCCGATGATCAACGGCCAAAGGGTGAACTTTTCAAACGCAACCAAATCGGTCGGACCATCAGCGTGCTGACCATCTACGGTTGTCCAGTGTTCCAACTTGGTAGCGTCATATTCACCCAAAAAGACATTCTGGATCACACGCCAGAGGATATAGACGGCCGTCATGATGATACCAATCGCGCCAAACGCCGCCCAGTAGGGCACCAGCGCAAAGGCACCGCGGAAGGTAAAGAACTCGGCCCAGAAACCCGCCAAACCAGGCAAGCCCAAGCTAGCAAAGCCAGCAACCAGCATCATGCCATAGAGTTGGGGTGTTTTGGAGCTAAGGCCACCAAATTTCGCCAGTTCACGCGTGTGGGCGCGTTCGTAAATCACACCGATCAAGAGGAAGAGCGCCCCTGTGATGATACCGTGGTTGAACATTTGCAGCGTCGCGCCGTTGAGCGCCATGGCCGCGCTGTCCATCACTGCTTCTGGGGTCAAATTAAAGGTTTGGGCAGCTGCTTCGGCGCCGGCTGGCGTCAAAACACTTGCCGCCGCCCCAATGCCCAGCATAACATAGCCCATGTGCGAAACTGAACTATAGGCAATCAAGCGCTTCAGATCGGTTTGCGCCACGCAGACAAAGGCCCCATAGACGATGGCAATCGCGCCAATCGCGACAATCCACATCGACCAGGCTTGGCTTGCTTCGGGAAAGGTGGGCAGAACGATGCGTAAGAAACCGTAAGCACCCAGCTTTAGCATAACACCAGCCAGAATGACACTGCCCGCGGTAGGGGCTTCGGTATGGGCATCGGGTAGCCAGGTGTGGAAAGGGAAGCTGGGCACTTTAAAGGCAAAGCCTAAAAAGAAACCCCAGAAGACAAGGCCGCTAATCAAAGCACGGCTCTCTTCGTTGGCAATATCCATAAAGGGCCGCGCTGCCGCCGCGCCGATAATGTCGAATGTGCCGGTTGCAAAGTAGGTAGCCAAAATGGCCAACAACATTGCCACCGAGCCAATCAAGGTATAGATAAAGAACTTGATCGAGGCATAGCTGCGATTCTTACCACCCCAGATACCAATCAACAGATACATTGGCACCAGGCTGATCTCCCAGAAGAGATAGAAGAGCACGTAGTCAAGCGCCATAAAGACACCCACCATGCTCAGTTGCAGCAAGTGGAACATGACAAAATATTCTTTTACGCGGTGGTTAATCGTGCCAGCGCTGTAGTAGATACTCAGGGTCGAAAGCACTGTGGTCAAGAAGATCAGCGGCACACTTAAACCGTCGACGCCCAGGTGGAAGCTCGCATTAAGCGCTGGAATCCAGTCGGCGTTTACCTCAAATTGCATCCCACCAACACCAAAATCATAGGCAGCTAGTAAGTAAATGCTCAGGCCGAGTGGCAATAGACTGGCGATAATTGAGCCCCATTTGATTGCCTTTTCATTGCTGGCCAACAATACCAGAATCGCAGCCACCGCCGGCCAAAATAAAATGACTGGCAATAACCAGTTACTATTTTCCATGAATCATTCCTCCGCACACGCTATTTTTGAAAATTCAAGTTTGTAATGAAAACTTGAGTAAATGGTAAGTCGTAAATGGTAAGTGGTAAGTGTGCCGTAGTCTGCACTTACCAATCACCAATTACACTAATTTCAAGAAGATCGGCAATGCCTTCAACAATAGCCAAACTGTCATGGAGACCACCACCAACAGCAGGTAAACCTGAACATGACCATCTTGTGTGTTACGCAGGATGCTGCCCAGACGGCTGGAAATATTACCACTTAGATTGACCACACCATCGACAATTAGGCGATCAAACTCGGCAGCGAATTTCGATAGCAGGATACCGGCGGTGCCGATTGCGTCGACAATCGGATCGATTACCCACAGATCATCGAACCAGTAAAGGAATTTCGATAGGGCAAGTGAAAAGGCAACAATGGTCGCGTTGTAGATTTCATCAATCTTATACTTATTGTGCAAGACCATCCAGAAGGGGCCTAACACGTTGCGCAACGGATCAATCTGACCTACTGCCAGACCTTTGCCGTAGACACGATAGCCAGTCCACAAACCACCCAGGGCAACGACAATCGAAAACAGCATGGGGATGAAGCTGAATTCTGGGTGGAGCGGGTGAAATTCGAGATGCTCAATATAAGGTTCCAAGAAACCTTCTAGCCAGTTAGCGCCTGGAATGCCAATGAAGCCTAGACCAATCGCAAAAGGTGCAATCAGCATCAGTGGCCAGGTCATGCTGGGTACACTCTCGGGGGCATGTTTTGCCATCTCGGTGCGCGGCGTCCCCAAGAAGGTAAGACCAATCTGACGCGCTGTGTAGAACGCGGTTAAGAAAGCCGAAATCACCAGTACGGCAAAAACAATCGTGTTGCCGCCGTACCAGGCGCTTGCCAAAATTTCATCTTTGGACCAAAAGCCAGCCGTGACAAACGGAAAGCCACTCAGGGCCAAGCCGCCGATGATGAAGGTCCATGCGGTGCGTGGCATACGCGCGAGCAAGCCGCCCATATTGCGCATATCTTGGGGGTCTTCGGGATTGAGATCACCATCCTTGCGGTGGATGATCTGCGCGCCATGCCCGTGTCCAGTATCTGCGGGGCTGTGCGTTTCGTCACCACCATGCTCGCCGCCAACATCCGCGTGCCCATCATGCGAACCATGCTTATGTACATGGTGGAGGCCATGCTCTACGCCATGGATCACGCTGCCGGAGCCGAGAAAGAGCAACGCCTTGAAGAAGGCATGGGTAAGCAGATGAAAGAGAGCGGCCATATAGGCGCCGATGCCAATCGCTGCTACCATGAAGCCAAGCTGGCTAATGGTAGAATAGGCGAGTACACGCTTGATGTCCCACTGGGCCACGGCAATTGTTGAGGCGAATAAGGCAGTAAATGCGCCAATGAAGGCCACAAAATTCATCGTCCCCGGCGAAACCTCACCGGCTACAGCAAAGAGCGGGAACATCCGCACCAGCAAGAAGACGCCAGCAGAAACCATCGTGGCGGCATGAATCATGGCGCTAACGGGGGTTGGGCCTTCCATCGCATCGGGCAACCAGACGTGCAGCGGGAATTGGGCGCTCTTGCCGACCGTCCCAAAGAAAATTAGCACCGCGATCAACGCTACCCAGGGCACACTCAGCCCTAAGAACGGAATCGACACGATGGTCTCACCTAGATGATGCAAGGTTTCTGCATTGAGGATGTCGCTAAACATTAAGCTGCCGACCTGCGTATACAGGAACATCACGCCGATCAGCATAATGACATCACCAACACGGGTGGTCATAAAGGCTTTAACAGACGCAGCCTGCGCTGATTTCTTCTCGTACCAGAAGCCGATCAACAGGTAGCTGCACAGACCCATGATTTCCCAAAAGATGAAGAAGGTCAATAGCGAGTTAGAGACGACCAGCCCCAACATGCCAGCCGCAAAGAGGCTGATATAAGCCATAAAGCGGCTATAGCGCGGATCCTTGCCCTGTGCATAAGAGACAGGATAAGCCTTAGGGTTCAGATGGGCTGGAAACGTCATATATCCGCTGGCATAGATGAAGATCATGACCAGCAAAAACGAAGACATGAAGAGCATCAACGCGTTAGCCGGATCGACCTGATAGCCAACTAGAATCTTGCTGGCGCCGGTCGGGATTGAGAAGAGTTGCCCCTCTACCGGATGTTCGCCAAAATGATCCGTGAAAAATGCGCTAAAGGCGATTGGCCAGCTTAATAGAAAGCTAAGCACAGCACCACTGATCGCGATTAAAGCGCTGACTGTCTTGTTACGATTGGCGAATAAAATAATCGCCACAAAGGCAAGAAAGGGCAGAACTGGTACAAACCAGGCTAAATTTAGAAATCCATCCATGGATCAACCTCGTCTCGGGCTTTCTCTATCTTTACAATTGTGTGAAAGCGATGAATTCTATACTAGTGAAATTATCGTTTTCAAACTAAGCAAAGTTTAATAATAAAAATCAAGCATGCTCATCCATGTAAAGTGGGCAAACCCATTGTTTTGCCACTTTCGGCTGATGACGTCAAGCATTGGCGCTGTTTTGAAAGCTGTGCAAAAAATTGCCAGCTCCAAACCCCACAATCGCGCCGACCACGGCTAAGATCAAGAATACAAAGTCATTGCGTACTTCGAGCAGTGTCCCAATCCCGATGAATAAGGCAGCACCCACGAATGCAGCCACCAACAAGGTGGTTTGGATTGACTTTTTGCGTTTGGCTTCCACCAATAAGCTAGCTGCATCTCGATATTGGGGCGCGTGTTTGATAATTTCCTTTAGCAGATGGACCGCGCCAGTAAAATTGCCCTGCGCCATCTTCTCTTGCGCCATGTTATAAAGGAATTCGCACTGTTCATCCAGCGTACCAGTAAGCGTTTGTTTTGGCATGATAAAGTCAATTGTATAAAACGTACTTCGTAATGTGTAGCTATAGTCTATGGCTCATAACTCGTTTATCACTAACCAGCATATTTACGTAGTACACACTATACGCCTATCCCTTCAACAAATCGAGCTTGTCCAGATCGACTGTTTTACGATTCCGGTAAATTGAAATAATTAAGGCTAAACCGACCGCGGCTTCAGCCGCAGCCACTGCAATCACAAAGAGCGCAAAAACCTGACCATCTAGGCGAGTAGCAGCATTTTCGCTGTAGCGCCAGAAAGCAACTAGATTGATATTGACTGCGTTGAGCATCAATTCGATGCTCATTAAGACGGCAATGGCATTGCGCCGGGCCAGGGCGCCGTACAGGCCACAACTGAAGACAAAAGCAGCTAGAATTAAGTACCAGCTTAGGGAAACCATTGGATGTATCCTTCAGATTAGTAAACGGTAATCAGTAAGATAGTAAATAGTGTTCAGCTATCAGGAGTTTTTAGCCATACACTATGGATAACCGCACACTAGCGCCGATCACGCGCCAGCAGAATGGCGCCGGCCAGCGATACGAGTAACAGCAACGCCAGCAACTCAAACGGAATCAAATAGGTAGTGACAAATAACTTACCCAAGTTAGCAATAATCTGTTCACCGGAGCCAAGCTCGACCCCAAAAGTAGGCCACGGTGCACCCGAAACCAGGCCGGCCAACACGAGGAAGAAGAGGCTCGTAATAATCACCGCTGTGCCAGCCTGCTTGTTGACTTGGGAGGTCGCGCCATACATCATGCCGCGCGTCAACATAATGGCAAACGTGATCAGCGTCGAAATGGCGCCTACATAGACCAAAATTTGGCTGACGGCCAAAAATTCAGCCTCTAGTAGAGCATAGATGCCGGCCACGCCAAAGAGCGTACCCACCAATGCTAGTGCGTTGTGAAATAGATTCCGCGCACCAACGACCATCAGCGCACAAAATGCGGTGAATAGCGCCATTGGGATAAAGACCGCCTGTTGCAAAGTTGGAATCGGCGGCAATGGGAAGAGTTGTTGTAGGATTTCCATTAGGTCACCTTACTAATTGTGAATAATGAATAATTAATAATTAATGGTTAATGAATGATCTCGTTGAGCTGCATTACCCATTAGGCAGTAATTATCCACAACTAATGATTTATTTAATCACCTGACGAAGCAGGTTGCATTGTCCCGATCAGTGACTTCGGTTGGAAAGCGCGCTTGGTGCGAGCTTTCTCATTGGTTAAGTACTTACCAAGCACTCGGGCAACAATCGCCAGTACAACTAGATTGCCAACCAAAACCGCAGCGTAGTTCCAAAAACCATAACGAATGACTTCGCCAGTGGCATCATCAATCACTGCACCCGGCAACTTCAAGGCAATCATCTGCCAGAGAATCAGACCCAACACCAACGGTACCAGGACCTTCCAGGCAAACGACATCATTTGGTCAACACGAACACGGGGGAAGGTGCCTTTGATCCAGGAGGTGACAATATATAAACCAAATGCCTTGATCAAGAAGTAGACAATGCCAAGCGCTGGAATTTGATCGACAAATGGTCCCTGATAGCCACCCAGGAAGAGCATAACGGCAATCGCGCCGAGGAAGAAGCTATTTAGAAATTGCGCCAGGAAGAACATGGCAAATTTCATGCCCGAATATTCGATGTGGAAACCGGCAATCAACTCGGATTCGGCTTCTAATAAGTCAAACGGCGTCTGTTCACCTTCCGCCAGCGACGCGATAAAGAAGATCAAAAAGGCGCCGGGCAATAAAAAGACGAACCAACCAAGCCCGGTATTAAAGCCAAAAATGTGTAGTGATTGTGCTTCTGACAGCGCGCCCAGCCGCATACTGCCCACCAATAGCACCGGCGCAAACATGGCTAATACCATTGGAATTTCGTAGCTAAGCAACTGCGCCACCACACGAAAGCCGGCTAATAAGGCGTATTTATTATTGCTGCTCCAACCGGCCATCAGCGCGGCCATAATGCCAATTGAACCCAGCGCGGTTAGATAAAGGACACCGACATTGAGATCTACAGCAATCATCCCAGGCCCAATCGCCATTACTGCCAGCGACAAGATGACACCAAAAACCGAAAGGATGGGCGCTAAATTATAGGCGATCCAATCGGCATTGGTCGGCCGAATATTTTCTTTGGACAACAGTTTTAGCGCGTCGGCGATGGTTTGTAACAAACCAAAGGGACCCACTCGATTGGGACCGATACGGTCTTGCAAACGGCTGACAACCTTGCGTAATAACCAGATTAAGACCAAGGCCAATACTGGGCCAATGCTGGCTAAAATCAGGCCGCCAATCACAAAGGCAATAATTACCCCGACAAAGTCAGGCAGCCCCAGCCCGGCCAAAAGATGATTGATAAGATCGGAAAGGGCTTTGCTCCATTGCTCCATCTTTACTTCTCCACTTGGTAACAGTGAGCAGTGATCAGTTGTTCAGCGAGCAGTTTTGCAGGCACTCTACGCTACACTGACCGACTGAAAACGAATGACTGATAGTTAATTCCACTCCAGCGCACCTTTGCGCCACTCCAAAGCCAAGCCCAAAAGGAGGATAACAACAAAAGTAATTGTTGCTACCACACCGAACAGAGACATACTTTTATAAGCGAGGGCAATGGGAAAAAGAAAGATTACTTCCACAGCAAAGATCAAGAAGATGAGACCAATTAAGTAGTATTGGGCACGAAATTGCACCCACGTATCACCAATTGTCTCGACACCGCTTTCGTAGGTGGCGTTCTTGATCGCGTCCGGGCGTTTTGGTCCTAACAGCACACCCATCAAGATCGCAACCGTCGGCAATACAAACGCAAAAATGCTTAAAATCAGGATAAAGCCATACTGGGCAAGCACGTGATTACCTCCCCCCGCAGCGAAAATTGGGCGCCGCTACAAGCTGGTTTAGTGGCCGAAACCGAATAGTTTTTATGTTCCAAAAGCGATTGTGTAGAAAATAACAAACGCCAACGTATGGTAGCATACTTGTATTGCAATAGAAAAATTGGCGGGGGGACAAATCTAAAAAAGTCATGTTCGTTTTTTCACAAGCCTGTTCCTATAAAATTGACAGCCTCGCGCGCTCGTGATAGAATGAACAATCGAATTGAACAATTTTATAGTAAGAAAAATAGCAAAGACGAATTGTAAATCTAGCAATATATGGATAATATGTAATAGACATTATCGGGAATAAGCTCCTACCTCTGGTGGGCAAATTGTCCGCTCTCGTGTAAATTCCTTATTCCCGATAATGTCTAATATATTGTCGTAATATATTGTCATAATATAATGTCACAACATATTGGCTCGATAATATATTATTTATTTGAGGTCTGATCATGGCTATTACTTATCTACCCCTTTTAATTCTCTTGATTGTTGCGATTGGTTTTGGTGGCATTGTTGTTGGTTTGCCGGCCCTGCTTGGCCCCAAGCGGTATAACAAGCAAAAATACGAAGCGTATGAATCCGGCATGATTCCTTATGCCGACGCCCGCCGCCGCTTCCCAATTAAATACTACCTGGTCGCAATGCTCTTCATCCTCTTTGATATTGAGGTCATCTTCCTATACCCATGGGCCGCTGTCATGCGTCAGCTGCGTGACAACTATTCTATGCTTTTTGCCATTGGTCCCGTGGGCTTCTTTCTCTTGATCTTGATCGTTGGCCTGATTTATGAATGGAAAAAAGGCGCGCTGGATTGGGAGTAATCGTTAATCGTGAATTGTGAATAGTTAATGAGTAACGGATTCAACCGTAAGACCGTTAGTAATTATTTATTCACATTTAATTATTCGTGAGGTCAAAATGGGTCTTGAAGAAAAACTGCCCGAAGGCATCCTTACAACAACTGTAGAGAGTCTGGTTAACTGGGGACGGCAAAATAGCACTTGGCCGCTCCTTTTTGGTCTCGCTTGCTGCGCGATGGAGATGATTGCTACTGGCACGGCGCGTCATGATATTGCGCGCTTCGGCTCCGAGCTTTTTCGGGCAAGCCCACGGCAGGCTGATTTGATTATTGTCTCTGGCCGCGTCAGCAACAAAATGGCGCCTGTCATCAAGCGCATCTACGATCAAATGTTAGAACCCAAATGGGTGATCGCGATGGGCATCTGCGCTAGCGCCGGTGGGCCATTTAACAACTATGCGATTATCCAGGGCGTGGACAAGATCATACCGGTCGACGTTTATGTGCCAGGTTGTCCGCCGCGACCAGAAGCCTTGCTCTATGCGCTGGAAAAACTACACCAGAAACAGAGCAAAGAGACCTTTGCCAAATACAAGCAACCGGCAACTCCTGTCTTTATGAAGCCGGAAGAGATCGATTCGCTTGACTCGTTGCATGTAAAACAATTGGCATAATTACATCCGGAGAACCCAATGCTAAATGTCTCTCCTATCCGTAGACCGTACGAAACGCTGCCCAATCTGAACGACATCTCAATTCCGGCGGTGGCAGGTCTGCCAAGTGGTGAAACTGAAGATACCAAGCGCATTGTCGAGCGTTTTGGCGAAGATATTATTGCTGCTGGCGAGCACAATAGCCAACAGGTCGTCTATGTCCATGCTGATAATTTGCTAGATTTGGTGAACTTCGTCAAGAATGAGGCAAACCTGAGCTACGAAGGGCTGATCGATGTGACGGCGCTGGACCGTTCCAAGCTGCCCATTGGTGGGGCCGAGCGTTTCCATCTGGTCTACCAATTACGCTCTTATCAACGCAAGCAGCACTTGATGATTGTTTGTCCTGCACCCGGTGGCGATTCGCCCGTAGTGCCAAGTTTGACCCCAATCTTCCAGGGTGCTAACTGGCCGGAGCGCGAAGTGCTGGACTTGATGGGTGTCACCTTTACCGGCCATCCCGACCCACGCCGCATTTTGATGCCAGCGCATTGGCCTTATCATCCGCTGCGCAAGGAAATCCCCGAAGGCGGCGAGCCGGTTCCCTTCTCGATGACCTTTGATGATCCAGAATTCGAGACGCTGGGCAAGCAGATTCTGCCTTCGGAAAGTATTGCGCCCGCGCTGCCGCCCGGCATGAATCGCGAGCACATGATTCTGAATATGGGGCCGCACCATCCCAGCACACACGGCGTTTTGCGCCTGGTCGTCGAATTGGATGGCGAAACTGTGATCAATATTGACCCCGATCTGGGCTATTTACACAGTGGCTTCGAGAAGACGGGCGAAAACAAACGCTATAAAGACTATGTCTATTATAGTGATCGCATGGACTATCTCTCGGCCATGAATAATAATTATGGCTATGTGCTGACGATCGAGAAGCTGCTCGGCTTGCCAATTCCCGAACGAGCGCAAGTAATTCGCGTGATTATGAGCGAATTGCAGCGCATCGCATCCCATCTCTTCTGGCTCTCCACCCATGTGCTAGACGTTTCCGGCACCGGCATGAGTTTGCTGATGTACGCGACGCGCGAACGTGAACGTATTTTGGACCTGTTTGAAATGGTCTGCGGCGCACGCTTAACCCTGAGCTACATACGGATTGGTGGGGTCTGGAAAGACCTGCCCCCGGCCTTTCTTACAAACCTGAGAGATTTGCTCAAAATGCTGCCCAAGCAGTTCGACGAATACGAAGCGATGCTCACCAGTGGCCCGCTTTGGCGCAAACGTTTGGAAGGCATTGGTTATCTGAGTCGTGAAGATGCCATTAATATGGGCATGAGTGGCCCGATGTTGCGCGGCAGTGGCGTAGACTGGGATTTGCGCCGCGATATGCCTTATGGCGGCTATGAAAACTATGATTTCAAAGTGCCAGTGAGCAATGCCGGTGATTGTTATGCGCGCTATCTGAATCGCATGGAAGAGATGCGCCAGAGTGTACGCATAATTGAACAGGCCGTGGCTAACCTGCCCGATGGTCTCTATCGGACCGATGAACGCAAGATCAGCCTGCCCCCGCGCGCCGAGTTGGATGTGAGCATGGAGGCGTTGATCCACCACTTTAAGTTGGTGACCGAAGGTTTCCGTGTGCCCCCAGGCATGTGCTATCAAGGTATCGAAGCGAGTAAGGGCGAACTAGGCTACTTTGTCTACAGCGATGGCTCCGGTGTACCTTATCGTTTGCATGTCCACGGCCCTAGCTTCAACAATCTCTTTGCGATCAGCAAGATGAGCAAGGGCGAGATGTTGTCAGATATCGTCACGAATATCGGCACGATCGATATTGTGCTCGGCGAAGTCGATCGATAGGGACGCGGATAAAACAATGCGAACAATCACCATTCGTGAGGCAAACGGTAATCTATACAAGTTGATTGATGAGGCCGTAGCATTCCACGAGCCGATTCATATTATCGGGCAGGAAAGCACTGCGGTTCTAATTTCAGAAGAAGAGTGGCGCTCAATTCAAGAGACACTCTACTTATTATCTATACCCAATCTGCGCGCTTCGATCCAAGAGGGACTACAAACCCCGCTGGCAGAGTGCTCGACAGTGGTAGAGTGGTAATTTGTGGCAAATTGTCTTTACCAAACAAGCACAAAAGGATGCCAGACGACTGGCAGAAACTGGACTGCGGTCTAAAGCCGAAACATTGCTTGAAATTCTGAGGATCAATCCATTTCAAAACCCGCCACCTTATGAGAAATTAGTTGGTGATTTAACTGGCGCATATTCAAGACGGATTAACCTTCAACATCGACTCGTTTACCAAATTTATCAGGAAGAACAAGTTATCAAAGTTATTCGCATGTGGACACACTACGAATAGTTGACCATAGGAACGCTTATGCTATCAGAATCCGTTCGTGCCGAAATTAAACAGTGGATGGATCTCTATCCGCCAGGGCGTCAACGTTCGGCAATTTTGCCCGCGCTCTATGTGATCCAGCGCGAATTTGGCTATTGTCGCGTCGATGCCCAAAATGAACTAGCCGCGATGCTCGATCTGGAACCCGCCGAAGTTGGCGCAGTCGTGGGCTTTTATAATATGTTCCACGAGGAGCCTAAAGGCGAGTATCATATTGAGGTTTGCACCAACGTGCCCTGCATGTTGCGCGGGGCCAACCAGTGCATGCACCACCTGGAAGATCAACTTGGTATCCATCATGGCCAGCAGACAGAAGACGGCAAGTTTGCGCTCGACCACATGGAATGTTTAGGTTCGTGCGCCACGGCGCCAATGGTGGCAGTAACCGAACAAAAGAGTGGCCAGATCCGCTACTTTGAAGAGATGCATACCGCAGAAGATGTTAGCAAGTTCTTGAAGGTGATCGAGCGCGGCCAAGGCTTCTCTACCCTAGAGCGCTGGACCCCGACTGGTGATGCAAACGGTGAAGGCAAGGCCGCTGGCCCCTACACCGTGGCTGGCATGGATCCACGTTATTTATCGGCCCGTGTTTACAAGGAAAACAGCCACACGCTGGAAAGCTACGAAGCAGATGGGGGTTACGCCACGGCTAAGAAGGTGCTGAGCGAGATGCAGCCCGCCGCGGTGATTGATCAGATCAAGGCTAGTGGTCTGCGTGGCCGCGGTGGAGCCGGTTTCCCCACTGGCACCAAATGGAGCTTCCTGGCACCCGCAATGCCGCGCTACTTGGTGGTCAATGCGGATGAATCCGAGCCAGGTACCTTTAAAGATCGCATTATTATGGAGTATGACCCGCACCAGTTACTCGAAGGTATATTGATTAGCGCATTTGCTATTCAGGCAGAGTTGGCCTTTATCTACATCCGCGGCGAATACTATTTTGGTTATACACGCTTACAGGCTGCCATCCAAGAAGCCAAAGCCAAGGGTTACTTGGGGCAGAATATTTTTGGGATGGGAAAAAATTTAGAGATTGTAATTCATCGCGGCGCTGGTGCCTATGAGTGTGGTGAAGAAACGGCCCTACTGACTAGTCTGGAAGGTTACCGCGGTCATCCACGGATGAAGCCACCTTTTCCTGCCGTTGAAGGTCTCTACGCCAAGCCAACAATTGTCAACAACGTTGAATCGATCTGTAATGTCAAGCACATTATGGAGCGCGGCGTTGATTGGTATAAAACCTTCGGCACAGAGAAGAGTTCTGGCATGCGTCTCTTTTGTCTGAGCGGCAATGTAAAGCGTCCAGGTTTATATGAGCTGCCGCATGGTACAACACTGCGCGAGTTGATTTTTACCTACGGTGGCGGGCCACAACTTGATGATGCGCCTGTAAAGGCGATCTGTCCGGGTGGCTTGTCGATGAAGCTACTCACCGCTGATCAAATGGATACAACGCTCGATTTTGAAGGCGTGCAAGCCGCCGGTTCACTGCTCGGTTCGGCTGGGATCATTGTCATGGACCAACGCGCTGACATGGTAGCCGTTGCCCGTCGCACCTTGAGTTTCTATCGCGAAGAAAGCTGTGGCAAATGTACACCGTGCCGCGAAGGCACCGGCTGGCTCGAAGATGTTTTGGAACGCATTGAGGCTGGTGGCGGACGCCAACAAGATTTGCCATTGATGGAAAAGATTGCCTCCTTCATCGCTGGCAAAAGCTTCTGTCCGTTTGGTGATGCCGCGGTGTGGGGACTCCAAAGTGGTCTGATCAAGTTCCGCAGCGAGTTTCTGGATAAGATCCAGGCGACAAATCCCGACAGCATTGGCCCGATGATCCCAATCCGGCCCATCTACCGGCCCGACGTAGAGCAATCAAGCGGCCTGACCGACAGCACGCTCAAGCCAATCGGTGAGTCACCGATCTTGCGCGATACCGTCGTAGCAGCGAATTAAGAGCATACTTTTTGTCTGCTACTGCTTTGCGGAGAGGTTATTGTTATGTCTGCCATTGTTCAAGATAACGTTCGAGTATTACAAGACCTGCGCATTCCAAAGTTGCGCTTGGTTGCGCCCTTATTCGTTACCGTTGAAGAACAGGATGATATAGTCGTTGCCAGCAATGTGGATTTGGATACATTTGGTTATGGTGATACAGAAGCAGAAGCACTGGATGATTTACGCGCTGTTATTGTAGAGACGTATTTCGATTTAAAATTGGATCAAGCCAACCTGGGACCACACTTACAGGCGATCTGGAATTATTTGAATCGTATTGTAATTGAATGGGAGCTTCAACCAGTTGCAGCTTAAGAAACGTGAAGCTGAAGCTTTGTTTGATAAACTTCAATTGGTCACTCAAACATCGCATCACAAGACAGCAACACTTTATTACGAGGGTCGTGCGATCATACGAACACGAATCTCACATGGTCAAGGGGATATTTCGCCAATTATTGTGGCAAAGATGCGAAGCCAGCTCAAAGTAAGCGAACAACAGCTACGCAAACTGATTGAATGTTCTATGAGTTACGAAGATTATATTCGTTTACTTAAGCAAAAGGGACTCATTAGTGGAAATGCATAGTTCGTTGTTAATAGAGATCGAGGTTAAGCTATGATTGCTGCTGTTCAAGAACGCTCTGTACAAAAGCAGCAAAGCGAACCGAACCTATATCGTGTTCCAAGCGTGCAGGCTACCGTTTTGACTGGTGGTTTGCATCTGCGGCGCTTTAGCCTGGCAGAATATCAACAACTCATTGCCATGGGCTTTTTTCATAAAGATGAACGCCTTGAGCTCATCAACGGATTCGTACAAGAAATGAGTCCGATTAATCCTAAACACGCTGAGTGTGTTGATCAACTAGTGGAATTGTTCTTTGCCCAACTTTTAAAACGGGCCAGAATTCGGATTCAGTCACCAGTATCACTGGAAGTACGTTCATCTCAACCAGAGCCAGATGTAGCACTTGCTGCTGTACGACCCGCAGGATATGCCGATCAGCATCCAGATGCAGCAAATATATTCTTGATTGTTGAAATTTCAGACTCAACGCTGGAAAAAGATCAAGAAGAAAAATTAGAACTCTACGCTGCATCT
>Ga0209591_10004063_pt1 | contig 16735 bp, 8 predicted proteins | sample MAT01_FD_187207 | JGI IMG/M metagenome (GOLD analysis project Ga0209591, IMG submission 187207) | Freshwater microbial communities from Lake Fryxell liftoff mats and glacier meltwater in Antarctica - MAT-01 (SPAdes) (version 2) | ecosystem: Environmental > Aquatic > Freshwater > Ice > Liftoff... | reverse complement strand
AAGTGTTCTGAATCCCATCTGCAAACTGCTTAAAAATGCTGACAATGTTGTCGGACCGGTAATGATTATTTTAAATTCTCTTTGTATAGTTTCAAACAATCCTGCATTATTCAATACTTCAGCGAACAAGCCTTCAAATGGCAAAAACATTATTGCAAAATCTGTTGTATTCGGCGGGTCAATATATTTATCCCTGATTTCTTTTGCACTGTCTTTGATTCTTTTGACAAGAACTTTCTTACATTCTAATATTGAATCCGAATTACCAATTTCATATGCATCAAGTAAATTCTGATAATCTTCAGTTGGAAATTTAGAATCAAGAGGCAGCCATAAATTTTTTATATTAGTGTCTCTTCCGGGAAGTTTTACCGCAAACTCAACCAATGCATTACTCCCGGATTTGGTTTTTACATTTTTAGAATATTGCTCTACAGTAAGAAGCTGCTCTAAAATATTCTCAAGTTGATATTCACCCAATACACCTTTTGTTTTTATATTTGACAAAACTTTTTTAATATCTCCGACTCCTGCTGCAAGTGTCTGCATTTCACCAAGCCCTTTATGAACCTGCTCCAAGCGGTCACTTACCAATTTAAATGATTCACTCAGACGTTTCTCTAATGTTGACTGAAGTTTCTCATCTACAGTTTCTCTCATTTTTTCTAACTTGATATTATTATCATCCTGAAGATTCTTTAATCTGTTTTCAAGTGTTACAGAAATTTTTTCAAGTTTATCTTCATTAGTCTTTGTCAGATTTATAAGCTGATTGGAAAATGTATCGAGCAGATTTTTTTGAAATGTAGATGTTTCTGAAATTCTTTTATTAAGTGAATCACCGAAATTAGTTAAACTCTGATTAATTTCCTGACGGGAGTCCTTAAAATTATTTGTATTTTCAATTCTGTTTTGAATAAATTCATTTCTCTGAAAGGATTCAATATTATTTATTTTAATATCAAGTTCGCTGATCTTCCTCATTTCTTTGTTACCGGAAATTTTCAGAAATATCAAAATAAGAAATATTGTAACTATTGCAAGCAGAACGATTATAATTGTTTCCATTTTAAAAATAATTTAAACGATTCATATTAGTTGAAATTACAATTTCAGATATTCTGATTTTACAATTTCATATCCGTATTTTCTTTCTAATTTGCGAACGGTAAAGTGTCCACGAGCCATGTCCTGAAAATGATCAATAAATACAAGGTTTATAACTGCTCCGCCGGCAGCTCCTATTACCGGAATTGCCTGAGCTGCAAGTTTTTCTGAAACTGTAATTCCGTATCTCTGAGCAATCTGAGAAATAAATTTCACTAAAGCAGGAGCACTTTCTTTTGCAATTCCTTTAGTGGCAATATATTCGGCTGCTTCAGTTACGGCTTTTGCAAGTGTCGCACGTACGGCAAAATAACCTGTATCAGATAAATTATCTTTTTCGGAATTTCCGCCTAATGCAAAAACTTCGAGACAAGAAAGCCGTGTTTTTAAATCACTTAAATCTTCACCCTCACTCTGAGCAATGTCAGCGATAGACCGCAGCATAATGGTAGTTGAAACCGGCAGCTCAATTATTAAGGCAGGTGCTCCAAAGAAACCGCCGGCTGCACCGGTCGACATTACAATAATTTTATGAAGTAAATCCTGTGAGCTTGAATTAATTCCTTTATCCATGGTTTTAATCGCCACATCCAAAGTAACTTCGAGAGCTTTTTTAGTTGCATTTCCAATTTCACCTGACCATTTAACAGGAAGAAGTTTCATTCCCAGTTCCACAGGTTTGCCGAGTATATCGGCAATTTTCATAGCAAGTCCCGGATTTTCAAGGAGCTTCTTTGCTTTTTTTAATGATTCAATTTCTTCAGTTGTCATATATTTATAAATTAATTTTAATAATGTATTCTCAAAAGTTTTCCTAACTTAGAAAAAGCCGAAAATAATTACAAGTTCCATATTTTTATTATTGCATAAAATAAATTAGTATTTGAATTAAACATAAAAAAACCCTGTATTTAAAAAATCACAGGGCTTTTAAAAATCTATTACTTTAAAATTATTTCACAAGAATCATACGTTTCGTTTCAACAAAATTACCAACCTCAAGTTTATAAAAATAAACTCCACTTGTCAGATTACCTGCATCAAAGGAAACTTTATAAGTTCCGGCACTCTGTCTTTCATTTACTAATTCCGTAACTTGCTTACCTAAAGTATTATAAACAGTAAGTTTAACAATATTAGCATTCGGAATTTCATAATTGATTACAGTTTTTGGATTAAAAGGATTAGGATAATTCTGACTTAATATAAAGTCTGCCGGAATTTCAGTCGAAATCTTTTCAACAGAAATAGTACCGCCGGCTAATGAATATCTTTTAGCAAAATCCTGTAAATAAATATTTGCAATAAGCGAATCATAAATCAGAAGAAAATTTTCATCATTACCTGTTGAAGCTGCTGTAGAAAAATTATAAGATCCTGTCTCAACTATCGGATTGCTCGAAGGCAGATCAGAATCAATAAGTATATACTTACTGTGCATCTGCCCGGTCTCACCGTCAAGATAAACAGGTGCCGGAGGATTCCACGGAGCTGAGCCGCCGATACCTTTCATTTCAGGATAAACACTTGATGGATCAGTACCATTTGCAAAATCAAAAACTCCTCTTACATATTTTGTCGGAGGTGTAAATTGTGTTTTCATTTTATTTGCAATCTGAAATCTAGTAAAAGCAAGAATACAAAAGTAAATTGATTTGTTGGTATTCAATCCGATCATATTTTCTATCTGTGTCGAAGGATTGTCAGAAGGTGAGAAATAACATTCTACTTTCCTTCCTTTAATATTAAATAAATGAGGTGTGTTGTCAAGTTTTGAAGCTCCGAATTTTGCATTTGACGGACTATTGATTTCGTTATGTGATCCCCACATTTCTTCGAACTCTCTTGTATAAGTATTGCACAATGCCTGATCCTGAATTAAAATTACATTCTGTGCATCATCATAAAACTGAGCATTTGTTATATTTGCAGAGCCGCCCCAGAGCCAGTCGTCAGAGAAAGATGAATTATCTCTTGCATCAAATATGAAAAACTTATTGTGCATTATATTTGTACCGGTTGGTCTTTGCGAAACTCTGATTCCTGCTGAAATTAAATCCTGAACCAATGCCTGTGTATTTCCGTCTCTGTGATCATAGACCATTCTGATTTTAACACCTCTTACCAATGCATTGATAAGCTTGTCTCTGATTTGTGTAATCTCATTAAAGGAATACATTGCAATATCTATAGACTTTGTAGCTGAATCAATTCTCTGACCAAGACGTGTTTTAAAATCTACATTTCCTATTGCAAGATTTCCCGGCATTGCGTAGGAATTATCAACAGGTTTATTAAAATAAATCTCGTATTTACCTGTAGAGCTTGGATCAGATTGCGTCGAGAAATATCTCGGAGTGCTGGAGCTTGTACCAAGTATACTTGTAGATAATGCAATCGCATAATAAATTTTTCCGGGAATAAGTCCGGTAAGATTAAATGTATGACTTGTTGTCTGAGTAGCATTATAAACTGAATCTGTAAATAAAACAGGCTGACCTAAAGAATCAGATTTAAAAAATTTAATTTTACTGTCACCATTAGTTTGCGTTGTCCATGTAAGCGTTACACCGTTAGGAGTTATATTTGATTCTGTAGGCGGAGTAAGAATAACAGGTCCACCACTTTGAAAAATGTCATCTGTATATCTTGGAAGGAACTGGTATCCGGAACTATATGGAACTGCAGTTTTAAACTGACCCGCACCTCCTATACAATCAAATGTTCCTGTCGGAATTAATGTACCGACTAAATTCGAATTATTATCAATTCTGAGCTGACCTGTACCCGTAGCATCAGTCACAGTATAGTTTGTATTCGGCTGAAATGTCCCCGCACCTGTAATTGTTAAACCATTTATTCTTATAAGTCTACCTTCCCATTCTTCATGTCCATTCCATGTTTGTGTATTAAGCTGTAATAATGATATGGGATAAATCTGATATGGATTACCGTTTGATACAATTGAGTAAGAGCAGGTTCCGTTAAATGTTGAGTAAATAAGCTCTGTAAGTCCATTAAACTGACCTAACTTTGCAGTAACAATAACACTGTCACCAATGCTGATTGCTCCTGAAAATTCTGTATAAAAAATTGCAATACCGCCTGTAGCATCCTGAATGTATGAAGGACCTCCGAATTGATTTGCAACAGTTACTATTCCTGTTACAGTTTTAAAAGCTCCGGTGTCAATAGGAATACCGTTTGCATTATTTACTGTGATAGATGCAATCGGAACTATAGTTTGTGCCTGCAAGCTTGTCATAACGAACAGCAAGCCGAGTATTATAAATATTTTTTTCATATTTATTTGGGTTAAGTTTATATAATTATTTTAAAAGTTTTGAAGAGTAACTGTTATTTATTGATGAAATTATTAGACCGTTTGGTTCTTCAGACATTTTTCTCTGAAGTTCTTTTTTAAATTGTTCGGGATTTTCCGACAATCCTTTTTCAAGAATATTTTTCTGATATAAAAAATTGTATGGTGTTACATATTTATATTCATACTTATCAATAATTTCTTTAAACTTTGGCTCGTTCTTCAGAAAAAGAAATGATTTATCATCCCAGAAAACTAATTTCCAGTCATCACTTTTTTTACTGAAATATGAAACAATTGTCTGTTCCATTTCCTTTGGAGCACGCACCAAATCAGGCGCAAGATAAAATGAATAATCTATTTCATATTGTTTCAGTTTATTTTCAAAGCCCGGCTTTTTGGAAATCATAGTATTATATTCATTAAAAATTTCATCGTTAAGATTTCTGCTGTCAATAAAATTTTTACTTTCCGGAAAATTCCAAATCAGAAAGCCGCCTGCTCCAAAATGGTTTAAGGGCTTTTGACCAATCGCAGGAATATTATTTGCTTTCATAAAATCAAACATCTGTGTCGGTATGAAATCTGAATTTATTCCGAATCCCGAAACTCTGTAATATTGTAAGTATTGAGAATAAAGTTTGTCATTAGGAAGATTGACAATGAAAAAAAGTAAAATAACTTCAAGAATAATTTTCGGAACGGGACTCTTATTGAAAAAATTCTTTATTGATTCACTTTTTAAATCGTAAATAATAAAACTTACCGCTAATGCCAGAAATATTGTAATGATAATAATATAATCAACCGTAAATCTGACTGCTCTGACAGAATAGACTGCAAACCCAATGAATACAAAGGCTGCAAATAAATCTTTTTTTCTGAAGGCATAATATAAAATAAGTATTCCGCCGAATAAAAAAGCTTTATAAATATTTGTAACAAATCCTTTACCGAACATTTCATCAAAAGGTGAGCGCCATTCATTTATAGTTTCAAGCATTTTCATTTTTGTATGATCAAATGCATAAATATAAGTGGCAAAGAAATTCGGATTGATCAGCATTGTCAGAATTGATATAACAAAAATTAAAACCAATCTCGTTATTTCCTGTTTGGATAGTGCAGGAATTTCTTTTGAAGAAAAACTCTGAGGTTTAAGATAAATTATAATTTCCGAAAAAACAAAAATTCCAAATAGAAAAATACCGGCAATAATTCCCATGTGCATATTTGCCCAAACAAGAAAAATCAGAGGAATAAAGAAAAGTATTTTATAATTTCTTCTGTTGAAATATTTATATTCAGTAATAATGTAAAGTAAAAGAACAAAGAAAAGCATGGACATAATATGCGGTCGGGGAGTAAGTCTGTCTATCATTCCGAAAGCAAGTAAAATCAGAAAAATAAATATAAGCGAATAACTTATTTTAAATTTTCGCAATATGTAAAAGAGAATAAAAAAGATGAGCAGAAATATAATAGTACGGAAAACAGAAAGTGCAGTATAGCCGCCGAGATTATAAATTCCGTAAGTCAAAACATCCCAGCCCCATTCAAAGGGCATCCATTGCTGACCTTGCGTAACGTAACCGAATATATCTGTAGACGGAACGTGATGAGTTTCTACAATATACTTCCCGGTGGCAAGATGCCAGAAGACATCATCATCACCGGTGATTTTGAAAGTAGTTAATAAAATTATAAAGACTGCAAAGAGAATTATTAATCCGTAATTATACAGCGGGTTATCAACGAATTTTGTATTAACGGGTTGTAACTTTGACGAAGATTTGATTGGTTTCTTTGACAACTTTATTGAATATCTGTTGATAATTTATATCTGACAATTCTGTTATTTTTTGTGTCAGCTATATATAAAACTTTATTGAAAAAAGAAACTCCCATAGGTCCGTCAAGCTTATTTGTGCCTGAGCCAATTCCACCGAAAGATTCAGGCTTGTAAGCACCTGCACTTGAATATTTGAATAATGAATCAAGTGTATTATCTACAACAAACACATTACTATTCAGATCTACACAAACTCCCTCAGGTGTACCAAGCTGTTTATCAAGAATAGTGACGTTTTCACCGGGAAGAAACTTAGGATTAAATGTACCTTTAAGATTATCATATACAAACCATTCAATTTTGAAACCGAAGTCGGGAGTATTTCTTGTAACTATAAAATCTATCGTCGAATTATTAAAAGTTGTGATGCCGGATAAATTTGCAATTGAATAAATACCGTTTCCTGTCGGTTGAAATCCGCTAAGAGAAGTTACATTTGTCACACTGTTAATTCCTGTTACATTAAGTATTGCATTGTCAGGATCCAAAGAACTTGTATTGAAAGGTCCGATTCGTGTAATTAAATAAGTGTTGTTTGAATATACAGCAACACCTGTAAATCTTCGTGTTCTGCTTGTCAATGGTGTTGGATAATCACTGCCGATGAGCGGAAGTAAAGATGCCTGCGATAAAAATCCCTGAACCGGCTGTAATTTAATTCTGTAAAGAACGCTGATTGTATCATTTGTGACAGCAAGAACAGAATCACCTATTGCAAGTAAATCATAATTATAATCCTGTGCAATAGCAGTCGGATTCCTTATTCCGAGAGCTCCGATTTCAACACCTGAAATATCGAGCTGAACTATTCTGTTATTTTTTGTATCACATACATAGACTAACGGCTCTCTTCCGATGAGCACTGCCTGCGGCTGATTGAACTGATTCCATGTAGGAGACTGCTGTACGTATACCACATCTCCGAGACCTGATCCGCCTCCATTATTTGTAATAGGGAACTGATCTAGATTTGTTTTATCTGTGCAGGAAATACAGAATAAAAGCGGAATAAGAAAAAGTATATTTAAAAATTTCATTATAAAATTATTTTTTATTTTTTGTAGGGAATAAAATATTTAAAGAAAATCTTTGTGCATATCCAAGATCGTCAAAATTTGAAACTGAATAATCAAAATTTGCATTGGCAAATGAAATCGGAAATTTAAATCCGACTCCTGCAGAAAAACTTTCTGCATCAGTATTAAATCTCCATCCGCCTCTGAAAAATAAAAATTCCTTGTAAGCATATTCTGCACCGAGACTGAAATTCTCGGCATTGTCATTCGGACTGTTGAGCTGAATGGAAGTTGTAAGACGATTCTTTTTATCCAAAATCGGCTCTATTGCAAAACCAAACTGAAACAATGTTGGCGGTGGAAATTTTTGATAAGAATCTGCTTCACCGCCTCCTACCTTACTTATATTACCGGAAGGTGTAACCTGACTCCCAAAATTTGAAATCATAATTGCAAATCGGGAAGTTCCTAATCCGGTTTTATAATAAGTCGCAATATCTCCAAGCACTCCCTGCATTTTAAGTTCTCCAAGTTTTTCCTCTACATATTTTAATGTTACGCCAAAAGAAAACTGCTCTGTCATCTGTCGAGCAAATGAAGCACCGATTGACAGATCAGAAAATCTGAAATAATTTCCTGTACCGTTTGGCTGAAACTCTGTAGTAACTTTCATATCTTCAGTCTGAAGTGAAGTTACGTTTACTCCGACTGCATTGCCGCCAAAGTGATAGACTCCTCCGAAATTATTTATCTTCGTGTCAACAAACCATTGAGTGTATGCAAACGACATTCCGTTATCTTTGAACTCTACCAATCCAGCCGGATTATAATAAAGTGCTGTGATGTCATTTGCAACTGCAACAAATGTATTTCCCATTCCTGCTGCTCTCGAGCCGGTGCCGATCTTCAGAAAATTCAGTGAAGCTGTTCCTGTCCGCTGCCCCCCAAGATTCGGGAAGAGCTGTGCGAAAGAAATATTACTTACTAAAATTGTCAATAAGATTATCAGTGCAGTTTTATTTTTAAATATTATTCTCATTTAGATTTCTTAAATTCTGTTTTATATTGATTATTTTTTGTTTGTAAATTTTTATTATTTTATTAAAACCATTTTTTTAATTTCAAAATAATTGCCTGTTTCATTTTGTGTACCTACACCTATTCTGTAAAAATAAACACCGCTTGGTAAATTGTTTCCGTTAAAATTTATGTTATATACTCCTGATTGTTTGTAATCATTGACCAATGTTCTTACTTCTTTTCCAAGAATGTCATAAACTTTTAGCTTCACAAAACTATTTTCAGGAATAGAAAATGAAATTGTTGTGCTTGGATTAAATGGGTTCGGATAATTTTGATATAATATATATTCTTTTGATATGACTGAACTTTGTTGGTTGTCTGTTTCTAACTTTTCATCTTTCACCAGTATAAACATATCATCAATTCTTCTCTTTTCCAATTCTTCTTTGCTCAGATTCTTAAGCTCGAATATATTTCTTCTCGCTTTCTCTTTTTTGAATATATCCTGTTTGGTTTCAATAGAAATTTCTGTTGTTGCTAATTCATTATTTTTTGATTCTTCATTTCCTTTATTAATTGTTCTGTCAGTTTCTTTAATCTGCTTTTCTTTTCTTTCTTTTTTTTCATTATTAACTTTTTCAAAACTCTCCTTCATTTTTCTCATCACAGGATTATCATTTACTATTTCTGTAATTCTTTCTAACTCTTTAGTTTCTCTAAGTTTTGTCAGCTCTTCAATTCGTAATTCGTAATTTGAAATTTGTAATTGTTTTTCCCCGCCTCCCTCTCCAAACAGCGACGTTATCTCCGCATAATCCCACGAAGCATTCAGTCTTACATCAGGATCAGGATGAAATAGTGATATAAACTCATATCCCGTTGCTGCATCGTTAAAGTTTTGCATATTCACATCACACATCAATGTAATATTGTAAGCATCTGATAAGAATCCTCCGTCGTAATCTCCATTTTCAATTTTATCGTCAAGATAAATTTTTAAGTTTCCGTAAAGCAAATCTCTGAAAGCTTGATTAGAGTTTGTGTCAAGATATTCATAACAACTGTACAAATCATACAATGAAGACGGCAAATCATAAAAGTAATTATATGTATCAATCAAATCTTTCAAAGTAGAAATTCCTGCAGTAAACATTGAAGCATTTTTATAATTCTTTCCCTGATTATAAAGAAGTTCTTCTTCAGTTAAAAAACTGCCTGTTGTATCTGAGTTAACTAGCAAAGTATCATACAATCCATTCCCGAGATAATAAATCCCTAATTCTTCTGCCGGTGGAGGTGATCCGCAGCCAAGTGTATATCCTGTTTCATATTGTATTTCTAACTGGTTAATATATTTTCGCAAATAAATTTTCGCAACATTACCGGAATTCCAGCAGTTCTTTCTTGCAAAGAATTTATTTACTGTCGAGTCTACATATCCGTAAATATGATAATTATCTGTTGTATCAATTGTAAATTTATTCTCACCGAGATTCACATGCACATTTTCGGGAGTTGCCAGTTGAATATTATCAGAGTTCTGACTTGATAAATTATTCCTGCCTGCTTTCCACATTTTGTTTGTTCCTTCTATTATTGGCGAGAGATCAGGATATGAACTTCCGATAGCATGCAAAGATACATTTGCAGAACTTATAGTATTATTATACAAAGCAGGTGAACTGCTCACAAGATGTATTCCCATTGGAATACTGTAATTCAAAATTCTATTGTCTCTGATAGTTCCATTGATACTTCTTCCGAGAATTCCAATTATGGAAGCAGAAGCAAGATAGTTACCTTTTACAAAAACCGGAAGGTAAGATGAAGTATAATTTGCCATAATAATAGAAGCTGTTCCATTATAGAATGAATTGTTAAGAATGTAAATACTGTATTGTGAAAGAGGAGTTTCATTCTCTGTGACAGACGAAACGCTTGAGTTTCCTTGCGTATTATTACTCTTCAGATAAACTCCGAAAACATGGGAAGCAGGATTTGAAGGCATATTGAAAACATTATTCTCAATTGTAATACGAAAGTTATTCACGCCGTAAATTCCTTTATTTCCTTCCCCCGCCGGAATATTGAAAGTATTATTCTTTATTACCCGACCAACAAAAGATGATGATGTATCACTTATAAATGTCAAAGCTGTTTTTGCTTTAGAAAATGTGCAATTGGAAATTGAATCAATACCGGAATTTGAAAGTGTAATTCCTTCCCAAAGTTTTGTAGAATCTAAAGAAGTAAATGTTGCGCCATTTGCTATCAGAGTTGCTGAACTGTCAAATAATATTTTAGAGCCCACACCTAATTGTATTTTAGAATTTGGACTCATTCTTAATGATGTTTGTTTTCCTGTGAAATGCAAAGTAGTGCTGTCAGGAATTTCGAGAACTGCATTTGATTCAAGAATGAATTTTGTACTGTCTTTAATAAGGTAGTCAGCCAAAGTAATGCATTGTAAATGGTGTATACTTCCACCTTCATAAACAATTCTTCCGTTACCTCTAATCAAAGCTCCATTATTACAAAAAATCCCGCCTTGTTTTACTCTGATTTCTGCTCCATTACCAAGATATAATCTGCTATTGTTTGCAAGTTTTAAACGGTTTTTATTTCTAACTATAATTTTAGAGTTTGCATTCAAAATTAATCTTCCGTCGTTTTCAACATTCATTTCGAAATAAGCATCAGGATTACTTGATATTACTTCAGTAAAGTCCAAAGTTTTATCTACACTAATGGTTAAATGAACTTCAGGAAGTACAGAAACAAAAGTCGGGAAATCAATTAATTGTGAATTGTTAGGCGTTGCAACATTCTTATCAATTGTAAGATTTAGAGTAAGGTTACCACTTCTTGAATCTTCAAAAACTTGATTTTGATCCGGTACCCCAGACAGAATATTACAGTCTCTTCTTGAATCTTGAGGAAATATTGTATATGGATTATTGTTAAAAGTGTCATACCTAAAATCACCTAAATTTTTGGTTTGTGTTCCAATTCCCCATTGAACCCAAGATTCAAGTTTTTTATTTACTAATGTATCATCAATAAATTTTTCTATCGTGCCCCATAAAAAAGAAACCTTACCACTATTATTATTATTATAAAAAATCAAACAGTCAGGTCGATTAAAATTTGGATAGCCATTATCATACTCAATTGTGCAAGTATCAATTAAAGCCATTGCATTAGTAATTTCGATTTTGTATTTACCAAATGCAACTGCACCATATTCCCCTCCATTTCCCTCAATGTAGTCAAATGCTAATCCATGAGACATACCACTTAATATTTCAATAGTATTTTTTTTTTGATTATTGATTCTATCTATATACACACAATTATCATATTCATACCTATAATCTTGCGTAAATCTAGGAAATTTAGAAACAAAATTGTATTTCTTAAAACCATTAAAAATCATACTAATTGGATATACTTTAATATAAATCGTAGAGTTAGAATAATTAGTGAATCTAAGTTCTTCAGTAATTAAATCTTGGCATTTCCCAACAGATGTATCAATTACATTTAATAAAAGAATGAAAGAAATATTTTTTTTCATTTTATACTATACTTTGATTTTAAAAAATTTGTAATCTTAAAATTTTATTTTATAAGTATCATAGTTTTTGATTCCGCAATATTTCCATTTAAAAAAAAAGTATAATAATAAATTCCACTACTTAAATTTGTCGCATCAAATATAAATGAATGTATTCCCGAATTTATATTGCTAAAATCTCTTGTTAGAATGATTCTTCCTAAAACATCTGTTACTCTAAATAAAATATCTGATTTCTTTGCAACACTATACTCAATTTTTGTTGAATTATTAAATGGATTTGGGTAATTTTGATTTAAAGTATAAGCATTACTTATTACTGAACTATTATTATTACTAATACCGACAGGTTTTGCAAACAAAGTGCTGTCAGTTCTTATAACATAATAATCCCTTGTAAGAGAGAATTTCATCCTACATAATCCTGCAAACATAAAATCACTGCTATTGGGAACTATCAAAATCGATTTTAATATTCCAAATTCACCCAGAATAAATAATTTTTGAGATATTATATTACCTGTTGAATCTGTAATATATACTCTGGAATATGTTCCTTTTAATGTATCTATAGTTGAAGTAATAATATATCTATTGTTCTCAGTAACCTTAAAATCTTTTAAATATTCATGAGCATAATAATGCATAATAATTGTATCCAAAACGTTACCGCTTGTATCAATCCTCATTACAAATGTTCTTGTATAACCTTTAACAAAATCAAATGCTGATCCAGCTATATTGTATTTATTTCTTGAAAAATCAATTCTCAAGAATGAGGAAGCAAAGTCGGGGAATACCGAATACATTTTTTCCCACATAGAATCACCATTTAAATTCAGTTTAACTAAAAAACAAATTGTCTCACTTATTTCATTTTTTATCTCAAGTCCGGCTACAATGAATTTGTCATTTTCCTGAACTATAGAATAAAAAAATTTAGCATATCCTGATGTAAATATTTTTTTCCATTGAAGATTGCCTAAGGAATCAATTTTATAAACGTAGCCTTCCCCTAGATTAGATCTCTGAATTCTACCGCAGGCAATATATCCTCCGTCAGAAGTTTTGATAATGTCATATATTATAACATATCTGTCTCCATAATATTTTTGCCAGACCAAATCTCCATTTCCATTAATTTTTATTGCGAATGCCGAATCTCTATCTCCCGAAATTACACAACCCCCATCACCTGAAGATGCACATGTATAAACTTGTGTTGCAGTAAAATTTCCAAACATTCTTGCCCAGATTGTATCCCCTTGTTGATTTAATTTAAGAACATAAGCATTAAATCCATCAGGTCCTGATTGTAATGAAAATCCTACTACAAAACTGTTACCACTGTCAGCATTGCAAATATCAGCTCCATAATCACTAGAATTATGATTGTCATACAATCGTTGCCATGTTGTTGCTTGTGCATATGCACTCGAACTCATAAATAAAATCATCCCTGCCAAAACTGCTGCAAAAAGAAAAATTATTTTTTTATAAGATTTCATAAATTATTTTTGAAGATTTATAACTGACAAAAATAATAGCAAGTCCAAAGGTTTGCAAAATTATTCTGTTCAATATCATGTTTTATTAATAGATAAAAAAAGTGAAAATATTTTTTTAGTATAAACTGACATTTAATTTTTTTTAAATACTTTAAAATTTAGTTAACTATAATTTCAGAGAAATTCCAAACTTAATATTAGTCGGTGTTAAATATCTCGACGGATTATATGGATATGGTGAAATCGGTGCCTGTAAATCCGGATAAAGAGGATCATTTACACTATTCGAAGTAGGATCTCCATAAACATAGGCACTTCCTGTAATAGGATTTAAAATAGTCGAGTTAAGTGTATTGAATACATTTGTAATCGAAAGATTAATTACAAACTCCAGTGATTGAAAATAAACATATTTATCAATATCGAGATCTACCCAAAACCAGTTATCGCCAATTGATCCGTTAATATTATTAAAATCAGCCTGATATTCCGGTCTGCCGTTTTCGAAAGTTCCAACCTGTCTCTGAGGTGTAAATCTTTTTCCTGATTGAAAGAAAATTCTTGTTTTAAAAGAAATGTCATCAAGAATATTTTTACCGACTCCGAATAATCCTTTTCCTTTTGCAACATTAAAATATAAATTCGCACTTGCCTGAAGTGGTTTATCCCATGAAAGAAATATTTCTGAAATTGTCTCGGCTGCTCCTGTAGTTGCAACTAAATATCCCGCATCTGAAGTCGAACTTTTTCCGGTTGCAACAGAATATGAAAAATTAAATTTACCGTTAAACCAGCTGCCGATTCTCTTTTTATATTCTATTTCAATTCCTCTTGTTCTGGCATAATCCTGATTGAAATAAGTTATAAAAGGTTTGCCGATCAGACGACCACTGTTTATCAGAATATTTTTAGTTGCTACATAATTATAAATATTTTTATAATAAGCTGTGACAGTTAATACATCATCATTTGTAAACTGATTTCTTATACCAAGTTCGTATGCTACAGTGGTCTCAGGATTAAGATTAGGATTTCCGAATTTCTGAAATGTAGCTTCAGCAGTTTGAGGATTTAACTTTGCATAAACAAATTGCGGCTTAGGTCTTTTTGAAAAATGTCCATAAGAAAAAAAGAGAGTCTGATTATTTGTGATCGGATGAGAGATACCGATTCTCGGAGAAAGATTAAGCTTTGCTCTTCTGCCGAAAATATTATAAGTATCTTCTTCGTAAGCAATTCTTGTAGCATTTGGAATTGTCACAACATTAGTATCTTTTACAGCATCATCTACATATTTTCCGGGAAACCAGTAATCCAATCTAATACCGTAATTTAAAACCATTCCCTTGAAAGTCAGATTTTGTTGTGCATACAAATCACCCATTGAAGGATAGACCTGATAAACATCATTGTTCAATCCGAATGGCTCAATCCATGGCTGATAAATATCTACAAGCTGCATTGTCTGAAAACTCGATTCAATACCGGCTTTAATTCTGTTTTTTGTAGTGAAATTATGTGTGTAGTCAAATTTAGCTGTATATTCTTCTACGAAATGGTCATGCCAGGTGAAAGAATTTCCCACATCATAAAAACCATCACCAGGTATAAGACCGGTTGTAAAATTATTGATCGGATAATAAACAAAAGGAGGTCTTGTCACATCCAGTGGCTCTGTATAATCATCCCAGTTAGTTCCGTTTGCATCTACTCTTAATGTAGTAAAAAATTTATTTAACTTTATTTCGTAATAAGTTTTGGGACTTGTAGAATGTGTCCATGTTACTGTATTGAAAATACTATTCTGTGTGTAAGTAGCTGCATTGTCAAGAATCTGCTGGAAATCATACTGATAGCCGGGAGTCGGCTCGGTATATTCAAGATTTGTCTGAAGAGTACTTGAGTTTTGATTAATCGAAACTGATTGATTAAAAGAGTATGTAAGTTTCATTGTTGGTTTAAACTTCCATGTAATTTTTCCAAGCCAGTACCAGTTATTATCCTGTCTCGGGGCAAATCTTGTTCCGCCAAAGGTAGAAGAATTAACACTGCTTGCTTTGTATCCGCCCCTATTAATAAAAAATCCGTCGGATAATCCCATAAAGAAATTTCCGAATAATGTAATTTCTCCGGGAGATTTTATTTTTAATGCTTTAAATAAATATTTGGTTATCGGCTCAGGACCGCTTAGATTCATTTCTAAAACATCTGTATTAAAACTTGTACCTGAATTTTTATTATTACCAAAGTTATCTCTTGTGTAAGAAATATAAAAATTAACATCATCATATCTTCCTTCTTTTGTTCTGACATTTACAACACCGCTTGTTGCCTGACCATATTCTGCATTGTAACCTCCTGTAATAACTTCAACTTCTTCAACCGAGTTTGCTGAAAGTTGTAATCCATAGCCGGTACCTGATAAAGGATCCTGAACAGATACACCATCTATTAAAAATGAATTTTCATAATTTCTGCCGCCTCTGATGTGAATTTCATTATCATCTTTGACCACACCTGCCTGCTGTGTAATAACGTCAGATACATTTGTCACAATACTTTTTGATATATCGTCACTTGAGACAATGTGGCTGCTGCTTGTCTGCTCTACATCCATCAATGGTCTTTCACCGACAACTTCAATTTCCTGATCTACAGAGAATGAAGTAGATTTCAATACAATATTGAATTCTCTTTCGTCGTTGGCTTTAACTATAATATTTGTATATTCGACAGTTCGGAATCCTTCTGTTGAAACCTGAACAGTATAACTCGAAGGTGCAATGTCTTTTATCTTATATCCACCGTCATACTCTGTTACAGCCCCGAGATATGTAGAAAGAAGTTTAACTGTTACACCTTCTAAAGGAATTCCGGAAGAATCAGAGACCTTACCGTAAAGAGTACCGAATTGCTCCTGTGCTTCAGATTGGTTTGAAACAATTGTGCAGATTAAAAACAAAATCAGAATAAATTTCTTCATATTTATGATTTAAAAATATTTCAAATAAAATTTTTAAAAAATTTAAAACAATCTTACGTTGTATAAAATAAATTAATTACTCCGCCTTGGCGGATTGATCATTACTTTCACAGCCGTAGTTGGTGTTCTTTTGTTGCGATTCATCGTAACAAACGTCACCAACGACAAACCATATTTTGCTGTTGGTGGATGAAGCCTGCCTCGCCTTGCTTCGGCAAGGCGGGCAACACCAACAGAGCGGCGGAAATTTAAAACAAACTTTAGTTTTAGAAAATAAATTCATAACTTATTATTCATTTTTCATTACTCATTACTCATTATTCATTATTCATCATTCATTATTCATT
>Ga0209591_10004062_pt1 | contig 16736 bp, 8 predicted proteins | sample MAT01_FD_187207 | JGI IMG/M metagenome (GOLD analysis project Ga0209591, IMG submission 187207) | Freshwater microbial communities from Lake Fryxell liftoff mats and glacier meltwater in Antarctica - MAT-01 (SPAdes) (version 2) | ecosystem: Environmental > Aquatic > Freshwater > Ice > Liftoff... | reverse complement strand
ACCCTTGAATTGCGAATACTATGCTAATATAAACCAAGGAGGAAAACAGAATGTATGGATGCCAGCAAAATCTAATCAGTCCAGGCAAAGACTTGAAAGCAGTCTTAGAATTCCTGTGTAGTGAAGCCTCTAAATTAATCAATTGTGGAGTTTACTATTCCCGACAACTCTTCTTTAAAACAGGGATGGTTCCAAATAGAGCTAAGCTACACAAGGTATTGGGAACGGAAAATCAGAACATACACTACAAAGCTTTTTATTCAGATACCGCACAGCAGATATTGACTAGCGTTGCTGAATCTTTCAAGTCCTATTTGGGATTACTGACTGGACTCAAAGAAGGAACAGTGACGCAACGTCCAAGACTGCCTGGATACAGACAAGGTGGATTAGCGTTGGTTACATTTACAGGTAGATCGGTCAAATTAAAAGATGGAATGTTACGATTTCCATTAGGGAGCAAAGTTAAAGCTTGGTTTGGAATAGATTCGTTCTATCTGACCATGCCATCTAACTTAAATCATTCTGCTATTCGGGAGTACAGGATCTTACCCAGAAACGGATGTTTCTATCTGGAATTGGTTTACCAAAAAGAAGCTGTCCAATCCGATGTGAACGTTGATTCTGTGTTGATGATTGATCATGGGATGGACAACTGGATAACTTGTGTTAGCAATATTGGGACTTCATTCATCGTAGACGGAAGGCATCTAAAGTCTATCAACCTAGGTAACAACAAACGAGTGGCAACCTTGATGTCTGAAAAAGACAACGGATTCTGGTCGAAAAGGCTGGAACGGCTGACAGAAAGCAGAAATAGAACAATGCGGGATGCGGTTAATAAAGCTGCTCGTAAGGTCATCAATCATTGTGTATCCTCCAAGATTGGTACAGTCATATTTGGATGGAACAAAAATCAGAAAGATTCGATAAATCTGGGTACAAAGACTAATCAAAAATTTGTTCAAATTCCCACGGGTCGGTTAAAAGATCGAATTGCTCAACTGTGCGAACAGTACGGAATAAAATTCATAGAAACTGAAGAATCTTATACCTCAAAAACTTCGTTTCTCGATGCTGACGAACTGCCTAAATTCGGTGCGAAACCCGAAGGGTGGAAAGCTTCTGGAACAAGAATTAAACGTGGATTGTATCGATCGCGCGAAGGGGTGGCTAGTCAATGCAGACTGCAATGGGTGTGCAAACATTGGACGCACGAGTAGCAACAATACTTGGACTCGATCAAGCGTGGAGTTGGTAGGGGTGATTTGTCAGCACCCGTAAGACTTAAATTATGGTATACATGAATCCCCGTCTATGAAAGGGCTGGGGAGTTGTCAACTTGAACAAATTGTCAAAACGGGTCGTGGCAATATCTCCTTGCCGACAGCGGCATAACAACCCCAAGCAGCTTTGGCATAGGCATCTTTGACAGCACTTACGGGAACCCCGGCGAGGGCTGCTTTTTGAAATACTGCCAGCCGCCTTACCTCAGCTTTGAATATCGGCAACTCAGCTTTCTCGATCGTTCTCCGAGACTCAATCCCAACTTTGCTGGGAAGAGGCGGGATGAGCGTCAGCAAAATGCGGTAATTCGATTTGAGGGAATGCAGAGCTTCCACCATTTGCACCATAGCAGTTAGCGCCATTGCATCGGGAGAACTCGGCAAAATTAGCAAATCGCAACCTTCTGCTACAGTTTTGAGTTCGTCAGGGTCGGGTCGGGCGGGCGTGTCGATGACGATGTGGTCGTAATCTCTGGCAAAGCGAACTCCTTGCTTTTCATCCACCACTTTGAAGGGAAGGGAACCTCGCGCTGCCCAATCCAAAGCACTGCGATTGAGGTCGCCATCCACCAAGATCGTAGGTGCTTTAGTTTGCAGGTAAGCCGCTATATGCAGCGCTGTAGTTGTCTTGCCGACTCCGCCTTTGAATGAGGCGATTGTCACGATCATAGGTTTATTGATACGTTGATTTACTCAATTTTACTACCAAATCATCTAAATATCCAGATGTCTGAATGCTTGAATGTTTGAAATGCTGTTATTTCTTGCCAGTTATGTGTCGGGTTGGCTCGGTAAATTAACGATAACAACGTAGCGCTCGGTTGCGGGGGATTGAAGGCGGTGGAGCTTCCCAAAAATTAAGCAGTTGCTGCATTGCCAGAGTTTGCCCCTCATTCGATCGCTTTCTTGGCGTGATACCGTCTGGGGTCGCATTATCTGTGGTTTAATCATCTAAACGTCTAGATGTCTGATAATTCAAGATTTATGCAACTGGCATATAGTGATGATCGGGTGCCGCGAAGCTATCCTGTAGGAAATCGCCCTCAACCGCCGCGTTAAGAAATCCCTCGAACTGGTAGCAATTTGCGATCGGCAATTCATAATTCACAACGGCTGTTCCGTTTGATTCGGTGGCTCTTTTGGCAGCGGAATAAATTCTGTCTCTTGAGGAACCGGAGCAAACCGCCCCTCCACCCAATCGTGTTTGGCTTGCTCAATGCGCTCGTCGCGGCTAGAAACAAAATTCCACCATTTATGCCGCTTACCGACAGGTTCACCGCCAATCACAATACAGCGAGCGTTGCCATTGGCAGAGATGCTTACCGATGTGCCTGAAGTTAAAACCGCCAATCGATGTTGTTCCAGAGGTACTCCGTCGATCGCTCTTTCCCTCTGTTACGCTGTAAACTGCCTGTTCGCTATAACTGCCAGGTAAGGTAAATTGCTTACCATCCGCAAGTTGCACGTCCAGATAAATCATGGGTGAAAATGTTTGAACTGGGGAAGTGCGATCGTATGCCTCACCCGCAATCAGGGTGAACGAAACTCCTGCATCCTCCCAAACAGGCAGCTCAGTTGCTGGATGGTGTCGAAACCAGGGGTCAGTTTCTTCGTACTCATCGGGAAGTGCTACCCAAGTTTGGATGCCATGCAGGATAGCTTCTTTGCTGCGCTCGTTGTCAGGGGTGCGTTCGGAGTGGACAATGCCTCGCCCTGCCGTCATCCAATTCACCGCACGCCTGACGGATTTCTTGAACGCTGCCGACACTATCACGATGCAATAAAACGCCTTCAAACAAATAGGTGACAGTTGCTAAGTTGATGTGCGGGTGCGGTCTGACATCCACGCCCTGACCAGGCGCGAACACCGCAAGGCCGAGATGGTCGAAAAAGATGAAAGGGCCTACCAGTGTCAGAACGTCTGAGGGAAGCAGGCGACGGGCTTGGAATCCACCAAAATCTTGAAGATGCTGCTCGATGAGATGCTGGATGCTATCTGTCATGATGTTGATAAAGTTGCGAAGGCTAATCGCTTATCTCAAGAGTGCATTATACAAAAATCGTAATTGCTCAACCCCCCCCTATGGACAAAAATAAAATCTCTGAAACCCTTTGTAGGCAAGTATTGCAAAGTTTGAACACAATTATTTCATTTTTCCGTTTTGATCGCTTAAACCCTCATTCTCTCGTTGATTTTATTTAAGAAGAAGCTTTTTGCTGAAAATTTACAATCTGAAACTGTCTCTAGGAGGCAGTTTCAGGGGAGGGGGGGTAGTTGAGCAATTACAATATTTGACACAAACAGGTAGAATTTGATATGTATATCTACTATCTTTAGCCTTATTGCCAACAGTAACTGTCTCAAAACCTGATTTTAACGTTGAAACTGAGGTCTGCTTTTCATGGCGTTCACCAGCTTGAAACTTAGTCACAGAAGTGTATTGAAAGTTTTTGGAGATGTCTAATGGTTGATACGATAATTGCTGTGGCTCTTGACTTAATTAATCCGAAACATCTCAAAAACTGGTTTACTAATTGCTGCTACTGTACCTCATAACATCCGGAATTGCTGTAATTGCTCGCTAGTGGTTCAGCAATATGGACACAGTACGACGCAATGATTCATCTACAATCTCAGATGGCTCAAGGCTTTGCAGTAATGTCTCTACTAATTTTTTAGCAGATGTTTTTTGCGTCATGCTTTATATTCTACCATACTGTACGTATTTTTGAACCTTCTTTTTTGCCGTTACCCCGATTTATTGAGCGGATACCTCCATCAGTACCATAAATTGCTAGATTCCTTAACGTGTAAGGCTTTTAGAGGTTATGATGCACTAATAACAAGAACTTTTAGCATTTGTAAGGTTGTGGGATTCATTTCCTTTCAAAGGGGGAGTAAATACGCATATTAGTCTCATGCGTGTTTTTGCTCTTAAATAATGTTTATCATGCTGATCTAGGGCATACATAGTGCCTGATTGAATTATATATATAACACCATCTGCCTCTACTTCTCCTTCTCCTTCAATACAGTAGCAAGCTTCCCTATGATTTTTGTATTCCAAAAGTGACTCAGTGCCTGCGTTAACTATAGTGTCTGTGAGTGAGTAGCCCATTCCATCTGTTTCAAGAAGAAACCTGCGACTCTGACCGTTTCCCCAAGCCATGTCTCTTTCACTATTTAAAATTTCACTTAGGTTTCTGATTATCATCTCTTGTTGGAACTTCCTAGAATTAGACATCACGATTATAGTCTTGGAGTTCATAGTTTTGTTGAATAACAATTATTAATATTTTGAATTAAATATTTACATCGTGTCTTACTTTGTCCGTATCCCGGCTAAAATCGCGATCGTAAAAATATCGGATAATTGATAATTGATGTAAGCGGCTGCGTTCCACGCGCGGGTCTTTAATCCCAGTCAAACAAGCTTGGATAAGCTGACTCGCTCGCTGGGGCTTCAACCAGTTTTGGGCGGATGGCATGAGGCGAACGACCAGGAGCAAATCCAGTTGACACGATCAATGTTGGGATGAGCAGGACAGGTTTAAATATCGCCTAAAAGCATCGCCCTGGTCACTGAATATTGACTAATTGTCATCTCCTCTGCCATCCACCACCCGTTTAGATTGTCTGTATAGATAGCTACTTTTTTAGATGCGCTTACTACCCTGCGTATCCCGGTTTTACACCAAAAAGAATTACACAAATTAAGTAGGTCGGCGCTGTAAAACGCAACTATGTAAACGATTGTCAAGTATCCAACTGCCAAGAAAGCAGCAGTCGTCAGCCCTGTTTACATACTGTTACATACTTCAGTTTAATCCAGCCTACCTACTTACAGGGTCAACTAACTGGGCGGGAACCTGTCCATCAATCCCTCTATTTGTGGTGTAAAACGGTTTTGCCAAACCACATTTTGAGAAGGCTGGGTGATGGTGTAGAAATGGCGCACTCTATTGAGGGGCGTCTGCCATTTCTTGACCATCATGTGGTTGAGTTAGTGCGCGACTTTCCTGTTTCACTCAAAATTCGTGGCATGACCGAAAAATATGTGCTGCGAGAAGCGGCACGCCCCTTCCTGACAGACACGATGTATCATCGCCAAAAACACCCGTTTTCTGCTCCAGTTTATGCTCTGCGAAGCAATGAGCCATTGCAAGAACTGCTCCAGGATACCCTGCGAGGTGAGGTAATGAAATCACTAGCATTCTACGACCAAAAAGCAGTTATTGCACTGCTAGATCGACTGCCCCAAATGGATGAGAGTAAACGCATTGAAATGACTTTAATTCTGACGGAAATGGTCAGTGCTTGTGTTCTGCAAGAACGGTTTAAACTTACATAATCAATAAGGGGTAAAACCAGGGGTCGTGTTCCCCTGGACTTGCGTATAAGTAGGTCGGCGCTGTAAAACGCAACTATGTAAACGATTGTCAAGTATCCAACTGCCAAGAAAGCAGCACTAGGGGGCCCTGTTTACATACGGTTACATAGTTCAGTTTAATCCCGCCTACCTACTTAACGAGAAATGGTAAGATAAAAATGTAGTTTTAAAAAATAAAAAATATGGAAACACAAATCATTTCTTCTAGTTCAAATAAAGGGAGTTTCACCATATCCTTTGAACAAGAGCGAATGTGGTTACTCGAACAATTGTCACCTGGTAATCCAGCCTACAACATACGGGGAGCCATTCAAATTACAGGAAGGATCAACACCGACATCCTAGAGCAGAGCATCAATGAAATTGTCAGGCGTCACGAAATCTTACGAACTACCTTTAATATCGTTGACGGCGAACCAATGCAGATAATTGGCTCACCCTTCAAAATAGAGTTGCCAGTAATATATCTGCAAGAATTAAGCACAACCGAACGGGAACGGGAAGTTCAGCGGTTGGCGACACAAATTGCTTTTTCTCCCTTCAACCTAAGCAAAAATCCGCTGTGGCGAGTGAGTTTGCTGCGAATGGAGTCAGATCGGCACATATTGGTGTTAAGTATGCACAACATCATATGTGATGGCGATCGCTCTATGGGCATATTCTTCCGAGAGATAGCGGCGCTGTGTGAAGCTTTCTCCTCTGGTAGAGAGTCTGGAATGGCGGAATTGCCTATTCAGTATAAAGAATATGCTCTTCAGCAGCGACAACAACTACAAGGAGAAATTCTAAAAACTCAACTAACCTACTGGAAACAGCAACTTGGGGATAACCTGCCCGTCTTGCAACTGCCCACAGACCGCCCAAGACCAGCCGTTGGCACCTATGCAGGTGCAAGTCAAGAGTTGAAGCTCTCTCAAAATCTCAGTGAAAAACTCAAGCTTTTGAGTCAGCAGCAGGGTGTTACCCTGTTTGCGCTTCTACTAGCAGCGTTTAAAACATTACTTTACCGCTACACCGTACAAGAAGATATTATAGTAGGTTCGCCTGCATGTCGAAATCTCCCTGATACGGAGGAATTGATTGGTTACTTTGGCAACCCCTTGGTGCTGCGAACTGATATGTCAGGCAATCCCACATTCCTTCAATTATTGTCTCGCGTGGCTTTTGTCATATCCCAGGCTTACAAGCACCAAGATTACCCCTTTCAAAAGTTAGTGGAGGAGTTAAGACCAGAGCGGGATTTAGCTCTGACTCCGTTGTTTCAGGTGTTATTTGTCCTGCGCGATGACTTGATGCCTAGGCTGGAATTGCCTAGCTTCACCCTAACTCCTGTGGATATAAAAAACACATTTGTACCATTAGATTTATGTATGTTTATTAAAGACACAGACTTGGGATTAGTCGTGACTTTGGAATATAAGATAGACTTATTTGAAGATGCTATAGCCTTTCTCACAAAGGTGAGGTACGAATTTTGACCTAAAAAGCTTGGTAATATAGGGTTTTAGCATACCTCACTTATCTGAGAACCGCTATACAATAACCAGTATTTTAAAATATTTTCACAATCTGCTCCAAAGTATTGTTGCTAATCCACAGGTATGTATCGGCGAACTACCGCTGTTGACCCAAGAAGAACACCATCACCTGCTAAATGAGTGGAATGACACAAAAACAGAATATGCCCAAACCTGTATCCATAAGTTAGTTGAGACTCAAGTAGAAAAAACTCCTTTTGCTGTTGCCGTAATTTGGGAGAATCAACAATTAACCTATAAAGAACTCAATTGCCGTGCCAATCAATTAGCGCATTATCTACAGAAACTAGGAGTAAAACCAGAAGGGTTAGTTGGTATCTGCATAGAGCGCTCCCCGCAGATGATGGTCGCCATCTTAGGTGTTCTGAAAGCAGGTGGTGCTTATGTACCATTAGACCCTGCCTATCCAAAGGAACGTTTGGAATATATGCTATCTGATGCTAATGTGCAAGTGCTTTTGACGACACGGGCACTACTCTTAGCATCATCACAAATAGCTGATATAGCCAAAAACCAAGAGATAGTTTGCCTGGACTCTGAGTGGGAGATGATTTCTCAACAGAGTGACGAAAATCCAGTCAGTCCAGTTAAACCACACAACTTAGCTTATATCATTTACACCTCCGGTTCTACAGGAAAGCCCAAGGGTGTCATGATGGAACACCTTGCTCTTGTTAATCTAATTGAGTGGCATCTTCAAAGTAGAACAAAAGGAGTTACGACTTTACAATTTGCTCCCCTGAGTTTCGATATCTCCTTCCATGAAATTTTTTCCACCTGGTGTTCTCTTGGGACGCTAGTGTTGGTAAAAGAGGAAGTGCGGCGTAATCCCCAAGCTTTGTTAAATCTCATCATAGAAAGAAGAATAGAAAAAATCTATCTTCCCTTTGTTGCCCTACAGCAGTTGGCAGAAGTGATTGACTTGCGGACAGTTCCCACCACTGTGCGTGAGGTGATGACTGCTGGGGAACAGTTGCAGATAACACCTGGCATTGCCAACTTCTTTAAGCAAACAGGTTGTACTCTACACAATCATTACGGTGCAACCGAATGTCAAGATGTCACAACTTTTACCCTAACAGGGGACACGAACAGTTGGCCGACACTTCCTTCCATCGGTCGTCCGATAAACAACACCCAGGCTTATATATTAGATGAGTTTTATCAACCTGCTCCCATTGGAGTGCCTGGGGAGTTATATATCGGCGGTGATGGTATTGCTAGAGGTTATTTCAATCGCCATTTCTTAACTCAAGATAAATTTATTTCCAACCCTTTTGGTGCTGGTCGTCTTTATAAAACAGGAGATTTAGCTCGCTACTTAAGAGATGGTAACATCCAACATCTCGGTCGAGTAGATCGCCAAGTAAAAATTCGCGGCTTTCGCATTGAGTTGGGTGAAATTGAAGGATTGTTAGCAAAACATCCGACTGTTCGAGAAAACGCAGTCATCGCAACAGAAGAGGTTTCTGGCAACAAAAGGTTAATCGCTTATGTGGTTCCTGTACAGTCAGAGGTAAGCAATCAACTAGAGCTAACCTTACGCAGTTATCTAAAAGAAAACTTGCCCGATTACATGGTGCCAGCAGTCATCGTGATGCTCAATAAAATGCCTCTGATGCCAAGCGGTAAAGTAGACCGCCGTGCGCTTCCTACACCCGACAAGTCTCGTCCGGAGTTGGATGGGGCGCTAGTTATGCCCCAATCCGATATAGAAAAACTGATTGCCCAATTTTGGCAGGAAGTGCTTCAGCTAGAGGAAGTAGGAATTCATGATAATTTCTTTGATCTGGGTGGGAACTCCTTACTCCTGATTCAGGTGCATAAAAAATTAATTGCAAGCTTTGGTACGGGACTCCCAACTGTAACCTTGTTTCAATACCCAACCATATATGCTTTAACCCAACACTTGAGTCTGACGCAAGCAGAAAAACCAACCATCAACCGCTACAAGTCAAGCGCTAGAAGCACCCAGCATGGCTCGGATATTGCCATCATCGGTATGTCCGCTCGTTTTCCAGGAGCAGAGAATCTTGAGGCATTTTGGCAAAATCTGCGAGATGGTGTGGAATCGATTTCCTTGTTTTCTGATGGGGAAATTGAGCTAGACGATCTGAGCTTACTAAATCAACCTAATTATGTTAAAGCAGGCGCTGTTTTGCCAAACATTGATTTGTTCGACGCAGAGTTTTTCGGCTACAGCGCAAGAGAAGCCAAAATCATGGACCCGCAACAACGTATTTTCTTGGAATGTGCCTGGGAAGCTTTTGAAAATGCTGGTTACAATCCCAAAACTTACGAGGGATTGGTGGGGGTTTACGCGGGTTCGAGTATGAGTACCTACCTAATCAATAATGTTTGTCCAAGCCAGGGTTTCTCTCCCCATCGTCCCTTCCTTAGCCATCGTCTCTTTAGAGTAGCAAGCGAACTTCAACTGGAGCAGGGCAATGGGGGAGCTCATTTGCCCATGCGTGTCTCTTACAAACTGAAGTTGAGAGGACCGAGCGTTAATGTTCAAACCACCTGTTCTACTTCACTGGTTGCTGTTCATTTGGCGATCCAGAGTTTGCAAAGTGGCGAATGCGACATGGCGCTGGCGGGAGGTATTTCCATCTTTGTTCCCCACAAAGTAGGTTATCTTTACCAAGAGGGTATGATTCTATCTCCTGACGGTCACTGTCGGGCTTTTGATGCCCAAGCAAAAGGAACGGTGTTCGGTAATGGAGTGGGAATTGTCCTTTTGAAGCGGTTGGATGAAGCGATCGCTAATGGAGATAACATCTATGCTGTGATCAAAGGGTCTGCCATTAACAATGATGGGGCTTCAAAAGTGGGCTATAGTGCTTCCAGCGTAGAGGGGCAGGCAACGGTAATCGCCGAAGCACTAGCAGTCGCTGAAGTTGATGCTAGCACCGTGAATTATGTAGAAACCCACGGAACCGCAACTATTCTGGGAGATCCCATCGAAATAGCGGCGCTGACACAAGCTTTTCGGCAGAGTACGAGTAGTCAGAAAAATGGCTTCTGTGCGATCGGTTCTGTCAAAACCAATGTGGGACATTTAGATGAGGCGGCTGGTATAGCAGGTTTGATTAAGACAGTCCTCGCACTTCAACATAGATCCATACCACCCAGCCTCCACTTTAGACAACCCAATCCCAACATTGACTTTGCCAATAGTCCCTTTTACGTCAATACGGCACTCACCGAATGGAAAACCAATGGTACGCCACGCCGTGCTGGAGTAAGTTCTTTTGGCCTGGGTGGCACGAATTGTCATGTTGTGCTGGAAGAAGCACCAGAACAAGTCAAAAGTCACAACACTTACGGGAGTGCTTCCTACGGGGGAAATGAATTCCTACGTCCAGCACCGTCAAAAGTAAAAAATGAGCGGGCATTACACATTCTAACGCTATCAGCAAAAACCGAGAAGGCTTTAGAAGAATTGGCACAGCGTTATGTCAATTATTTAGAGTCTGATTTAAATACTGAACTAGCAAATATTTGTTTCACGGCGAATACAGGACGTGAACATTTTCACTATCGTTGGGCTGTTGTTGCAGGAAATAAAAAGCAGTTTCAGGAACAATTAGTTAGTCTAATTCATTCCACACCAAAGTCGCCCTTACTAAAAACAACATCTAAGAAGCCAATCGCTTTTCTTTTCACAGGACAAGGTTCGCAGTATGCAGGCATGGGTCGTCAACTTTACGAAACACAACCTACTTTCCGGCAAATTATCGACCACTGTGATGAAATTCTCTGTCTGTATCTGGAACAACCGTTGCTATCAGTTTTATATCCAGATAATCAATCCCAGAATATAAAATTGGATGAGACAGCCTACACTCAACCCGCCCTATTTGTTTTGGAATACGCCCTAGCTCAGTTGTGGAAATCATGGGGCATAGAACCAGATGTAGTCATGGGTCATAGTGTTGGGGAATATGTGGCAGCTTGTATCGCTGGAGTCTTTAGCTTGGAAGATGGTTTAAAACTGATTGCCGCTAGGGGAAAATTAATGCAAGCCTTGCCCGGTGACGGGGAAATGGTAGCATTGTTGGCGAATGAGGAACAAGCACTCATTGCGATCGCGCCCTACAGCACATATGTTTCAATTGCAGCCATTAACGCTCCCCAAAGTGTAGTTATTTCCGGTCAACGCGAGGCGATAAATGCTGTCTGTGCTGCTGTTGAAGCTCAAGGCATCAAAACCAAGAAATTAAACGTATCCCATGCCTTTCACTCGCCCTTGATGGAGCCGATGGTGGCAGAATTTGAACGAGTTGCCCGACAAGTAAACTTTTTTTTACCACAAATTAAGCTGCTAAGCAATGTTACTGGCACCCTGGCGACAGACGAGATAGCGACTCCACAATACTGGTGCCGTCACATCACAAACCCCGTCAGATTTGCCGCCAGCATGGAATGCATCCAGCAGCAGGGTATAGAAGTGTTCATCGAAATTGGCCCCAAACCCATCCTATTAGGAATGAGTCGTCAGTGCCTTCTGGAACATCAAGGGTTATGGCTGCCAAGTTTGCGTCCCGAACGCGGAGATTGGCAGGAGTTATTAAGTAGTTTGGCACAGCTATACTTGAATGGAGTAGCGATCGATTGGGTGGGGTTTGAGGGAGACTTCACTCGTCGCCGCATTAGTTTGCCGACTTATCCGTTTCAGCGACAGCGCTATTGGGTAGAAGCGCCCAAGGAAAATGGAAATGTAACGCTTGCCCTAACTAACAATGTGGCAAGTTCCAGTCAGCATTCTTTGCTCGGACAACAATTGTCCTTACCAGGAACTAAGCAAATTCGTTTTCAGAGTCAAATCAGCAAAAACTTCCCAGTATGGCTCAAGGAGCATCGCGTTTTTGAAACTAAAATTGTGCCGATAACGGCTTACATAGAAATGGTTCTAGCCGCTGGGGTGGCAGTTACTAAGAGCGAGAACCTCACCCTAGAAAATGTTTTGATTCTCCAACCCCTGATTCTGTTAGAAAACGGATTTGAAAAGCTCATCCAGTTGGTGTTAACTCCAAAGGGAATTTTGTCCTACAGCTTTGAGATTTTCAGCCTTGAAGAAGATAAGGATCAGCCAAACTGGATACTTCATGCTTCTGGTAAACTCCTGGTTAGAAATAAACACTCACCCGTTGAAAAGTGCGATTTAGCAACGTTACAAAGTAAATGCCAGCAAGAGATTTCCGTTGATTTGTTATATCAACGCAACCGAGAACAGAACATTAATTATGGTTCAAGCTTCCCGGCGATAAAGCAAGTATGGCGGCATGAAACAATAGCTTTAGGCAAGATAAGTTTACCGGAACAATTGAGGGCGCAAGTAGAGGACTATCACCTACACCCAGTTTTGTTGAATGCTTGCCTACAGATTTTAAATGCCACCTTGATAGAAGATAACCATCAAAATACTTATGTGCCAGTCGGTGTAGAGCGGTTACTCTTTTACACTCGTCCTGGCGATGACATTTGGTGCTATGCTCGGTTGCGCCAAGTAGAGGAGAAACACCCTTCCACGCTCAGCGCCGATTTACACTTGTTAACCCCGAATGGACAAGCGATCGCAATTTTAGAAGGGCTGCAACTCAAACACGCTCCTCGTGAAGCGATGTTAGGCACTGCACAAAAATCTTGGCAAGATTGGCTGTATGGAGTGGAGTGGCGACCCCAAGGACGTTATGGTCTTTCGCCAGACCAAACACCAACTCGCTCAACAGAGAACCTCAAGCCCAGAAACTGGTTGATTTTAGCCGATACTCAAGGCACTGGTCAGCAATTGGGTGAACTGTTGCGGTCTCTTGGAGAGGTTTGTACCTTAGTTTTAAAAGCCAAAGAATACGAGCAGATAGCTTCCTTTGAGTTCAGGATAGACCCAGCTAATTCCAGCCATTTTCAGCAGTTATTGCAAGCTATACCCACTGTAGCCGGAGTGGTACATTTGTGGAGTTTAGATGTACCGTCTGTACTGAGCGGGACTGATTTAGAGGAGACATCCCTAACTAGCTGTGGCAGTACCTTATACTTAGTCCAAGCCCTTATTAAGCACTATGCGGAACCTCCTTACCTATGGTTGGTCACACGAGGGGCGCAAGCAGTGAACGGACATCACGTTCACATGGTGGCTCAATCTCCCTTATGGGGTATGGGGAAAGTTATTGCTCTCGAACACCCGGAACTGAACTGTGTACGGGTGGATTTAGACCCGCAAGCAACAAGTAATGAGGTAGAACCCCTATTTTGGGAAATTATTTCTTCCCTGTCAGCAGCAGACACTGAAGACCAAGTCGCTTTTCGCAACGGAGGTCGTTACGTGGCTAGATTAGTACATCGTGAGATTGAGGTGATGCGACAAGATCGTCTCACTTTGGGTAGCGATGGCACCTATCTAATTACTGGCGGTTTAGGAGGACTGGGCTTACTGGTAGCTCAGTGGCTAGTCGAACGGGGAGCAAAACACTTAGTGTTGCTCAGCCTTAGTGGACAAAAGCCAAGTAGCAGCAATCAGTTGGAGAAACTGAAGCAAACAGGTGTTCAGGTGAAGGTATTCCAGTCCGATGTGTCCGACAGCGAGCAACTGGCTCTAGTCTTGAGCGAGATAGAGCAATCCTCACCGCCGTTGCGCGGAATTATCCATGCGGCTGGTGTTTTGGATGATGGCGTACTACAGCAACTTCATTGGCAGCGCTTTGCTGAGGTAATGGCTCCGAAAGTGCAAGGAGCGTGGAATTTACACCGATTAACCGAAAACAAGCCAATAGACTTTTTTGTGCTGTTCTCTTCTAATACTTCTCTGTTAGGTACTAGCGGTCAAGCAAACTATGCGGCAGCAAATGCTTTTCTCGATGCCCTAGCATCTTATCGTCGGATGCTAGGATTGCCGGGATTGAGTATCAACTGGGGAGCTTGGGCAAAGGTGGGAATGACTGCCAGACTTCAGCTAAACGATCGCTTCAGGCAACAAGGAGAGGCAAGCATCGCCCCACAACAAGGATTGGAGATACTGGAGCAGTTGTTAAGAGAGCCACTTGTACAAGTCGGAGTCATGCCGATTGACTGGTCGAGATTCCTGCAAAAACAATTGGCTATATCGCCGTTTTTGAGCGATTTTCTCAATGAATTCGAGCCTCTTGCTGAGGTGGAGTTTCGCAAGCAATTAGAGGCACTTTTACCTCCTAAGCGCAAAGCTCTATTAGTTGCTCACGTTCGCACACAGGTAGCTAAAGTGCTTGGGATGAGTTCGCCCGAGTCAATAGAGTTGGGACAACAGTTAATTGATTTGGGATTAGACTCGCTAATGGCTATTGAATTGAGAAGTTATCTCCAAGTGAGCTTGAGTTGCTCCCTGCCTTCTACTATGCTGTTTGACTATCCAACCCTAGAAGCAATGGTCAATTATTTGGCGCAGAAAGTTTTTTCGGTTGCGGTAAAAGCAAGCTCAACTCAGGCATTAAGCAAGGATGACATAGCTGGGGATGACTTGTACCGCTCCACTTTAGTAACGATTCAGCCACATGGCTCAAAGCCACCCCTGTTCTTTGTGCCTGGAGTCTTAGGGAGTGTCTCCAATCTTTATCCCTTAGCACGCTATTTGGGTTCAGAACAACCCTTTTATGGATTGCGATCGCTAGGTCTGGATGAGGACGAAAAGCCGTACACCCGAATGGCAGACATAGCATCCCATCATATCAAAGCTTTACAAGCGGTTCAGCCCTCTGGTCCGTACCTGCTAGGCGGTCATTCCTTTGGCGGTAGAGTCGCCTTTGAGATGGCTCAACAATTACAAAATCAGAAGTATGAAGTATCAATGCTTGCTCTTGTGGACTCTTGGGGGACAAGTCTTGACAGATATAAAGATTTTTCTTTATGGAACAATATAGAAATTATAATCGAACTGAGCGATTCATATGGAAGTATTCTGGAAAAAAATCTAGAAATAACTTCTGAAGCGCTCCAGTTTCTCAGTGCAGATGAACAACTCAACTACCTTTTGGAAAAATTGAAGGCAGCGGGGTTAAAGTTGACCCATACTGAAATAATGCGAATTTTTCAAGTTTACAAAGCTAACACTCAAGCCGATGCTGAGTATATACCCCTTGAGAGTTATCCATCTACGATCTTTTTCTTCCGAGCTAGTGAGATTGGGATGTTTGATTTTCTTCCTAATGAAGCAACCACTCTAACAGAGCCGACCTGGGGCTGGCGCGAACTCTCGGCTTATCCCGTCGAACTCCATATCGTGCCAGGGAACCATTTCACGATGATAAACGAACCTTCTGTTCGGGATTTAGCAAAACAGCTTAAAGCCTGCTTAAGTTGGAAACGATAAGCCGGGTAAGGCTTACGCCATGCGAGTTAACCGATATTATTATCCAACTGCGCTACACTGCTATTCCCAGCAACATGGCCTTCAAGCAAGCGGTGACTAAGCTGTTGTCAGCAAAATCAGGTTGAAATACTTGCTCGCTTTGTGAATTACACCATTAATTGACGTGCGATTCTTTCAAACGAAGTCTTTCTGGGGTTAATGAGTAGATTTTTAACAATCTCATCAACAATAAAATACTTTTGAACATGATACAAAGAACAGATTCCAAAATGTATGAATTCCAAGAGTCCCTTCCCAAACTACCTTTGCCACGACTTGAAGATACCTTACAACGCTATCTCGAAATAGTCGCCCCGCTATTGAGCGAGACAGAATTAGCGCTAACAAAAGCAGCAGTGATGGACTTTCAGCAGGGGAGCGGAGCAGAACTACAAAAGCAATTGGAAATGATTGACTGCTCCACCAATACTAATTATTTACATCAATTCATAGAGGACAGCTACTTAGAATCGAGGCAGTCACAACTAAATAGAAGAACTACAACGGTGGCGTCGCCCGTCTTGACAACCGAGAAATATCCATTCACCTACATTGTCGCGATCGTAATTTTTAATACCCTCCAGTTCCACCTGAAAGTGAAACATCGGGAACTAGAGCCAGATCGGGATATATTTCAAAGAAACAGACCTCCGCTTTGTATGGCTCAATATGACAACTTGTTTGGCACTGCGCGAATTCCAGGAATTAGGTGCGACAGCTTTCAAAGGGTAAAAAAATCTGAGCATATTGTGGTCATCCGGCAGGATGTATTTTACGCCTTAAAGTTGCTCCCTGGGGATAAGTTGCCTACAGTGGAAGCGATCGCACAGCAACTTGATTGGATTCTAGAAAATACTCATAGAGGCGAATATCCTGTGGGAGTGTTAACAGCTCTCCCTAGGTCTCGGTGGGCGGTAGTTCGCTCCTACCTCACAAACTTAGCTTTGGAGAACGCTCGATACCTAGAACTATTAGACAGCGCTCTGTTTGTTGTCTGTTTGGACGAAATAACGCCTTCTGACACAGAAACGCTAGCAAGAATTGCCTTCAGTGGAGATGGTGGGCGAAACCGCTGGTTCGACAAACCTATCCGGTTCGTTTTCAACTCTAACGGTCAGTTCGCCGTAACAATTGAACA
>Ga0209591_10004057_pt1 | contig 16744 bp, 15 predicted proteins | sample MAT01_FD_187207 | JGI IMG/M metagenome (GOLD analysis project Ga0209591, IMG submission 187207) | Freshwater microbial communities from Lake Fryxell liftoff mats and glacier meltwater in Antarctica - MAT-01 (SPAdes) (version 2) | ecosystem: Environmental > Aquatic > Freshwater > Ice > Liftoff... | reverse complement strand
CCTATTTTGCAACTAAATAAGCAGCAGGATTTTTTACAAACTCATCTTTACATTCTTTTGAGCAAAATCCATATATTTTATCCTTGTAATGCAGGGTATCAGAAACTCCTGCTGAAGTAGGCATACCACAAACAAAATCTTTTTTCGAATCAAATACCACGTCTTTAAAAAGATCTTCGGTATGCATTGCTATTGTGTCTTCAACAAAAGATGTTGAGTCGTTTATAGATAAACTGGTATTTTTTTGTTCTGCATTATTGCAAGATAGAAGCATGGCAAAAACAAATAAGGTATATAAATTCTTTTTCATAATTAAATGTATTTTAAGTAATATACAAATAGAACTGTAAATATAATTAGAAGTAACAAAGATGATAAAAATCATTTCTAGAAATGATTCTACTTACCTGATGACTCATCCTAGTTAATATCTTTGCTTAATCTAAAACAACGCAAATAGAAAATTTACCGTATGTATCCATAGTAAAATATTCTTTTTGGTCCTATTTATTTTTGGCTTTAGCAATTGTATACAACAAACCCGATTCGTAGAAATATCGAATAACATTAAGCTTCCATTAGAAAGATTAATGAAAGGTAATATCATTCAAAACCCCCAACTGTTAATATGATTTTGTGATAGCAAATGTATTAGACGGAATTAAACAAATTAAAATGCAATCAACAATTATAACAAAAAAAAGCACAAAAATGATTTACAATAGTTGGCCAAGATATGATTTATATAATTTCAGCATAAAAATTATTCGTTAAGAATAATTCATTTTTAAATCTTTAGTTTCATGATATCTATTTTACTGCACTTACGATTTCTTCTTTCTTATATTAAATTCTACTAAGATAATTTAAAATAGCAAAATTTATGGCGGATTGAAGTCATAATAATGCCTTAAAATTCAACTTTTCTAGCAATAATAAGCCTACCAATACGTTGTAACTAAGTACATCGATAAGAACTCTTACATGAAAAGCAGCTCAACTTGGTTTAAAAAATGTCTTTTTGCAACAGCAATTCTAATTGCATGTAACAAGAAGGTAGATACCCCTGCGGACGGCAATAATACGCTTAGTACTATTCCACCAACTATTGGAGGTACAACATCTGCATTTAAAGATACCACAACAGTTATTGAAGGAAATGTAAATATTAAATTCAGCAAAACAGATGCTTGCTTCCCTAGCAATGAAATATTTTCATTTACAGCAGTTGCTACTGGTGTTCCTTCTGATGCAAAATATATTTGGGAATTTGGAGATGGGAAATCATTAATGGGCGCTTCGGTAAGAAATATCTACAGCAACCCAGCAAATTATACCGTGATTCTAACTGTAAGAGGTAGCTCTAATCAGGAACTACACAAAGTATCTATTGCTGTTAAAGCATTGGGACAACAAGTTACTCCAACTGCTGTATTCTCTTCAGCCCTAGCCGATATAAATATTTTAAACAACATGACATTCACAAGTAGATCTTCTGTACCAAATGGAGGAACTATTACTAACCATTTTTGGGATTGGGCCGATGGTACCACTAGTAGTACTTCTAATAGTTTCATTCCAAAGAATTTTCCGAATGTTGCTCAAGATAAAACATATCCTGTAAAATTAGTTGTTACAGCCAACTCTGGATGTAAAGATACTACAGGAATTAATGTATTTGTTCCCGCAGTTTATAATATTACAGGGAATTTTAATGCAATTCAATATGAGGCTTGCACCAATGAATATTTTATTCTTACTTCTACGGCTACAGGTGTTCCAAGTGGTGCGGTTTACACTTGGGACTTTGCAGATGCAACAGGTTTAGTAACTGGTAATCCTGTTACTAAAAAATTCACTTATCAGAATGATTATGATGTTAAAATGACTATAACCTTAAATGGAAAAATTATTTATAGAACCCATAAGCCCGTTAAAGTTTTTGGTCAAAACATTAAACCTAAAGCATTGATGTTAAAAAATGTAGTGAGCTCTTTTCCTACAACAGAAAAATGGGCTTTTTATAGTCAATCGAATATTCCACATGGTTTTTTAACTGGATATCGTTGGGAAATGCCCTTCAACGTTATCAATGATAACTTTAATACCATTGTTGAACAAGAATATACTAAAGCTGCAACTCCAACCAATTATACAATTCGCTTTATAGTAACTAGTAATACAGGTTGCAAAGATACAGCTATTGCAAATATTACCGTACCAGCCCGTTAATTATTCAATGAAAAAGCAACTGGCATATTATTTACTTGGCTTTTTAATTATAGGTTTTATATCCTGTAAAAAAGAAACTAATAATTCAACAATCGCTAACGATTTAATATCAAATGCTATTACAGATTCAGCCTCTTCTATTATAGTTAATAGAGATACTACTATCATTAATTTTGGTGATATCATAATTCGCTATACCCAAACATCAGCTTGCTTTCCTAGTACTGAAGTATTTAATTTTTCAGTTAAAGCAACTGGCGTTCCAGTTGGAACTTATTATGTTTGGAGTTTTGGAGATGGAAATACTGCTACTGGTAATTCGGTAGGCTATTCTTATCAAGCTGCTTCGTCAACTATTGCCAATTTATTGGTTATGAAAGACCAAAATACAATGATTGCAAGGCTTGCATTTCCGGTAAAACCTAGAGGCAAACAGACCAAACCAGTGCCGAGCTTTAATGTGAAATTTGATTTTCCTGCAAACGAAAATTATGTAACATTTAATAGCACTTCCGCTGTTAATCAAGGAGCTATTACTTATCACACTTGGGATTGGGGTGATGGAAAAACTACTGTAAGTGCAGTCGGTTTAATAAGATACGAATTTCCAATTAGTATTACTGATAAAACTTATCCTGTTAAATTAACAATTACAACAAATGGTGGATGCAAAGCTGATACAACTATTCCTGTTACTATTCTTGCAAAATATCCTATTAAAGGAAGTTTTAAAACAGAATCATTTAATGTTTGCACTAATGAAACAATACAATTTACCTCTCAATTAGAAAACATACCTTCAGGTTCAGTTTACGAATGGGATTTTTCTGATGGATTACTAGTAAAAACAGGAAACCCAATTACTTATAAATATAAGTACCCTAATGATTATGATGTAATATTATCTGTAAAATTAAATGGAAGATTAATTTTTATTACCAACAAATTGGTGAACGCTAAAGGCGAAAACCCTAAACCAAAAGCATCTTTTGATGAAACATTAGTTGCTCAAAATGCAACCACTCAACGCTGGTCATTCAATAGTAGATCAACAATTCCTACTAGTACAATTGATAGTTATAAATGGGATTTTGGCAACGGTAATACCAATAACGATTACTACAGCTTTATAGAAACAACGTTCAATAAAGAAAATATTAGTAGATCTTACAAAGTCCAATTAATTGTTACAGGCAACGGCTGCGCCGATACAACTAGCAAAATAATTGTTATTTCTGCGAGATAAATTACTCCCAAATTTCATCTTTCCCTTCAATCCAAGCCTTAACAGATTCTGTAGTAACCGACTTTGGTCTCTCAAGTGGAAATCCTAAAGCTCGATCCCAACATAAACTTGCTAATACTCCTAAAGAGCGACTAACCGCAAATAACACCGTATAAAATTCATACTCTACAAAACCATAATGAACTAATAATGCTCCGCTATGTGCATCAACATTAGGCCATGGATTTTTTATTTTACCAAGCGACTTAAGAATTGGTGGAACAGTTTCGTAAATTTTCCAAACTGTGTTAACTAATTTATCATCAGCCATATGCTTTTTACCAAACTCCATTTGAGCCTCAAAGCGAGGATCGGTTTTACGCAATACTGCGTGACCATATCCCGGAACTACTTTTCCTGCAGTTAAAGTATCTTGAACATACTTTGCAATCTGCTCAGTTGTTGGGTCATCAGTTCCTAACTGTTCTTGCATCTCATATATCCATTTAATTACCTCTTGATTTGCTAACCCATGTAAAGGGCCAGCCAAACCGTTCATACCAGCAGCATAACTTAAAAACGGATCACTTAATGCAGAACCTACTAAATGGGTAGTATGTGCTGATACGTTACCACCTTCATGATCAGCATGAATGGTCATATACAAACGCATTAACTCCTTAAAGCTTTCATCCTCATATCCCATCATATGAGCAAAGTTTCCTGACCAATCTAATAAACCATTTGGCTGTATATGTTCGTTGTTTTTGTATTTTCTTCTATATATATAAGAAGCAATTCTTGGTAATCGAGCAATCAAATCCATCGAGTCATCATAAATAGAATTCCAATAATCTTTTTTATTAATTCCTTTAGCATATTCTTTGGCAAAATTGCTTTCTGTTTGCAATGCCATTACTCCTACCACAAACATTGTCATAGGATGAGAAGTTAATGGAAGTGCATCGATAGTTGCAAAAACGTGATTAGGTACATGACTTCTTCTTTGCCATACATTAGTAATATGATTGACTTCTTCTTCAGTTGGAAGCTCACCAACCAACATTAAATGAAATAAACCCTCAGGAAGTGGCTCACCACCTTTTATAGCAGAAGGAAGTTTTTGTTGCAATTCTGGAATAGAATATCCACGAAAGCGAATACCCTCTTGGGCATCTAATAAGCTGGTTTCTGTAACTAAACCAGTAATACCTCTCATTCCCTGATAAACTTGAGCTAGAGTAACTTCTCCAATTTTTTTATTGCCATGTTCTTTAAGAATATCCTTGATTTCAATATTTGCTGCGTCTGCTTTAGCTTTAAACCTGTCTTTAATGATACCCATAGCAATAAATTTTTTGTGAAGTTAATTGAAGTAAATCCTACAACAAAATTGATGCCAAATCAATTAAAAAAAGATTAAATAAACACTATTTTGGTGCTTTTCGATATAGATAAACCACTACAACCATAAAAATTAGATTAGGAATCCAAGCCGCAATAAGTGGAAGAAGGTTCCCCTTCGTAGAAAAAATAGTTGAAAATCGGTCAGTTATAATAAAAAGGGCAGCTATTACAAAGCCAACAGCCAAATGTACACCACTACCTCCTCTTACCTTTCTTCCTGCTACAATAGCACCAATTAAAGTAAGTAATAATACCGTCATACAGGTTGCATCTCTTCTGTACCTTTCTACTTTTAAACTATTTAAGCCCTCGGATCCACGCAATTCCTCTAGTTGTATAAAGTGATTCAATTCAAGCGTAGTTAATTTATCCTTTGTATATCTATCCCTACTTAAATCACTTGGTTTTATTTTATAATTAATTTGACGAACCACATCTAAAACAACATTTTCCTTCATAGGAAGAATTGTTCGTTCTATTATAGATTCTATTTTCCATTTTTTGGTTGCAGTGTCCCAACTAATATAATCTGCCCTTAAATTATAAGTTACCTCATTGTTCTTAATGGTGTAAAGAAATAGTGGACCACCTCGCTTAGTGGCAGTATCGTACATATTAATTCCAGCATAAGTAAAAGAATCAATTCGTAAATAAATATTATTGGGTTTTCCTACAAGCGAATTGTAACTCGAATTAGCATCAATATATTTAGCTTCAAAATTCCCCCTGATTACATTCGCTTTTGGTACAACATAGTGATTAGCAAACCACAACAAAACAGATAAAATAATTCCACCAATCCAATATGGTTTTAGCCATCTAGCATAACTTGTTCCACTTGCAAGTATTGCCACTATTTCACTATTTCCAGCCATTTTAGAAGTGAAGAAAATAACTGCAATAAAAACAAACAATGGAAATAGTAATGCAATAATATGTGGAATAAAACCGAAATAATATAAAGTTATAATTTTCCTTAAGCCTAATTCAGACTTTACAAAATCATCGGTTTTCTCACTTACATCAATTACAATAGCAATCACCGCAAATAAAAATATAGCGAAGAAAAATGTTGTAAGAAATTTTTTTAGTATGAACCAATCCAGCTTCTTCATTGATATTACAAAGATGCACAAAAAAATACATCCATAGATATGGATGTACAATTTTAGGACTTCATTAGATAACGGATTAGTAGGCAGCGTAAACTTACCCAGAAGTATTCAATCAGTAAGCTCTTTAGCTTAAAAGTGAATAAATATAAAATTCGTAGTCACTTATCCCCAAATTAAAAAAGATTTGGTACATACAGATTACAATCTGCGCTTAATGATAGCCAATGTATTACGCTTCCAATTAACGAAATCACCTAAAATAATATTTTTTCTAGCCTCTTTCATTAACCATAAATAAAAACTAAGATTTTGAATACTAGCTAATTGTAATCCTAAAATTTCATTGGCAACAAACAAGTGTCGCATATATGCTTTTGAGTAATACTTACTCATATCCGACTCTGTTCCTGGATCGATACATGAAAAATCAGATGCCCATTTTTTGTTTCGAATATTAATAACACCTTGTGAGGTAAACAACATTCCATTTCTTCCATTTCGTGTTGGCATTACACAATCAAACATATCTATTCCTAAATCTATACATTCTAATAAATTCCAAGGAGTTCCTACCCCCATTAAATAACGAGGCTTATTTATTGGTAAATTTTCTGCACACAAAGCAGTAAATTCATACATCATCTCTTCTGGCTCACCAACACTTAGTCCGCCTATTGCATTTCCTGTGGAATTAATTGATGCAATATATTGGCATGATTCTTTTCTCAAATCTTTATACGTACTACCCTGAACAATTGGAAAAAGGTTTTGCGTATACCCATATTTATCAGGCGTTTCAGCCAACCTTTTAACACATCTATCTAACCATCTATGCGTAAGTGCCATACTTTTTTTAGCATAAGCATAATCACTTGGGTAAGGCGGACATTCATCAAAAGCCATAATAATATCAGCTCCTATGGTTCTCTGAATATCCATTACCGATTCTGGAGAAAACAAATGTTTGCTTCCATCAATATGAGATTGAAAAACAACTCCTTCTTCTTTAATCTTTCTATTAGCAGCTAATGAAAAAACCTGATACCCTCCACTATCAGTCAATATTGGCCTGTCCCAACCTATAAACTTGTGCAAACCACCTGCAGCTTCTAACACTTCTGTACCAGGACGTAGATATAAATGATAGGTATTTCCCAAAATAATTTGAGCTTGAACATCGAGCTTTAATTGTTGTTGAGTAACAGCTTTTACACTTCCGACCGTTCCAACAGGCATAAAAATTGGAGTTTCTATTACCCCATGATCCGTAATAATTGTTCCAGCTCTGGCTGCAGATGCATTGGAAGTTGTTTTGAGTATAAAATTGAGTTCGGCCATTCAGCAAAAATACAAGAAAGTTTGCCTTATTTTTGCCGCATGATCATACCTTCTATTGTGTGGACTATTTGTTTTGGAGTTTTTTGCGGAATAATTGCCATTCAACTTTTCTACTATCTATATTTTTTCAAGAGATTAGCTAATTATATTCCACCAGTAAAAGAAAATACTGTTGAGCACGCAGTTTCGGTAGTGATCTGTGCCAGAGACGAAGCGCATAATTTGGTAAAAAATCTTCCAGGCATTTTAGTCCAAAATTATAAAACTACACACGAAGTTGTTTTAGTAAACGATAATTCAACCGATGAAAGCAAATATATTATTGATGAGTTCAAACGTTCATTCAAAAATCTAAATTTAATAGAACTTACACAGGAAGCATTAATGATTAGTGGTAAAAAATTTCCATTATCAATGGGTATAAAAAGTGCCAAGTATGAAATTGTTTTGTTAACTGATGCCGATTGCGTTCCAGCATCGGAAAATTGGATTCAAAAAATGCAAGATGCATATGGCGATGATATTGAAATTGTTTTGGGATATGGAGCCTATCATAAACAACCCGGAATTTTAAATAAACTAATTCGATTCGAAACTTTTCATACTGCAATTCAGTATTTATCTTATGCATTAGCAGGCAAACCCTATATGGGTGTAGGTAGAAATTTGAGCTACAAGAAAAATGTTTTTTTTAGGAATAAAGGATTCTCCTCTATTAATCAAATCCCTAGTGGAGATGATGATTTATTCATTAATCAAGTAGCAACTTCAACTAATACTGCAATTATTATAGACCCAGAAACACATACTTTGAGTAAATCTAAACAAAGTGTAAGTGAATGGATGTCCCAAAAATATAGACATTACACTACTAGCATGTACTATAAGCCAATGCACAAATTTTTACTTGGTCTATACTCATTTACTTTGTTCTTTTTATATCCAATGCTAATTGTTAGTATGGTATTTTTTAACTGGTGGATAGCTTTGAGTATTTTTGCAATCCGATTTTTTGTACAAGCTTATGTTTATTTTAAAGCCATGAAAAAGCTCAATGAATCTGATCTATTTCCATGGTTTTTATTGTTAGACATATGGATGTTCTTTTACTTCATATTTACAGCACCCGCATTATGGAAAGCACCTCGCAAAAACTGGAGTTAATTATCAAGTATTTTGATGATTTTACTGAAAACCAAATTAAACAATTTTCTTTGCTAAATGATTTGTATACAGAATGGAATGCTAAAATAAATGTAGTATCCAGAAAAGATATTGATAGCATTTATCTACACCATGTTCTACATTCATTAAGCATTGCAGCAATTGTTGATTTTACTCCCGGAATGAATATAATCGACATAGGTTGTGGTGGCGGGTTTCCTGGAGTTCCACTTGCGATTTTTTTTCCTGAAGTGAAATTTCATTTAGTTGATAGTATCGCTAAAAAATTAAAAGTAGTAGAAGCAGTTTGTGAAGGAGCAGGTATTAAAAATATTACCATTCAACATACTCGTGCAGAAGATATTAAAAATAAAAAATTTGATTACGCCGTATCTCGTGCTGTGGCTCCTCTTAAAGAGTTAATTAAATGGAGTATGCCTTTATTAAAAAAACAACCTGGCGCAGCAAGCGGTCCAGATACATTAAGAAATGGACTTATCTGCCTTAAAGGCGGTGATCTTGCACAAGAAATTTTTGAAAGCGGAGCAAGACCAAAAATGATGCCCATTATCAAGATTTTTCCTGAACACTATTTCGAAGAGAAATTCATTCTGCACGTAGCGCGGTAAGGATTACTCTGGAATTACCAACTTATTATTTATTCTATTTATATCAGCTAAACGCATACTAGGATCAACTTCTATCGACCTTATGTCTTTTATGGACTTAGTTGTAGTAAAACTATATGTAGGATGTGTCCACCTCCATTCTTCATGAACTGTTCTAGGTATTTTATTCTCTGTTGGTTTTTCTCCAAACATTAAACTAAGTGGTATATAATGCATTTCCTGAGTGCCATCTTTAAAAGTTATGAGCACATCTATTGGCATTGGCATTTTACCAACTCGTTTTATAGTAATTGATGTATTATTATTTACTACAGCAATATCACCAACACTGTAATCAATTGTTTTAATACTATTAATCCAATATTCTTTATACCAATCTAATTCCATTCCGCTTAATTTTTCTGCAACTTGTATAAAGTCATTTGGGTTTGGATGTTTAAAACGCCAAGCATTATAATAAGCCAATATTATTTTATCTCTAATACTATCACTAACTATATATCCTAATTGTGCCATAAATACTGCTCCTTTGGAATATGCAGCTGCACCATAAGCAAAATTAGTATTATAATGATCTGAATGTGTACTAGCTGGTTCTTCAAAACCACTCTTAGCTAAATTAAAATAGCTTTTGTAAGATCCGTCAAAAATAAAACCAGTTCTCCCTCTTAATGTTGCTTGCACTCTTGTACTTGCATAATCAGTGAAGCCTTCATCCATCCATGGATACAAAGATTCGTTAGTGCCCATCATCATCTGGTACCAACTATGCATCCACTCGTGAATAGCAGTACCAACACTTGCACTCTTTAACAAAGTTGCCATTGGATATTCCATACCACCATCACCTCCTTGAACAAATGTGTAAGTTTTGTAAGGGTATGCACCAAAAGTTTTAGCAATTATTGGATAAGCTAATGCACAGGTATCTGCCATTTTCTGCCAACGATTTTCTAATGAGTCAACCGCTTTATAAACAACTCTAATTATAGGACCATTGGGAACAGTTCTTGTGATCATTTTATAATTAGGATCTGCAGCCCACATAAAATCATGCACATTATTAGCTTGCCATTTCCATGTTTTAGTTGTTGTTAATACTGGATTAACTTTTGTTCCAGCAGCTTCATACCCAAACCCCATTTCATTGGCATTTAATAAATCTCCACCAGCTGTAACCATATAATTTTTATCGATAGTAATTTGTACATCAAAATCTCCCCAAACACCATAAAACTCTCTGGCAATATATGGATTGGCATTCCAACCTTGATAATCATACTCCACCATTTTTGGATACCACTGACTCATGCTATATCGAATTCCTTCTTTATTGTCTCTGCCACTTCTTCTAATTTGCAAAGGAACTTGTGCCTCAAAAGCAACATCAAGAACAACTTTAGATTTAGGCAAAATTGGTTTTATAAGTACAACTTCTAAAATTGTTTCGTGTTCTTTTAGTTGTTGAGCTACTCCATTTATTATTATTGATTTTACTTTTTGAAATCCGATTTCATCAGGATTGAGTTTACTAATTCTATCTTTAACTCGTGGATCCCAATCTAACCCATCGGTTTCTCTTCTAGGGTTTGGTTCACTTAATTTAGTTTTTCCTAATTCCAAACTTCTAACATCCATACTACTATTTGGCTGAAATGCATTCCAATATAAATGCATAAAAACTCGCTTTAAAGTATCACTAGAATTATTACTGTATTCAATCTTTTCTGTACCTGAAAATCTGTTGGTTACAACATCCATTTTTACATTGATATTGTACTTAATCTTTTGTTGCCATCTATCCGCTTGAGCATTTAGGAAACTAAAAGAAAAGCAAATCGCAATTAAAGCAACTAATATAAATCTCATATTTAGGTATTTAATAGTAAAGAAGTGTAAATTTCCGTAAAATAATGTTATGAAACAACAAAAATTAATTGATGGATTCCCATATTTAAAGTACTCAAAAGAATCTTTTGATGAATCTGTTATATTAGAAAAAACAACATCGTTTTATGAATGGCTAAATAATAGAAGAACGGTGCGAGAGTTTTCCGACAAACCAATTGCCAAAGAAGTAATTAGTAATTTATTATTGTCAGCATCAACAGCTCCTTCCGGCGCACACAAACAACCATGGACTTTCTGTGTTGTTAGTGATCAAGAATTAAAATCAAAAATTAGAATAGCAGCAGAACTTGAAGAAAAAGAAAGCTATGAAAATAGAATGACCGATGAATGGCTAAAAGATTTAGCTCCCCTTGGAACCGACTGGCATAAACCATTTTTGGAAAAAGCTCCCTACCTAATTATAATTTTCAAAAGAAATTATGAAATTAATGAAGATGGTAAAAAACAACCAAACTATTATGTTACAGAAAGTTGTGGAATTGCTTGTGGTATGTTATTAGCAGCAATTCATAACGCAGGATTAGCAGCACTTACTCATACACCTAGCCCGATGAATTTTTTAATTAAATTATTAAATAGACCAGAAAATGAAAAGCCTTTTTTATTAATTCCTATTGGATATTTAGCAGAAGATTGTTGGGTTCCAGATATTCATAGAAAAGATATTACCCAAATTGCCGAGTGGTATTAAATTATTCTGCACCTGCTACTACTATAACAATTTCTCCTTTTACTGTTTTAGCTTTAAAATATTCAGCTACTTCAATTAGCGTTCCACGTTTATTTTCTTCAAATAATTTAGTTAGCTCTCTACTAACCGAACATTGTCTATCAGCCCCAAAATATATAGTAAACTCTTCGAGCGTTTTTACTAACCTCATTGGGCTTTCATAAAAAATCATGGTTCTTTCTTCAGCCACTAATTTTTTCATCATTGTTTGTCTCCCTTTTTTCAATGGCAAAAACCCCTCAAAAACAAATCGGTTAGTTGGAATGCCACTGTTAACCAATGCTGGCACAAATGCAACTGCTCCTGGCAAACATTCAACTTTTATATCTCTCTGAATACATTCTCTTACCAACAAAAAAGCTGGATCTGAAATGCCTGGCGTACCTGCATCTGTAATTAATGCCATTGTTTTTCCAGCAAGTAACTGATCTGCTAAATGCGCTACTACCTTATGTTCATTGTGTTGATGATAAGGAGTTAATGGCTTAGTTATTTGATAATGATTTAGCAGTTTGGAAGATGTTCTGGTATCCTCACAAAGTATTAGATCTACCTGCTGCAATATTTCTATTGCTCGATAGGTAATATCTTTTAAATTTCCGAGGGGTGTAGGAACTAAGTATAACAATTGATTAAATTATAGCAATCTCAAAAAACTCCATTACCTGATTGGCCAACAGTTGCTTACTAGCATTTTCTGCAATTGATTTTGCTTCATCGGCAGAAGATGCTTCTATAGACAATGTAATATGCTTTCCAACACGCACATCATTAATAGCATGAAGGCCTAAATTTTGCAATCCACCCAACACAGCTTTTCCTTGCGGATCTAACAAATTATTTAAAGGCATTACTGTAACTTGTACATTATAAATCATGGTTGAACTTGTTTGAAAATTAAAGATATAATTACATAAGTAAAGAAACTGATCAAAACTGCTAGCCAGCCAAATAATAGTGCAGTAACAAGGGCAATAATTGCAACTAATATAAATGGTAGCCCTTTTTTAAACGTAAATCCTTTGAACTTGAGCGCTAACATTGGTAATGTAGAAACCATTAAATAACCACTAATACCAATTAAGCCATACCAAAGCCATTTATTTAACAATAAGTCAGCAATCCAAGTTTCTTGATTGTACCAAGAGAGCATTGGAAATGAAGCAAATAATATTCCAACTGCAGGTATAGGAACCCCTTTAAATCCGTACTGCTGAGAAGTATCTATATTAAATCTAGCCAACCGATAAGCGCCTGCACAAGGAATAAGAAATGCTGGTAATAACCATGCGAATGAAATATCTAGTCCACCTGGTTCTTGTGAATATGAATACCGCAAAAATTGAAAAACAATGATCCCTGGAGCAACGCCAAAACTTACAACATCCGATAAAGAATCTAATTGCTTCCCCATTTCAGAAGGTACTTTTAATAGTCTAGCAACAAATCCATCAAAAAAATCTACAATTGCTGCGGCAATAATTAACCAACCTGCCCACATCATTTTTTCGGGCATTGATACCAAATCTTCTCCAAAACTATTTACAGTTAATGTTAAGCCAGGTTGCAATGTATATATGATAGCAATGCATCCTAAAAAAAGATTTGCAAGTGTAAATAAATTAGGTATCTGTTTTTTCATATTATTACTTACTTTTCATCAACCTTTCTATCTCTTCAACAGTTATTGGAATATTTTTCATCAAATCTATATTTCCAGATTTAGTAACCCAAAAATTATTTTCAATTCTTATTCCCATTTTCTCCTCTTCAATATATATACCCGGTTCAACTGTAAACAACATTCCAGCTTTGATGGGTTCTGTTCTAGTACCTAAATCATGAACATCAATTCCTAAATGATGAGAAATACCATGGTATAAATATTTACGATAAGCTTTGTTTTCTACATCTTCATTTTTAACATCGGTCTTTGAAAGCAATCCAATTTTTATAAATTGTTTTGTAGCTTCTTCCCCTACTTTATCGGTATAATCTATAATCGAAATGCCTGGCTTTAAAATACTTTTGGCATAATTATGCAAATGCAAACATGCATTATATACAATTTTCTGACGGCTACTAAATTTACCATTTACAGGAACTGTTCTTGTTAAATCTGCATTGTACCCGCCATATTCAGCACCAAAATCCATTAAAATCAATTCGCCATCTTTACAAATTGCATTATTAGCAACATAGTGGAGTGTTCGAGCATTATCGCCACTAGCAATAATACTTCCATAAGCAGGACCGGTAGCTCTTTCTTTTAAAAAACCATGCCATATCTCCGCTTCTATTTCATATTCAGAAACACCGGGCTGAATAAATTTTAGCAATTTCCTAAAAGTATTTTCAGTAATATCAATTGCTTTTTGAACAACTACTATTTCTTCTTGAGTTTTAACACCTCTCAACTCTTTCATTAATTTTGCTGCACGTTGGTATTGATGCAATGGATATTGCATTTTCATTTCATCAATAAATTGATACTCTCTTGTTTTTACTAAACCAGCTTTTCTATCATTTTCATTACTATCTAAGTAAATATTATCAGCCAAGTGAATCCAACCTTGCAACAAAGCATCTAAACTATCTAACCAAACTATAGTTTTAATTCCCGAAATAGCTGTTGCTTCATTTGCCCTTAATCTTTTACCATCCCATTTTTCTTTGAGTTCATTCGGGCGAACCAATACCAACACTTCTTTGTATTTTTTATCTGAACAATCTGGAAAAAGAATAACCATAGAATCTTCTTGCTCAATTCCGCTTAACCAATACAAATCGCTATTTTGTTTAAACCCATGAATAGCATCTCCATTGCTTGGCCATTCACTGTTACTTACAAATACTGCAATACTATTTGGCAGCATTTTAGCAGCAAATCTTTTTCTATTATTGATAAAAATATTAGAATCTAATGGTAAGTACTTCATGCAAATGGCTTTATGGTTGCAATATAATCTAAAAGAAGAATAAATAAACTAAAGAAACCTTCACTAGGAAAGGCTAAAATCTAACAGTTGGGCACTTAACCGATTTACCTAAAGAGGAAGTAAATATTCCGTGTTTAACTATTGAAAGCTCATAAGCACCTCTAGAGCCATTTAATGATTTAAGAGAAGATATAGTAGCATCGTAGTTTACAGTAATTTTAAGGTCTTTTATTTGATAACCTACCATTGGTATTATTGCATCCATATTTCGGTAATACAATCCCAAAATTAACTGCTGAGCACCATCACCACTTAAATCTCTATTGGCATTCATACCTAACACAATTTCCTTTGCAGTTCCCATTGAGCTAAAATAAATATTTGGATTTACAATCCATATGTCTTGCAATTTAATACTTGCATTGGCAAAAAAGGTGTAACGCATATCAATTTTACTGTCAGTAACAGATGCTTCATAAAAACTTTCTTTGGGTCTATTAATGTGCATCACACTTATTCCAGCATTAAAATAAGCATTTTCCGATGCAAATAATGCATAGTTCAAACCCATTGCAAGGTCTACGTATCCGGCTTGACTAAAAGCGAATGGCTCATTAGAAGGAATAGTAGATTCAAAAAATTGTCCATTCCACTGATTATCAAATATTAATTTAGAAACATCAATTCGCTTTGCCACAATTCCAGTAGAAAAACCCGCACTTAATAAACTCTTATACCCCAACATTTGATGATATGCCAAAGATATTGTTGCACTAGTTGCAGATAAACTACCGCTTCCTGCTACATCTTTAATTATTGAACCGCCAATTCCCATCCATCCATTTTCAAATCTATTGGCAAATAATTTTGTATCTCCCCAAATTCCCATCGATTTATAAGGAGTACCAACAGAAGCGTATTGATTTCTATAGTTTCCACCTATTCTATAATCGTAATCTGGATTAAATCCAGTGTTTGCAGGGTTTACCAATAATGGCGCATTAAAGTATTGCGAAAAGTTTAGACCCTGTGTATATCCATTTAAATAAATGATACAACAGAATAGTGTACATAAACAATATTTGCATAATATAGTTGATCCTTTAATCATTTTTTATCTTAACAGCGTAATATCGCCTTTTTTAGTAGCTTTTGATTTATCAGAAAATTCAATTTCAACAGTGTAATGATACACTTCCTGTGGCTGGAGTTTTCCATTATAATATCCATTCCAACCTTCATTTTGGTTGGTTCCAATATAAACCAAGGAACCCCATCTATTATAAATTCTCCAAGTCATTTTTGCAATACCAAACCCTCTTACATAAATCCTTTCATTTACACCATCACCATTTGGCGAAAATGCATTGGGAACATCAAATAAAGGATTTACTAAAGCATCAATTTTTTCACAAAATTTAGTAATACATCCCACACTGTTAGTAGTAGACAAACACACATCATAAGTTCCAGATGCCTGAAACGAATATTTGATTACAGTATCTCTTCTACTTGTTAGAATTGATCTACTATCTCCAAAATCCCAAAAGTATTTGTTGCCCCCAATAGATAAATTGGTAAATGTGTAAATTTGATTGGGTTGAGATGATCTTGGAGTGTAATCAAATAAAGAAGTTGGGTTTGCACTAACTGTAATATTTTTAGTAAAAGTTTTAGTTTTTACAACGTCACAAGTATTATTATCGGTTACCGTTACAGTAACTGAATATGTAAGTGCATTTGCATATGTATATTTAGGATCCGATAAAGCACTAGGAAGCGTTGGTGGCGAACCATCACCAAAATCCCAAACAAAACTTGCACCACCTAATCCCGTATAAGTAAAATTTGTAGGTGAACCGATACACGCAGTGTCAGCATTAAATGAAGGAGTAAATGTTGCTGATACCCTAACGGTTTGTTCTATATAATCATCCTCATTACAAAACAATGGATCTTTTAAAGTTAACCGAACAATATACGAACCATCCGCAGGAAAAGTGTGAGGTACTGGAGATCCATTAGCTCTAACTACTGGTGAACCATCACCAAAA
>Ga0209591_10004055_pt1 | contig 16746 bp, 14 predicted proteins | sample MAT01_FD_187207 | JGI IMG/M metagenome (GOLD analysis project Ga0209591, IMG submission 187207) | Freshwater microbial communities from Lake Fryxell liftoff mats and glacier meltwater in Antarctica - MAT-01 (SPAdes) (version 2) | ecosystem: Environmental > Aquatic > Freshwater > Ice > Liftoff... | reverse complement strand
ATAGAAAGGTATATCAATGATCCTCATCATGGGTGAGAATATTGGAGGCGAATAAATTCGCACGAGTCGGATTTCCCCCGCGCTCTTAAGAGACGCGGCTCCCATCCTTCCCGCTATCCCCTGGTGGGTCAAATTAAATATAAAACCTCACCCTGCCTCCGGCTTCCCTCTCCTTAATAAGGAGAGGGATTGAGGGTGAGGTTTGATATAGATGTTTAATTACGCCTACCTACTTATGACTAACATTCAGATTTCCTTACGAGGATCATCCTTTTAAAAAAAATACACAGATTTTTGTTGATTCACATAAATTTGTAGTTATGCAGCTAAGAACCAGGAAACTCTAACTCACCGCTTTTGCGTGCTAACTGCACCACCTCAGATGGTAGATGTCGCTCCAACCAATCTTCCAAATCAGCCATTACTTCGTGGTAATTGAGGTCACGCTGAATCTCATGATAGGCTCCCGGATACTCTATTCTCAGCTTATCTGTGCAGTTCACCCGTTGATAAAAGATGTCACTTCCCGCAGGTAAAGCAACTCGGTCTGCACCACCGTGGAGAATCAACAATGGTAATTCCCAATCACCTGCGTGAGCATTAATCCAATCAACTGTTGCAAAAAATTCTGTAGCCAGACGGGCAGTAGCAAGGGTATGTCGCAGTGTATCTTGAGCGATAGCGGCTAAAATCTGCTGATCTCGTGAACCAGCACTCAGGTCAATACCTGTATTCAGGGTAAAACGCGGCCACACTCGTGAGAGCATTTTTCCTAAAAGTACCCGAATCGGTGAAACTCCAACTTTCCCCAAGCTTGGTGCTAGAGCGATCGCACCTTGCAAAACTGATGCTTGTTGAGGATGGCGCAGAATATAATCTAAGACAATCACCCCGCCTAAACTATGACCCAAAAGAAAAATTGGGCATCCAGGATTCTGAGTCTGAATTAACTGTAAAAAGGCTCCTAAATCTTCGCAAAACTCACTCCAAGCGTTGATATAGCCTCGCTGACCTGATGAGCGTCCATGACCACGTAAATCTAAGGCGTAGACAGCATATTGTTTGGGTATCAAATGCTCAACTATATTATTGTAGCGATCGCTGTGCCCTCCAAGTCCATGCACAATGGCTAATATTGCCCGTACTTTACCCTCAAGATGCCAGCTTTGGTAATACAGTTCAAGTCCTCCAACACCCTGAAATCTGCCTTCTTTACGAGACACGATGCGATCGCTATGGTCAATCATCTGGTTAATTTTTTACATATTTCCCCAGCAAGCTACTAATATGTCAACATCCATTGTAGTAAAAATAGCTTCTAGCTATGGAAGAATCACAGGGAATTGAGTTACCCTTGCGTATTTAAAATATCGAGAAGATAATTCCCTAGATTCTAACCCTTGTCGTTACCCACATTTTTGTAACAGTCAAAGTGTAGCGCTAACCAACATCCCGCCCAGAACTAAAGTTCGGGGCTAATAGCTCAAGTCCACTTAAGTGGACTGAAATTTTCGCTTCTACAGAGTATAGCTATTTACATCACTTAAAATCTTATATTTAGTCCTCTTGAGAGGACTTTAGCTATTAGCCTCGGAATTTATTCCAAGGCGGAATGGCAACGAAGCGCAAGATTTATAATGACAAAGGCTTCTAACCGTGGGTTAGTTAATAATATGACCTCAAGAATTATGATTAGTTCATGAATTCAAACGCTTCTTAATTACAAATTACGTTAGTGTAGCGCGAAGGAGTCCGCGTACTCTTACAGAGAAGCAAGCTACGCTTTTAGCGTCTCGTAGAGAGTGTCATTACGAATTACGTTAGCGAAGCGGTAGCGAGTCTTCGAGCGTCATTACGAATTACGAATTAGTATTATTTCCCCAGCCATAGTTGCCGTAACGACTGAAAAATCCTTACAAATCTCTCTTCTAGCCAGAGCATAACATAATCAACCCATTCTAAAAGTTGCTCTAAGGGGTGCTTTTCGTAACCTATTGAAGTTGCTTTGGTTTCTATCCAGTCTGGCTGCGCCTCAACTTGACTGCTTTGGTGAAATTGCTGGTGTAAAATTTCCCCTTTCCGACTCTCGCTTTTAGATTGGGAAATGCTAGTTCGGGTTTGTTTTGTAGAGGCAACTTTTCCAAACGTTTTTTGACTTCTTCGCACCAAACCAGATCCAACTTTAGGTTGTTTTACAGTCAAATGATTTTGTGGAAAATGTCCTGCTGATAAACTTGAGCCTAAAGCAGGATTTGTCCTCCCAGAAAGTGTAACTGGCTTTTGGGCAATGATTTCGGTGTCGCCAAATAAATCATTCCATGTTAGCCAAGGATCATCTGTTAAATCCTGGTTTTCCAACTGAGAGCTTTTGGACAAGGACTTTCTAAGGCGTGATGATAATAGTTTACCTTGCAATAGCTCATTACTAGTTGTTGACTCAAGTGTTTTTCTATTCCCAACACCAAAAAAGTAATTAAGCGCTGCCTCAATCAAAGCCTGAAGATTCAGTGTATGAGTTTCTAAACCGTCAGCATTGGCTGTAATTTCTCCTCTAGCAGCTAATTGCTCTTTGCCATAAAGAAATATATTTAATTTAGTTTGGGCAACTTGGACAATTTCTTGGCTACGTTCTTGCACAGGTACTAAAGCATTTGATTCCAATTTAGCAAAGGCTATATCTAGAAATGCTAATAATTTATCTGTATTAAGTAAATCTTTTGGTATCCCCTCAGCTAAAAGTGAATTTTTATCTGTATACCCATCAGTGAGTTTTGCTAATAAATGGTTTATTTGTGGTAATAGCTTTGTTTCTTGTTTAGCTATAATCAACCGCCACGACTTCCAATAATTAGCAACTTCGTTAATAATCCGCTCTTCTAATTTTGCCTGCTGCTGGGATGTCAAAATATCTAGAATTTCATTGTCGGCAGTAACAAGTACTAAACTACGATTAATCAAATTTGTGGCAATCCCCCGCACTACTGGAAGATGCTGATTGAGAGCATTTCCTAGCTGTAAAGGGTTGAGACTTCCGCTCTGATTCTCAGTAATATTTGATAATTGAGTAATATTAGGATTATTTGTAGACTTATTATCAACAAATTTCAGTCGGAAAACTCCCAAGAACGCCAAGGGTTTGAAAGATTCAACTGTTTTTGCAGGAGTAGAAGCGGCTTCATTAGATGACAGATAATTGACTGCCTCTAGTACATGTTGAATGGGACTATCAACATTTGGAATTTCGGGCTGGAAATCGGTATCATTTGGTTGTAACTTTAGTCTAGTTTGTGGTTCTTTAGTCTGTAGCGTTTTCCCAGATGGTTCAGATGACTGAAACAGTAGATACACTGGGTAAAGTAGTGCCTCCACACCCCACTTAGTAGCAACTTGCAAATGCCGGAAGGTGTGTTCCCACTGTTGTGTCACCCGCCGAGATTGCTGGTGGACAAAGTTAAATAGTCTGCTTTGATAACGCCCAGAGGAACCAGAAGACATAGTAGTAATTTTTTTAGTTCAAGTCTTGTATAAGTTGTGAGACTCGCGCCAAACAATAAAAACAACCAACACCTCATCTTAGCGAATATATGACCCCGACTGTCTCTCAATCCCAGACCAAATCCATCTCACAAGCAATTGAGCAACTGCGCTCTTTTTGTCAAGTTAATCTTCAGTCTACTTGGCTATACCAGGAATCTGACCTGATTATTACTGATGTTGTAGCTGCTGATTTGTCTCATTGGCAACCTGTCCAGTTGAATGCTAAAGAACATATCGCTTGGACAGGCGGGAAAAAAGTGTTATGGCTAGTGCAAAGATTGGTGGTTCCCCAAGATTTACAGGGCTATCCCTTAGCTGGGTTATCTTTGCGGCTGGCGCTGGTTTGGTGGGCTGATTCTGCTGAGATTTATGTGAATGGGGAGTTAGTACTGGAGGGTGATTTATTTGATTGTTCGCCTAGAGTGCTTCTCAGTCGAGGGGTAACGCCAGGGGAAGAGTTGATTGTGGCTTTGCGGTTAGTGAGTCCAGGGCATTGTGATGGTGCTTTAGTGCGATCGCTCCTAGTTTATGAGTCTACTGTTGATAATAATCCCGATCCGGGTTTTGTGGCTGATGAGTTAGCTGTGGTGCAACTTTTTTTGGAAAAGTTTGCGCCGGAGAGGTTGGATGTTTTGGCGGCGATGGTGGGGGAGGTTACGAACCGCAGAGGCGCAGAGGACACAGAGAAGGAAGAGTTGGTAAAGTCGTTTTTGTCGCTACGTCAAAATTTAATTCAATCTGACATCTTAGCCCCTCTTTTGAAGGGGGATCTAAAATCTAAAATTTTCTTATTGGGTCATGCTCATTTAGATTTAGCATGGTTATGGCCTGTGAGTGAAACTTGGAATGCGGCGCAAAACACTTTTGAGTCGGTTTTGAAGTTGCAAGAAGATTTTCCTGAGTTAATTTTCTGTCATTCGACTCCCGCACTTTATGCTTGGATTGAGGAACATCGCCCGGATTTGTTTCAGGCGATTCAAGCACAGGTAGCTGCTGGACGTTGGGAAGTTGTCGGCGGAATGTGGGTGGAACCAGAACTTAACTTGATTGCTGGTGAATCAATAGTCCGTCAGCTATTGTATGGTCAGCGCTACATTCAGGAAAAATTTGGTAAGCTTTCAACTGTGGTGTGGGTTCCAGACTCTTTTGGTTTCTGTGCAACTTTACCGCAGTTTTTCGCTAATGCCGGCATTGAGTATTTTGTCACCCAGAAGTTGCGGTGGAATGATACTACTAAATTTGATTATGGGGCTTTTTGGTGGCGATCGCCTGATGGTAGCCAAGTCTTTAGTTTGATGTCTGCACCCATCGGTGAAAGCATTGACCCAGTTAAAATGGCATCCTACGCTCTTGAATGGCAATCCCAAACTGGTTTACCAGAATCCCTCTGGCTTCCGGGTGTCGGCGACCACGGCGGCGGCCCCACTCGTGATATGTTAGAAACCGCCCAACGCTGGCAAAAGTCACCTTTCTTCCCAGACTTAGAATTTACAACGGCTGAAAAGTATTTACAGCAAATCGTAGAGACGCGATTCATCGCGTCTGTTAGTAATTATGATTCTCCTCCTACCTCCCCTACCTTCCCCATCTGGAATGACGAACTATACTTAGAATTCCATCGCGGTTGCTACACTACCCACGCAGATCAAAAACGCTGGAATCGTTGTTGTGAAAATTTATTGTATGAAGCTGAACTATTTGCTACCTTAGCAACGGTAAGCTGTGATGTCACATATCCTAAAGCAGAAATCGAAGCAGCTTGGAAGCAGGTATTATTTCAACAGTTTCATGATATTTTGCCTGGTTCTTCAATTACTCAAGTTTACACAGATGCGTTGCCCCAGTGGCAGCAAGTGGAACAAGTAGGAACGAAGATATTACAGGAATCACTTTTAGCGATCGCATCTCACATTACCCTATCAGAACCACCAAAACCCAATAGTTTGCCTATTTTCGTTTTCAATTCTCTCAATTGGCAACGCTCTGAGGTAGTCTCTATAGCCTTACCCACGCCAGAGGAATGGCAGATTTACGATGCTTCTGGAAAGCAGATGGCCTCCCAATTATCTGAACCATCAACACTACTATTTCTCGCCACCGAAATTCCACCCGTAGGCTACCGCATATTTTGGCTTTCCCCCTCATCCCCCTCATCCCCCTCATCCCCCTCATCTCCCCCACTCCTCCCAGACTGGATTTTAGAAAATGAATTCCTACGAGTTGTTATAGATCCTGATACTGGAGATTTATCAAGTGTTTTTGATAAAACTTATCAACGAGAAGTTTTGAGTGGGGCGGGGAATCAACTACAAGCTTTTAAAGACAGTGGTCAATATTGGGATGCTTGGAATATAGACCCCAATTATGCTCAACATCCTTTACCCTCAACAAATCTTCTATCTATTCAGTGGTTAGAACAAGGCCCAGTGCAAAGTCGTGTGCGCGTGGTGCGTCAGTTGGGTGAATCGGAATTTTGCCAAGACTATATTCTGCAAGCTGGCTCACCTCTGCTGAAAATAGCTACTACCGTTAATTGGCAAGAAAATCATGTATTGGTAAAAGCTGCTTTTCCTCTGAATGTTGAAGCAGACTTTGCTACCTATGAAATTCCCTGTGGCGCGATTCGCCGCCCCACTAAATCCTTCGGGTACGCAGTCGCCTGTGGAGGGAAACCCTCCCGCAGCGCTGACTCACCGCAAACCCCCGCAGAACAAGCAAAATGGGAAGTTCCCGCTTTGCGTTGGGCTGATTTGACAGCAGAAACACAGGAGGGTATTCACGGAGTTAGTTTGCTGAATGATTGTAAGTACGGTTACGACAGCAAACCAAATCAACTCCGCTTGACACTGCTACGTAGTTCTAATTGGCCAGACTCAGAGGCTGACAAAGGTTTTCACGAGTTCACATATACCTTGTATCCTCATGCTGGTAGCTGGGAATCAGCCCATACAGTACGGCGTGGCTATGAATTGAATATACCGTTGCAAGTTATATTAAATCCTGTGAACGAAAACCCACTTGAAAACCCTCCCCTCTCTACTGGTAAAGATGGGTTGGGGGTGAGTTTCCTAGATTTATCATCTGAAAATTTAATCTTGATGGCCTTGAAGCCGTCTGAGGATGACCCAGAGCAGTTAATTCTGCGGTGTTATGAATGTCATGGAGAAACAGCCGAGTTATCTTGGCAAAGTGATTTAGGGTTAAATCTAGGGGATACAGTAGATTTATTAGAGGGTTCCTCTACTACTGAATTCTCATCTCAGCAACAAATCTTGACAATAGAGCCTTGGAAAATCGCCAGTTTCAAGGTAATCCCAGCGATTAATCCCAGTCTTGCATAAGTCAATATAGACCTAACCCCCAGCCCCTTCCCTACAAGGGAAGGGGAGTAAGATTCAAAGCCTCTCTCCTTTTAGGAGAGAGGTTTGGAGAGAGGTCAAACTTTACTAGCGTTGACTCTTGACTACTAACTCCTTTAATCTTCGTGATCGTCATATGGATCGTTCAATTGCTTGCTAGGAGGGCCAAAGGAGGTATAAATCGACAATCCGGTGATGGCAACCACCACGGCAGCCACAGAAATGCTAAGAACTATTGCGGGTTCCATAATTGAGGGATAGATGATGAGTGCTATTCTTATAGAATATTACAGAAGATTAAAAAAAGCTTTGGCAAGTAATATTAGGTGAAGTATGGCACAAAGGACTAGGTTGGGAGATATCCTAAAACCACTTAACTCTGAGTATGGGAAAGTGGCTCCAGGTTGGGGTACTACCCCTGTGATGGCTGTTTTTATTTTGCTATTTTTCGTGTTTCTGCTGATTATTCTGCAACTTTACAATAGATCACTGTTAGTTCAGGATGTAAATGTCGATTGGCGGAGTTTAGGACGCTAACAGATACACAGCTATCAAGTTTGGATAACAAGTTATGTTACACCCGGTTCTTCCGGGTTTTTTTGTAAATGCTCAATGCATACGAACCATTGAGTAGACTAAATAATATCTGAGTTTGTGTAGTAGTTCATATAGTTTACAGGAGACAAAAATGAATATATTTGGTATCGGTCTGCCAGAAATGGGTGTAATTATGGTAGTGGCGCTGTTAATCTTTGGCCCAAAGAAGCTGCCAGAAATTGGTCGGAGTGTGGGCAAAACAATTCGTAGTTTCCAAGAAGCTTCCAAGGACTTTCAAAATGAATTTCAAAAAGAAGCAGAACAGTTAGAAGAAGTTGTCAAGACTACTGCAGAATTGGAACCTAAGCAAATCTACCCTGCTAAATCTGAGCAGGATACCGCTAGTTCTTCCCAACCTAGCTAGGAGACTGCTGCATATCAATTGACTGTAGGCAAAATGACAGAAGCTGTTACGCAATCAGCTTTGGTGATTCCCCAGCTAATTGTCGGGTTGGGGAATCCAGAAAGCAAGTATGACCAAACACGCCATAATATCGGCTTTGCTGCTGTAGAAACTCTCTCCCGTTCTTGGCGCGTTCCCTTAGCAGAAAACCGCAAGTTTCAGGGTGAGTATGGCGAGGGAATGGCCCGAGGTGGAGGTAAGATTCGCTTGCTAAAGCCGTTAACTTATATGAATCGCTCAGGACAAGCAATACAAGCGGTAACTAGTTGGTATAAATTGCCGCCTGAGTCAGTGCTGATAATTTATGACGATATGGATTTGCCTTTGGGAAAAACTCGGCTGCGCTTATCTGGTTCGGCTGGGGGACACAACGGCATGAAAAGTGCGATCGCACATCTTAGTACCCAAAACTTTCCCCGGTTGCGAATCGGTATTGGTAAACCCAAAGGTGCAGCTAATGACGATAATTCTGATACTGTCTCCCATGTGCTGGGGCGATTTTCTGCGGTCGAAAATCAGCAAATGTCTCTTGTACTTCAGTTTGTGGTTGAGTGTATTGAACTAAGCCTCAAGCAGGGAGTAGAAAAGGCGATGAATGTTTGTAATAGCCGCATCATAAATAATTCTGAATCTTAGGGTTGGATGAATACTGTCTTGTAAGTTTGGCAAAGGCGCTTATTTTGGTTGATGGGCAGCGATTTTAGCTTGCTTGCTCCATCCAACTGAGATAAAGCGTTTCTCGTTTACGTGACGTATACCCGTAAGGGCACGGCACTGCCGTGCCCTTACACTTTGCAATATAATGTTGTACTCAACATCAGACATCGCTGCTGGTGTTCATAAAATTACAGACTCAAAACATTAAACTCAAAGATATGACAAGCTATTAGCATATCCTTGACACTAAATTCTCCCAAAAGCTGAATAGGAGTATATATGGAGCCAATCATTTTTATAGTTTTAGTGCTTATAGGTTATGCCTTAGGTTCTGCAAAACTGATTAATCAAGGAAATGAAGCCCTAGTCGAACGCCTGGGGCAGTTTCATCGGAAACTTAAACCTGGGTTGAACTTTATTGTTCCCTTGGTAGATCAGATTGTGATGGAAGATACTATACGAGAGCAAATTTTAGACATCAAACCTCAGGATGTAATCACCCAAGATAATATTTCCGTAGAAGTAGACGCTGTTATGTACTGGCGCATCAGAGATATTGAGAAAAGCTTTTATGCTATTGAGGATCTGCAAGTCGCACTGACACAGGTGACAACAACTACGCTCCGGGAAATCATTGCTCAGAACACTCTGGAGCAGACCAATGTCTCCAGAATGGAGATGCACTCAGTTTTGTTATTCGAGTTGAATAGTATAACGGCAGATTGGGGAGTTGAGATTCTCCGGTTAGACCTTCAGAGAATTACCCTACCTGAGAGTGTACGAAAGTCAAGGGAAGAGCAGCAAGCCGCTGAAATCAAAAAACGGGCGCTGATTACTGAAGCAGAAGGGGAAAAGGAAGCTGCGATTAAAAAAGCAGAAGGAACTATGGCCTCAGTACAAATCATTTCTCAAGCTCTCCGTTCCAATCCAGATAGTAGGGACATTCTGCGGTATCTTGTAGCTCAAGATTACGTAGATGCTAGCCAAAAACTAGGTGAGAGCAATAATGCCAAAATTGTCTTTGTAGACCCAGCCAACTCAAGTGAAATGTTTCAGGAGTTGATAGCCGAGTCAGTAAATCAAGAAGGTAACGGCAAAAAACACGAAAATGGTAATACTTAAGAGTCACACTGTGCGGCTTGTCTCAGTAGCGCATCGGCTACTAGTGAAACATCGCGCATCTCTTGAACATCGTGAACTCGGAGGATATCAGCGCCATTAAAAATAGCAGCACAACAAGCTGCTGCCGTTCCCCAAACTCGTGCTTTTGGATCTGGTTGATTTAAAATGCGACCAATGAAACTTTTACGAGACGCTCCTACCAAGATAGGACAGTTGAGTGTTATTAGCGATCGCAAGCGGCGAAAAATTTCTAAATTTTGCTCATAGTTCTTAGCAAAGCCAATACCAGGATCAATAATAATTTTATCCAGGTCAATGCCCGCAGCAGTTGCTACCTCAATTTGCCTTGCCAAAAAACTATAAATCTCTGTGAGCAAATCTTGATAATCAGTCTGTTGTTGCATTGTCTGTGGTGTTCCCCGGATGTGCATTAAAATAATTGGGACACCTAACTCTGCAACTGTTGGTAACATTTCTGAGTCAAAAGTGCCGCCAGAAATATCATTAATAATATCCGCTCCAGCTTCTACAGATGCCTTGGCTACATCAGCACGGGTAGTATCTACAGAAATCGGGACTGAAATTTCTGGTCTTATTACTTGTAACACCGATAAGACCCGGTCAAGTTCCTCTGCCAGAGTTATTTGCTTTGCCCCTGGTCGAGTTGATTGACCGCCCACATCGATAATGTCAGCACCAGCAGCCACCAGTGCTTGCGCCTGTACTAAAGCAGCAGAGGTAGTGTTAAACTCACCCCCATCACTAAAGCTATCAGGCGTCACATTCAAAATGCCCATTAAATAAGTTCGCTGTCCCCACTCGAAACAGCGACCTCGAATTATCAATTTCCTTGGCATAAATCTATATTAGGCATTCCCATGCTCTGCATGGGAACGAGAAGAAAGCACATCACAGTGACTGAAAATTTACAATTCGAGCGAAACTCTCAGCTTCCAAACTTGCTCCTCCTACTAAAACACCATCAATTTCTGGTTGAGCCATGATCTCATCAATATTGTTCGGCTTAACTGAGCCACCATATTGAATTGATACATTTGGATTACTCAACTGGCTACGAATTAAGCCAATTATTCGATTAGCTTCCGTTGCTTCACAAGTTTCACCAGTGCCAATCGCCCAAATCGGTTCATAAGCAATCACCAAATTATTCTGATCAATATCTACCAAGCCTTTGTCGAGTTGGAGAGCAATCAGTGATTCAGTTTCTCCCGCATCTCGTTGTTGTTTTGTTTCGCCAACACAGAGAATAGGGGTCAAACCAAACCTTTGAGCAGTCCGGAGGCGTAGATTAACAGTTGCGTCCGTTTCACAAAAGAATTGCCGTCGTTCGCTATGACCGACAATCACAAAGCGCACACCAAGTTCTGTCAGCATTGGGCCAGAAATCTCACCCGTATAGGCTCCATATTCTTCCCAGTGGACATTTTGTGCCCCCAGTTGGATGAGGCTACCGTGCAAACTCTTGGACAAAACACTTAAATCAGTGAACGGAGGGCACAATATCACTTCTCGCCCTTCGGGGGTTTCCTCTAAGTGGGGCAGAAATCCTTGTAAAAACTCCTGGGTATCTGCCTGGGTTTTGTACATTTTCCAGTTGCCGGCAATAACGATTTTCCGCACAGGTAATTTAGTCAAGATCCTAACGAGTTATTTAGATGCATTTTTCAGTTTATGACTTTTTGCTAGTCATTAGTCATTAGTCATTAGTCATTGGTCATTGGGCATTGGTCATTGGGCATTGGGGATACTTATTCCCCTTGTCTCCTTTGTCTGCCTCATCTCGCCAAACCGTTCCTAAAAATAACTAGGATAGTAAAGGGGGTGTATCTAAAATCTAAAATCTAAAATCTAAAATCTAAAATCTAAAATCTAAAATCTAAAATCTAAAATCTAAAATCTAAAATTAATATGACTTCGACACTACCCATGCCTGAACCTCATCAAAGTGATTCCGCCAACACTGACACAAATTCTCTCAGTTGGGAGGAAGAACTGGATAGTGCTATTTTCAGCTTTGAAGATATTCAGACGGAACTGAACTATAAACAAGCACAAACGGCCCTGCGAAACTTAGTAGCCAATCTCGACCTCACCCCCCAAGAAAAAACCGGATTGGAAACGGAAATTGCTGATTTAGAAACCATGCTGGGGAAGTTAGACAGCATGGTGGTACAGATTGCGGCTTTTGGTATGGTGGGACGTGGTAAGTCTTCGCTACTCAATGCTTTGGTTGGGCAAACAGTATTTGAAACTGGGCCGTTGCATGGTGTCACTCGTGCTGCACAAACAGTTAATTGGAGTATTAGTGAAGAAGCGATTGGGGAAACTGAACGTGCTTTGCGAGTTACTCTTCCTGGTGTAGGTCAATCCCAGGTGGAATTAATTGACACTCCTGGGTTAGACGAGGTAGATGGTGCAACCCGTGCCGCGTTAGCTGAACAGATTGCAAAACAAGCGGATTTGATTCTGTTTGTGATATCTGGCGATATGACAAAGCTAGAATACGCTGCCCTTTCTCAGTTGCGGGAAGCAGGTAAACCGATCATTCTGGTATTTAACAAAGTAGACCAGTATCCAGAAGCAGACCGGATGGCAATTTATCACAAAATTCGGGATGAAAGGGTGCGGGAATTACTTACACCTCTAGAAATTGTCATGGCTGCGGCATCGCCATTAGTAAAGACGGCGATTCGTCGCCCTGATGGTACGAGGGGTATACAGTTGCGTACAGGTAACGCCCAAGTCGAAGAACTGAAGCTGAAAATTTTGGAGATTCTACATCGTGAGGGTAAAGCTTTGGTTGCCCTCAATACCATGCTTTATGCCGATATTGTAAATGAGCAGTTGATAGAACGAAAACTGATGATTCGGGAACAGAATGCCAATCAGTTAATTTGGAAGGCTGTTATGACCAAGGCATTAGCGATCGCACTCAATCCCGTAACTGTGGTAGATATTCTGAGTAGTGTGGTAATTGATATTGCTCTGATTTTGGGTTTATCTAAACTCTATGGCTTTTCTATGACCGAAGCCGGGGCTGTACAATTGCTACAAAAAATTGCCCTAAGTATGGGTGGCATCGGTGCTAGTGAATTGTTAGCAAATTTGGGCTTGAGTGGATTAAAAACATTACTTGGTATCTCTGCAACAGCTACCGCAGGTGCTGCCTTGGGCCCTTATATCTCGGTGGCAATCACGCAAGCGGGAGTAGCTGGTGTTTCTTCTTACGGTATTGGACAAGTTACCAAAGTTTATTTAGCAAATGGAGCGACTTGGGGGCCTGATGGGCCAAAAGCAGTGATTAATCGGATTTTGGCAAACCTGGATGAGACTTCAATTCTCAACCGCATTAAAGATGAATTACTCCACAAGGTAAAACTCAAAAAGTGATGCATAAATGTGGAGTTAAAATTAAACATAAACAGTTTCTAACTCCTGCCTCCTGCCTCAAAACCCGTAACTTTGTACTTCATGCAAAAGAAAACTGCTGTATCTTCCCGGAATAATTTTTAACTTTTAACCTTTTAGACACAATTGCCGATAGATTTTCTCCACTATTAATAATTACGGCTGCACTTTCCGAGATGTTACATTATCTGAAAAATACGTTGCTGAAGATTGAGAGTTTTTTTCAGCCAAGATAGGCTCTCCCTTTACTCCTCCACGGGTAAGAGTACAAATTTTATAAAGGTTTTCGCACTCAAAGATTGCCATAATTAACTCTTTCCCCGTTTGATAAAAAGATGGCAAGGGTTTACCTACCTCGCATTCCATATCAATTTCGTTATCACGCCACTGTAACTTCCAAATACGCTTTTCGGTTATTGGTGCTTTGACAGACCGAGCAAAAGCACTATACACCTGCTCTGCTTTGATATCATCCTTGGCTGCTGGCACAAAAAACTTCATAGGCTTTGATTACAAGTAACGTAAATTTCACTAGCACAAGCGTAACGCAGTTACCAAGGTAATCGGCTTCCATCCCACGAGAAAAACTGTCCACTATCGCCTTCTTGAAGCTGTTCGATGACAATCAGTAATTGGGTAACGGTGCGTTCCACTGAGAATAATTTTTCCGCAGCTACATTTCCCTGGAAAGGACGGGAAAGGCGCGTATCAGTTGTACCAGGATGCAATGTCACTATTAATGCTTTAGGACAACTTCTTTTATACTCAATTGCCGCAGTTCGCATCAACATATTGAGTGCTGCTTTAGAAGCGCGATAGCCATACCATCCACCAAGTTGGTTATCGCCAATACTGCCTAATTTAGCAGAAATAGTAGCAAACACGCTGCGTTCTCCATGACGAAACAAAGGTAATAGATGTTTAGCCAGTAAGACAGCACCAATACTATTTATTTGAAAGTAGCGCAGCAAATTTTCTGAATTTATCTGTCTTAAGCTTTTTTCAGGTTGCAAAGTATCTTCATGCAGCAGTCCTACACAGTTGACTACCAAATGCAGTTTGTCAACTTGGGCATGTATTTTTTGAACAGCTTTAATAATCTGCGATTCGTCAGTAATATCCATCTCCAGACAAATTAATCGCTCAGAATGTTCGCCTGCCAAAAATATTAACTCTGAGGCTGACTCTGATTGACGATAAGTCGTATAAACTTTGGCTATTCTGTCATCTTGTAGCAATTTTTTCACAAAACCCAAACCAATACCTCGGTTGGCTCCGACAATCAATGTGTTGACAGGATTAATTTCATCGATAAAAGACATTATAATTTTATGTTTTTACAATAGTTAAACAAAAATTAGGATCAATATTGGGTAGGTTTTGGTTCGCTTCGCCCAACTTACTAAGGTTAGCAGAATTAGAATTATTTTGGTTTATTTACCAATACAAAACTTGCTAAAAATTTTATCCAAAACTGATTCTGTAACTTCCTCTCCAGTAATTTCTCCTAGCGCTTGAATCGCACCCCGTAAGTCAATTGTCCAGAAATCAAGAGGTAACTGCTGGGTAATTGTTGCTTGTACTTGTTCCAAAGAAATTTTAGCTTGAGTTAAGGCTGCTGCTTGCCTTTGGTTAATGGCTAAATCCATATCAGCAGCTTGGACTTTTCCAGATTGAATTATCTCTAAAATTGCTTTTTCTAAAGCATCAATGCCTTGATTTTGGGCTGCTGCTGTGAAAATTTGAGATTTGGAATTTGGAATTTGGTATTGAAAATTTTTGCTTTTGCCTTCTTCTACTAAATCAATTTTGTTAATAACTAAAATTAATGGACGGTGTTGCACTTGTTCGTAAATTTCTTGATCGCCTTCCGTCCACCCGGCTGAAGCATCAATGGTCAACAGCACTAAATCAGCTGCATTTGCGGCACGACGCGATCGCTCGACGCCAATTTTTTCTACTTGGTCTGTTGTTTCCCGAATCCCTGCTGTATCTAGCACTTGTACGGGAATTCCCCCGACAACTAACTGCGATTCCACCACATCGCGGGTTGTACCGGGTAAGTCAGTGACAATGGCACGATCGCTCTGGCTCCAAGCGTTCAATAAGCTCGACTTACCCACATTCGGACGCCCCACAATTGCCACTTTTAAACCTGTGCGTAGCAACTCACCTTTGTCTTTGGTTTCCAATAACCTAGTGATTTCTGCGGCAATTTTCTCGATTTCTGATATTATGACTTTATCCTCCAACGGAGGCAGGTCTTCCTCAAAATCGATTCGAGCTTCGATTTCTGCCAAAATATCTAAACAGTTGGCGCGTAACTGACGGATCGGATGAGCTAATTTTCCCTGTAAACCAGCTAAGGCAGTTTGAGCAGCTTGGGGCGATTTAGCTCCCACTAAATCAGCAATCCCTTCGGCTTGAGTCAGATCCAATCGTCCATTCAAAAAGGCGCGGAGAGTAAATTCTCCCGGTTGCGCTAGTCTAGCGCCGTTTTCCAAACACAGTTGTAATACTTGTTGCACTGCCATAATTCCCCCGTGGCAATGGAATTCGACTACATCTTCACGGGTGTAAGAACGGGGTGCTTTCATAATCAGCAACAGGGCTTCATCTACCAGTTGTTGCGTCTGGGGATGGCGAATGTAACCGTAGAGAATCTGGTGACTTTCCCAAACTTGCCGCCCTGGTGCGTGAAAGAGAGTTTGGGCTAGAGCCATTGCTTGGGAACCGGACACCCGCACAATACCAACGCTACCCTGTTGGGGGACAATAGCAGTGGCGATCGCAGCTATAGTTCCAGTAGTGGCAAAGACTTCTGACATGAGCGCCCTTTATAAGACAGAGTTAGGAGTAAAAATCATAACTCATAATTCATAACTTTCTAAATGGTAAGTATTTAGACTAATAGGATAGCAACTGGCAAGGTAAAATTTACCTAGAGGGTAATGCCTGATGGTAAAGAGTTAGGGGTGAAAATTAGAACTCACAACTTATAACTTATAACTTTTAGAGAGGAATTTACTGTGGAGCAAAAAATTAACTGTGCTGTAGCCTGTGTTAACGGGTGTGTTTTAGGGGATAAATGCCCCAATATCGAGTTTAGAGAGGCTGCTGCAAAATTTATTGAAGAAACTCCCTTAGACGAAATGTTGGAGTTGGCACAAGAACGCTTGCGGAAAAAAATGACGGAACCGCCAAAATGGGTTCTTCCTGAAGATATATAGCGTTTCCTAATCACATCAGTTACATCAGAGCAAGCTCTCGAAGAGCGGGGAGGGGGTTGGGGGTGGGGTTCTTGTACTTCACATCAACAGGCTTAAGCAAAACTGCCTGGAAGCTAAATAGTATCTGGATCTATATTTAATTCTCACAGTTTTGCTGCCAAGCGATCGCTGCTTTGATGACAACCTCACGTCTTAGCGATCGCTTCTAACCAATATTCTGCTAATTATGCTTTGCAGATAGCTTTTGTAACTTATCTGACAAATTGACCGATAATTGCGGTACAGTTGTTGGCTATGCCACATCAAAACATTTAGTATTTTGCCTGAATTACAAGATCATACGAATACACGGGATGCGGGAAACTCAGCTTTTCAAAGCTGGGAGGAAAGCGGCACGAGTGACTTTAGTCAC